>ENA-OWRC01002634-OWRC01002634.1-human-gut-metagenome-genome-assembly--contig:-NODE-2634-length-13329-cov-15.379916_pt1 | contig 13329 bp, 9 predicted proteins | sample MGYA00248268_ERZ651895 | MGnify/ENA primary metagenome ERZ651895 (study PRJEB26924, sample SAMEA4378242) | human gut metagenome | biome: human gut; feature: human-associated habitat; material: faeces...
TACTCGGTCAGGCGCAGGGGGACATTCTGGCTGTAGCTCAGCACGTCCTGCCCGTCAGCAACGACACGGTTCTGCGCCTCCTCAGAGAGCATGACGTTCAGCACCTTCATAGCTTTTTCGCGGCGTGCGGTGTCCTGCTCTAAGTCACGGTTCAGAGCAATTTGGAAATACGGGGTGGTCATGATCCACTTTTCGCCGTTCTGGCTGAAGAAGGGCATAAAAATCGTGTCGATACCCTCGTCCTGAAACCTCTTGACCCCGGCAGAGCTGCCAAAGTACATGGCAACTTCCCCGTTCCGGAACAGATTCATCACGGGATCGTAAGTCTGTGCAAGGTCGTCCGCCGTAAGGTGGGTATCCTGAATGAACTGCGCCATCCGCTCAAACGCACCCGGCCATACGGCATCGTCCAGACCCACTCGCACGGTGCTGGCGGGGTCGCTGTATGCGGTGCGCCACTTGCGCCCTTCCGTCGTGGTAAGTTCGGCAGCGGAAAGCCCCTGCAGGGTCTCCATGCAGGTGTAGTCGTAGGCAAAATCGGCGGTAAAGCCGCGGATGCCCACCGCTTCAAATGCCTGACAGGCCGAAACAAAGCTTGCGTAATCGGTGGGCAACGGGATATCGTACTGTTCAAAAAGGCCGCGGTTGACCACAAAGCCGTGGGCATCCGCACAGACCGGCAGCCAGTTCACGCTGCCATCCTCGTTTTTAAAGCTGTTGAGGTAGGTGTTGTACACCGCACCCGCCTCGTTGGTCATGGCAAGGTTCATCAGGCTGTCCTTTAAAGGGGCAGCATCGTGCAGCGAGAACCGGCAGCAGGTGATGATATCCGGCAGACCGCCGTTCTGCTGCAAAAACTTGTAAAAATCCAGATCGTTGTTGCCGACGATGAACTCGATATTCACATCCGGCAGCTGCGCCTGGATATAGGGTGCATAGTTTTCGTACAGGCCGGTGGTCCACAGATACACTTGAATGGTCTGGGCATCCTCCTGCTTCTGTACCTGTTCTGCGCTTTTTGTTCCGCATCCGGTCAGCAGGGAGACCGCCATCACCAGTGCCATAAGCACGGAAAACATGCGGTGCAATGTTCTTTTGTTCATCAAATCGTTCTCCTCACAACTCTTGGGCAACTGCCGTTCTGCACTCCCGAATACCGCAAAAAGGCATAGGTACAGCACGACAGAGATATAGGATTATATTACCACCGCCATGAGGGATTTTCAATAAAATTTCATATATTGATCCATAAAAGCAGCGCGTGTCCGATTCCTTTGCGTCAGTCGAGGAAGCCGCCCGGACCAGTTCCTACATCTCGCTCTGTGCCTTGCGGCAGTCCGGGCAGGCAGCTTTGGCCAGTTGGGTTATTTTGCTCCCCGTGGCCGGAGCAGGCCCTGCGGGCCAACATCCACTGCCAGATCTCGCTGGCGCTGAACCGCATCTACACCGAATGGTACCCCAGCAAGGGCTACACCTTCAACATCACCAACTCCACCAGCTACGACCAGTATTACGTCCACGGGCGCACTGTGTTCGAGGTGATGGTGCGCATCACCGATGACATTTTCAACACCTATCTGCGCAAGCGCGGCACCGTGAACCCCTATTACTCCGAATACTGTGACGGCAAGTCGGTCACCTGCCCGGGGCTCAAGCAGTGGGGCACCGTCACGCTGGCCAACAACGGGCGCAGCGCTTTACAGATCCTGCGCTACTACTACGGCAGCGATATCGAGATCGTGCGTACCAGCAACATCCAGTCCATCCCCCAGAGCTACCCCGGCACGCCGCTGCGGCAGGGAGACAGCGGCACGGCGGTGTTCACCCTGCAGCGGCAGCTGAACCGCATCACCAAGGATTACCCCTTCCTTGGCAAACTGACTGTGGACGGGGTATTCGGCAGCCGGATGGCCGCCACGGTACGGGCGTTCCAGAAGCAGTTCAATCTGACCGCCGACGGCATGGTAGGCCGCCAGACCTGGTATAAGATCAGCTATATCTATGTGTCGGTCAAGGATCTGGCCGAGCTGACCAGCGAGGGCGAGACTTCCAGCGGCACCCTCTCGGACGGCACCTGGGGCGGCACGGTCCTGCGCACCGGCTCCACCGGCAGCGCCGTGGAGCAGTTGCAATTCTGGCTGAACACGCTGGCGCAGTACGAAAGCGCCATCCCCTCGGTGACAGTGGATGGCGTGTTCGGCAGCGGCACCGCCGCAGCGGTGCGGGCCTTCCAGCGCAAATATGGTCTTACGGTAGACGGCGTGGTGGGCCGCACCACCTGGACCGAGGTATACGACCAGTTCCGCAGCATCCAGTCCGACAACGGCACCCCCAACGCCTACCCCGGCACCGCCCTGCGGGAGGGTTCCAGCGGCCAGAACGTGCGGCTGGTGCAATTCTGGCTCAAGATTGCCCGCACCGTGTACACCAGCCTTGCCAACGTGACGGTGGACGGGAAATTCGGCGCTGGCACGGCAGCGGCTGTGCAGCGGTTCCAGCGGTACTTCGGCCTGACCAGCGACGGCGTGGTGGGCCGTATCACCTGGAACAAGCTGTATGAGGTGTACAACGACATCGCCAACAAGCTGCTTTCGTCCAGTCTGCGCCCCGGCGAGTACCCCGGCGTGCTGCGCAATGGCTCCTCCGGCACGGCGGTGCGGGAGCTGCAATTTTACCTCTACCTCATGAGCGCCTACGAGAGCAGCATCCCACCGGTAAGCATTGACGGCAAATTTGGCGCGGATACTGAGCGCGCGGTGCGGGCGTACCAGCGGTTTGCGGGGCTTACCGTGGACGGCGTGGTAGGGCGCACCACATGGAATTCCCTCTATGGCCGCGCCAGCCAGCTGCGCAGTTCCGGGCCGGTGGTCACGCTGAAGCGTCTGCCCTACCCCGGCACCCCGCTCACGGTCGGCAGCAGCGGCAATGCCGTGCTGTACTACGCCCTCCTGCTGCAGCGCATTGCCTACTACTTTGACAGCGTGGAAAACCCGCCCCTCTCCGACCAGTACACCGACGAGACAGCCGCCGCTACCCGCAGCGCCCAGCAACTGCTTGGGCTGGAGCAGACCGGCATTGCCGATGCCGACACCTGGACGGCGGTAGAAGCGCTGAGTTTGCAGCTGGCCGCCCACGCCCCGAACCCCGATAGAGACATCCCACCCAGCACCGCTTACCCGGGGCGCGCCATCGCCGAGGGCAGCGCCGGGCAGGAGGTTGGACAGGTGGAGCGCTGGCTCAACCACCGGGCACAGCTTTCCTGCGGTGAGGACTATGTGGCCGACAATAACCGCTTTGGCGCGGCAGACGCCGCTGCCGTGCGGGCTGTCCAGCAGCAGGCGGGACTGCACCCGGTAAACGGCATCGTGAACCGCGAGACCTGGGCCGCCCTGCAGGCCCAGAGCTGCAATTGCGACAAGGAGGAGTGAGCCATGGCACGGCTTCTGATCTACGACGCCTACGAAAACAAGGTGTACACCTACGCCAACCTCAACGAGAACGACCCCATGCCCTACAGCACCGGCACCACCCTGCGGGTGCGGGAGTTCCGGGGCAAATCGGCCAGTCCCACCCTGTGGACCACCATTGCGGCCATGGAGGCCTGGAACCTGACCCGGCGCAAATACGGCAGCGGCATCCCGGTGGGGTATGCTTTCCGGCGCATCTGGGAGGGCGGCCACGGCACCCGGAGCCAGCACTATGCAGGCGTGGCACTCGACGTGGGCCAGAGCCTGACCCAGACCAAGCGCACCGCCATTTACAACGCGGCCCGGAACACCGGGGCCTGGGGCTATGTGGAGCCTTTGAGCCAGACCCCCACCTGGGTGCACATGGACCGCCGCTACGGCACCCCCGCCTGCAGCGGCACCACGGCAGGCTACCCCACCCTGCGGCGGGGCAGCCGGGGCTGCTATGTGATGATCCTGCAGGACGCTCTTTCCACCCTGGGCTACCAGACCGGCAGCCGCATCGACGGCGTATTCGGTGCCCGCACCGAGGAAGCCCTGCGCGGTTACCAGCGGCGCACCAGCCTCTCGGTGGACGGGGTGTGCGGCTGCAACAGCTGGAAAAAGATCAGCACCGCCGTGCTGGGCGTGGGTCGTACCAAGACCACCATCGACTGATTTTTTGCGCAAAGAAGCCCGGAAGCATCAGACGCCTCCGGGCTTCTCATTTTTCGGGATAAAATTCAGCCATTCACAATGTGCTCCCCGCTGCCCTCCAGCCAGGTGCGCAGGTTGCGGGTGGTGATGTCCATCAGCCGCTGCAGGGCCTCTTTGGTGGTCCAGGCGATGTGCGGCGTGAGGACGGCATTGGGCAGACTGCGCAGGCGGCTGTCCAGGGGCAGAGGCTCGGTGCCAAAGGCGTCGGCCCCATAAAAGGCCAGCTGACCGTTCTGCAAAGCCTGGGCCACTGCCCCCTCGTCCACCAGGACACCGCGGGCGGTGTTCAGCAGGATCATGCCGGGCTTTGCCTTGGCCAGTGCCCCGGCATTGATGAGTCCCCGGGTAGCGGGCGTGGCCGGACAATGCAGGCTGAGCACATCGCTGCGGGCCAGCAGGGTGTCAACGTCCACAAACTCCACCCCGTCCTCTGCGTACTCCGGGCGCACGGTGCGGGTGCACACCAGCACCTTCATGCCAAAGGCGCGGGCGATGCGGGCCGTCTGGCGGCCGATGCTGCCGTAGCCGTACACGCCAAAGGTTTTGTCCAGCAGCTCCATCTGGGGCAGCAGGCCATATTCCGCCGGGATGTCCAACTGCCAATGACCCGCTTTCATGGCGCGGTTGTAGCGCTCAGCGCACTGGCAGATGGCCAGCAGCAGGCTGAAGGTCATCTGGGCCACGCTGTAGGTGGAGTACCCCGGCACGTTGGCCACGGCCACCCCATGGCGGCGGCAGGCTTCCAGGTCCAGATTGTCGGTGCCGGTGGCGATGATGCCCACCCATTTCAGGTTGGGGCACTGGGCCAGAGTGTTTTCGTCGATGCGGCACTTGTTCAACAGCACCAGATCGGCGTTCCCGATGCGGGGCGCGATCTCCTCATAGGCGGTGCGCACATAGCTCACGGTGTCGGGCACCAGCGCCTTCACACCGGACCAGTCCAGGTCGCCCGGCTCCATCACATAGCTTTCCAGAATGACTGCTTTCATGGTTCTTCCTCTCTTTTTCACACGCTTGCTGTTATGCCGGGTACATGGCCAGCAAGGTCTCCTGCCCGGCGGTCTGTCGGCTGTCCAGTGCCGCATACCCGCTTGCCAGCAGCCGGGCCAGCCGGGCACGGTCCTGCAGCGGCACCCACACCGGCACCGGGTCCCGGGCCGCGCACCCGGCGGCCAGCACAAAGCAGGGTGCCAGACTGTTCAGCGGGCGCAGGGCCCGCAGCGCCAGCCCCTGCCGGATGTACAACGGCAGCAGGGCGTCGGACTGCGCGGTGCATTCCAGCACCGCCAGCACCCGCCCGCCCCGGGCAAGGCGCTCCGCCCGGGCAAAGGCCGCCCGGAGCAGCGGTTCGGCAGCATCGGGCTGATGCAGCACCGGCGGCGTGAGGAACTGCCCGCCCTCCACACCGCGCCAGCCTGCCCAGGCCCGCAGGGCAGCGGCAAGGGCCGTGTCTGCGTTCAGCGGTTGGAGCAGCACAGCCCCGGCCGGAACCCCGGCGGCATCGCACACGCCGCACACCTCGCCTACGGTAAGCATCCGCAGCACCTCGCTGCGGGGGCGGTAAAGACTGCCTGCCTCGCCCCGGAGCAGAAAACAGAATTCCTCGGCGGAAAACCGCCGCACCGGCCGCACCCGCGGCGGGTCACAAACCTGGATCATTTTGGGTCCCCCATTCTTTTCTGGAATGCTCTCAGCATACCGAAAAGCGGGTGCGAACCGGCTCGAAACCGCGCTGCCTTATTCCAGCACGACGTCCTCACTCAGGACCTGCCCGATGGGCTTGGCAATGCACAGGTCTGCCTGGGCGTCGGCCCCGGTGGGCTGCATGTTGATCACCACCAGATGGTCGCCCCGGAAATACCGGATGAGCCCGGCCGCCGGGTACACCACCAGGCTGGTGCCGCCGATGATGAGGGTGTCCGCGTGGCGGATGGCGTTCACTGCACCGGACAGCACTTCCTCGTCCAAGCCCTCCTCATACAGCACCACATCCGGCTTGACGATGCCGCCGCATTTTTCGCATCGGGGCACCCCGGTGCTGTTGGCGATGTAGTCCACATCATAAAAGGCCCCGCAGCGGGTGCAGTAGTTGCGCAGGGTGCTGCCGTGCAGCTCGTACACGGTCTTGCTGCCGGCGGCCTGATGCAGCCCGTCAATGTTCTGGGTGACCACGGCCTTCAGCTTGCCCTGCTTTTCCAGCTTTGCCAGACGCAGGTGTGCGGCGTTGGGCTTGGCTCCCTTTACAATGAGCTTATCGCGGTAAAACCGGTAGAACTCTTCCGGGTTCTGTTCCCAGAAGGTATGGCTGAGAATGGTCTCCGGCGGGTAGTCGTATTTCTGGTGATACAACCCATCCACACTGCGGAAATCCGGGATGCCGCTCTCGGTGGACACTCCCGCCCCGCCAAAAAAGACGATGCGGCTGCTCTTTGCCAGAATCTCTTCCAATGCCTGTACCATAAACGCAAACGCCCCTTTCCTCATGGCTGATTTTGTGTTAAGATACCATCAGTATAGCACATTCTGGCCAGAAAGGAAGCGTTGGTTTTTTGAACGTCTGGTACATCAACAGCATGCTGGGCACCCTGCGGCTGGAGGAAGAGGACGACGCCCTGTGCGGGGTACAGCTGTGTCCGGACGGCGTGCCGGACCTGGAGCCGCTGCCCCGCAAGGTCTGCGAGACGCCCCTGCTGCAGGAAACCGAAGAGCAGCTCAACGAATACTTTGCCGGGGCACGGCGGGAGTTCGACCTGCCGCTGGCCCCCAAAGGCACCGCCTTCCAGAAAGCGGTCTGGGCCGAGATGAACAAGATTCCCTACGGCGAGGTGCGCACCTACGGTCAGCTGGCCGCGGCCCTCGGCAAACCAAAGGCCGCCCGCGCCGTGGGCGGGGCCTGCCACTGCAACCCCATTGCCATCATCCAGCCCTGCCACCGGGTGGTGGGTGCCAACGGCTCCCTCACCGGCTACGCCTACGGGCTGGAGGTAAAAGAGTATCTGCTGGAGCTGGAGCAGGATTAAGTGCACAAAAGCCTCCCCACCACAGTGGGGAGGCTTTTTTATCGCTGATGTTCCGCAAACATCCTGCCAAGTTCCGGCAGGATGTCATGGGGCAGCATGCCGTATTCGCCGTGGACGGCGGCGGCACGGTCGGCGGCGGCACCATGCAGGTACACCGCACAGGCGGCAGCCTCATAGGCGGGCAGGCGGCAGGCCAGCAGGGCGGCGGTCATGCCCGCCAGCACGTCCCCGCTGCCGCCACGGGAAAGGCCGGGGTTGCCGGTGGGGTTCACGCACACCCGGCCGTCCGGGGCCGCTACCACCGTGCGGGCACCTTTAAGCACCACCACGGCGTTCCACGCCTGCGCATACCGCAGGGCCGTGCCCTCCCGGTCCGCGTTGATCTGCGCCGCCGACAGGCCGGTGAGCCGGGCCATCTCGCCGGGGTGGGGCGTGACGATCAGCTCCCCCGCCGGGTGTGGGAAAGGTTCCCCAGCCGCCAGCAGCCGGGCCGCGGCGTTCAGGCCGTCGGCGTCCAGCACGGCACTGCCCGCAAAACCGGGCAAAAGCTGCTGCACAAGGGCCTGGGTCTCGGCGGCGCGGGCCGCACTCTGGGCGGTGCCGCCAAGGCCGGGGCCAAGCAGCAGAACGGTTGCTTTCTGCCGCCGGAGCAGCGGCACGTTTTCCGGGGAAATACCGCCCTCGGCCCCTGCCCTGCAGGGGCACAGGCAGCACTCCGGCAGGCAGGCTGCGGCGGCGCTCACCACCGGTTCCACACTGGCAAGGGTCACGATGCCCGCCCCGGTGCGCAATGCGCCCTCTGCGGCCAGCAGTGCAGCGCCCCGGTAGAATGCGCTGCCCGCCACGGCCAGCACACCGCCAAAGGTGCCCTTATGACTGTCCCGCGGGCGGCGGGGGATATTCTGCCAGACAAATTCTTCGGTAATTTCAACAGCCATCATTCCACCTCCGGCCGGACGATTTGAAATGCCCTCCGTTTCACTCTGGGCATTCTCAGCGGAAAAATTATTTTTTTATCGCAACGAGAGCAGCCTGCGGGCTGCTCTCATTGCTTTTTCACGGGTGGGTCGTAACGGAAAATCGAAGCATCACGCTTCCCCCTGCACCAGGGCGCGGATCTGCTTTTCCACGTTCTGCACTTCTTCGTGGAACATGCGGGCGGAGACACGCAGGGCACCGTGGCCCAGGATGATGATCTGCTCCATGCCGTCGGAGGTGGCCACCCGGACACGGCGGTTCCGGCCGATCTCATGGGTGACCCGCTCGATGAACATGTCCGCCGTTTCGGCCTCCTTAGTGTAGACCACATGGATATTGTGGTACTGCTCAATGCTGCCGGGGCTGCCGGGCACCCGGTAGGCGTCGAACACCAGGATAAGCACGCACTTCTGGAAGCCCTGATAGTTGCACAGGATGTCCATCAGCTTGTGGCGGGCGGCGTCCAGGCTCTCTTTGGAAAGGGCGTTCAGCTCGTCCCACGCAAAGATGATGTTGTAGCCGTCCACCAGCAGGTATTCCGGCGCGATCTCCCACTGCTCGGCGGCAAAGTCGGGGCGCTCCCGCTTCTGCACCGGGCGGAAGGCTGCCAGCGGGTCCCGCTTGATGGGGCCGTAGGTGCGCTCGAAAATTTTGAGCAGCTCGGCGTCCTCTTCCAGCGTGGCACGGTAGGCCATGGCCCGGCGCTGAGGCACAGCCGCTTCCTGCTCCGGACGGGTGCTTTTGCCCCAGCCGCTGTCCACATGCATGTGGCTGCGCACCTGATCCCAGGGCACCACAAAACCGGCCCCATGGGCGCAGAACACTGAATCTGCCGGGTTGTCGAGGTCGTGCTCCGGCTCATAGCCGATGGCCGCGATCACCTCCTGCGCGTTGTGGCAGGGGCGGTAGCCGTCCAGTGTCAGGCTCAGATGGCCCCGGCCGCGGGTGTAGCTCACCACTTCCATGGGGTAGCTGCGCATGGTGGACACCGGCGCAAACCCGGTGAGCACCGCCGTCTCCTCCCCGCTTTCCGGCGGGTCAAAGGAGCCCTCCATGCGCTGGATATCGCTCATGGCGCGGCCGATGTTCTCGGCGGGCACCTCCAGCCGAAAAGCATACCACGGCTCCAGCAGCTGGCTTTTGGCCAGCATCAGGCCCTGCCGTACTGCGCGGTAGGTGGCCTGCCGGAAGTCGCCGCCCTCGGTGTGCTTGAGGTGGGCCCGGCCCGCAATGAGGGTGATCTTCACATCGGTGAGGGGCGACCCGGTCAGCACGCCAAGATGCTGTTTTTCTTCCAGATGGGTCAGCACCAGCCGCTGCCAGTTTTTGTCCAGCACCTCTTCCCGGCAGTCGGCGGCAAACTGCATGCCGCTGCCGCGGGGCAGGGGTTCCAGTTTCAGGTGCACTTCCGCGTAATGGCGCAGCGGCTCATAGTGGCCCACGCCCTCCATGGGCTCGGTGATGGTCTCCTTGTACAGGATGCCGCCGGGGCCAAACTCCACTTCCAGCCCGAACCGCTCGGCCAGCAGGCTGCGCAGCACCTCCAGCTGGATCTCGCCCATGAGCTGGACATGGATCTCGCCCAGCGTCTCGTTCCATACCACATGGAGCTGGGGCTCCTCTTCTTCCAGCCGGTGCAGCTTGCCCAGTGCCGCATGCACGTCGGCCCCCTCCGGCAGCAGCACCTGATAGCTCAGCACCGGTTCCAGCACCGGCAGGTCGCTGTCCCGCTCCGCGCCCAGTCCCTCGCCGGGGCGGGCCTTGGTCAGGCCGGTCACGGTACACACCTGCCCGGGACCGATGGCCTCTGTCAGTGTGTATTTGGCACCGGAATACAGCCGCAGCTGGTTGGCTTTTTCGGCCCAGGGCTCGCCGTCCGCTTCGCCGGTAAGCTGGGCTTTCACCTTCAGTTCCCCGCCGGTGACCCGCAGCCAGGTCAAGCGCGCGCCCTGCTCGTCCTGCGACACCTTGAACACTTTGGCTCCAAAGGCTTCCAGTGCCGGGGCCGGGCGGGTGTAACGGTCCAGCCCGTCCAGCAGGGCATCCACACCCTCCAGCTTGAGGGCCGCCCCGAACCAGCACGGGAACACATGCCGCCGCGCAATGGCAGGGATGAGATCGGCGTCCTGCAGCTGTCCGGCATCCAGCATCCGGTCCATCAGGTTTTCGTCGCACAGGGCCAGCGCCTCGTCCCGGTCGGCCTGCGTTGCACCGAAATCCACAAAGCCTTCGCCCAGGCGCCGGTTCAGCTGGGCAAGAAGCTCCTGCCGCTCCATGCCGGGCAGGTCCATCTTGTTCACGAACACAAAAGTGGGCACATGGTAGCGCCGCAGCAGCCGCCAGAGCGTCTCGGTATGGCTCTGCACGCCATCGGTGCCGCTGACCACCAGCACCGCGTAATCCAGCACCTGCAGGGTGCGCTCCGTCTCGGTGGAAAAATCCACATGGCCCGGTGTGTCCAGCAGGGTGATGTCGGTATCACCCGCTGTGAGCAGGGCCTGTTTGGAAAAGATGGTGATTCCACGCGCTTTTTCCAGCGCGTCGGTGTCCAGAAAGGCGTCCTTGTGATCCACCCGGCCCAGGCGGCGGGTCACACCGGCGCGGTAGAGCATGGCTTCCGACAGGGTGGTCTTGCCGGAGTCCACATGGGCCAGAATGCCCAGTACGATTTGTTTGCGCGTTGATTCCATCCGCTCAGTCTCCCTCAATGCATATTCCTGTTTATTGTATCACGGGCGGGGCAAAAAGAAAAGCGGAGCGACCGCAGCCACTCCGCTTTTTAAAAGGATTTGATTTACTCCACGATGATGCTCTTGCCAGTCATCTCTGCCGGGACAGGCAGGCCGATGTAGGGCAGCATGGTGGGTGCGATGTCGGCCAGGCAGCCGCCCTCGCGCAGCTTCACGTCGCCGCAGCCAACGGCCACGAAGGGCACCACGTTGGTGGTGTGGGCGGTGAAGGGGGTGCCGTCCGGGTTCATCATCTTTTCGGCATTGCCGTGGTCCGCGGTGATAAAGGCGCAGCCGCCGGCGTTCAGCACGGCAGAGACCACCTGGTCCACAGCAGTGTCCACAGCCTCGACGGCCTTGACGGCAGCGTCGAACACGCCGGTGTGGCCGACCATGTCGCAGTTGGCGAAGTTCAGGATGACCACGTCATACTTGCCGCTCTCAATGCGCTTGACGCATTCGGCAGCCACTTCGGGGGCGCTCATCTCCGGCTTCAGGTCGTAGGTAGCCACCTTCGGGCTGGGGATGACGCAGCGGTCCTCGCCCTCGTAGGGAGCCTCGACGCCGCCGTTGAAGAAGAAGGTGACGTGTGCGTACTTCTCGGTCTCGGCAATGCGGAGCTGGGTCATACCCAGATCGGAGATATATTCACCGAACGTGTTCTTCAGGCTCTGCGGCTTGAAGGCGATTTCCACGCCCGGAATAGTAGCATCGTACTGCGTCATGCAGACGTAGTGAATCTTAGGCTGTACGCGCTCAAAGCCGGTGAACTCCGGATCAACGAATGCACGGGTGATCTCACGTGCACGGTCGGGACGGAAGTTTGCGAAGATGATCGCGTCGTCATCCTTGACGGTCGCGCCCTCGGTAACGATAACCGGAACAACGAACTCGTCGGTTACGCCGTTTGCATAGGACTGCTCCATGGCCTCGTGTGCGGTAGCAGCGTGCTCGCCTTCGCCGAGTGCGATAGCGTTGTACGCCTTCTGTACGCGATCCCAGCGGTTATCACGGTCCATTGCGTAGTAACGGCCGGATACGGTTGCGATGCAGCCGACCTCGACAGCGTCGATCTTGGCCTGCAGGCGGTCGATATACTCGATACCGGACTGCGGCGGCGTGTCGCGGCCGTCCATGAAGCAGTGGAAGCAAACCTTGCGCAGACCATTGCGGCGTGCCAGCTCGAGCAGCGCAAACATGTGGTCAATGTGGGAATGCACACCGCCGTCAGACAGCAGACCGAAAATGTGCAGGGTGGAATCAAACCACTTGCACTGGTTGATCGCGCTCATCAGAGCCGGATTCTCGAAGAAATCGCCGTCCTGAATGGCCTTGGTGATGCGGGTCAGCTCCTGATATACAATACGGCCTGCACCGATGTTGGTGTGGCCAACCTCGGAGTTGCCCATCTGGCCGTCCGGCAGACCAACGTCCAGACCGGATGCACCGATATAGGTGAGCGGGTTCTCTGCGAAAATCTTATCGAGATTCGGCTTTTTAGCAGCCTCGATGGCGTTGCCCTTGGTCTCCTCGCGGTGGCCGAAGCCGTCCATGATAATCAGAGCGGTCGGCTTCTTCGGGCCCTCTGCCTTCTTGGCAGCAGCGGTGGCTGCCTTGGGCTTGCGGCCGCGCTTGGCTGCCGGCTTTTTCGCCTCGGTCTTGGCTGCAGTTGTCTTTGCCGCAGCGGTCTTGCGGGTACGCTTTGCCGCCGGCTTTTTTGCAGGAGCCGGATCTGCCAGAACATTAACCGGTGCGGAAGTCTTGATCTCGACTACCTCTACCTCCGGCATGCCCGGCATAGTGGTTTTTTTCATACTGATAAAACTCCTTTACAGAAGCGAACGATAAGAGAATAAAAGGGGACACGATATCACCATGTCCCCCTCCGCAAAACGGTGAGGGAGCGTTTCCCTTTCCCGTATCCTTATCTTACTGGTTAGCTGCTTCTACGATGGTAGCGAAGTCAGCGCTCTTCAGGGAGGCACCGCCGATCAGGCCGCCGTCAACGTCCGGCTGAGCCAGCAGCTCGGAAGCGTTCTTCGCGTTCATAGAACCGCCGTACTGGATGGTGATGCCGCGTGCAGCGCGTGCGCCGTACTTCTCGCGCAGGCAGTCACGGATAGCGGAGCAAACCTCGTTAGCCTGCTCTGCGGTAGCGGTCTTGCCGGTACCGATTGCCCAGATCGGCTCGTAAGCAATGACACCCTTCTTAATATCCTCAACAGCTACGTTCTGCAGAGCGATCTTGATCTGCTTGCGGATAACTTCCATGGTAACGTCCTGCTCGCGCTCGGTCAGAGACTCGCCTACGCACAGGATCGGGCGCAGACCGTTCTCGAGAGCGACCTGAACCTTCTTGCCGCAAGCCTCGTCGGTCTCGTTGAAGTACTGACGGCGCTCGGAGTGGCCGATGATAACGTACTTGACGCCCAGCTCCTT
>ENA-OWRC01002638-OWRC01002638.1-human-gut-metagenome-genome-assembly--contig:-NODE-2638-length-13314-cov-21.729090_pt1 | contig 13314 bp, 10 predicted proteins | sample MGYA00248268_ERZ651895 | MGnify/ENA primary metagenome ERZ651895 (study PRJEB26924, sample SAMEA4378242) | human gut metagenome | biome: human gut; feature: human-associated habitat; material: faeces...
TTGATGTAGCCAACAACCCCAACCGCGAAGCCAACGATACCACCACCCGCAAGGTGGCCTTTACCAAAGAGCTGTGGATCGAGAATGAGGACTTTGCCGAGGTGCCGCCTCCCAAGTTCAAGCGCCTGACCATTGGCGGTGAGGTGCGTCTGATGGGCGCTTACATCGTCAAGTGCACCGGCGTGGAGAAGAATGCCGACGGCAGCATTGCCGCCATCCACTGCACCGCCGACCTTGAGACGGGCAACGGCAATCCCGCCGACGGCCGCAAGGTCAAGGGCACCATCCATTGGGTGAGTGCCGCCCATGCCGTGGATGCCGAGGTGCGCCTGTACGACAAGCTGTTCACCGAGGCCAACATGAACGCCATCCCCGAGGGCAGCGATTACAAGGACTACCTGAACCCGGAAAGCGTTGTTGTGTGCAAGGGCTGCAAGCTGGAAGAAAGCCTGAAGGACGCAAAGCCCGGTGAGAAGTTCCAGTTCGTGCGCACTGGCTTCTTTACCCCGGACTCCAAGAACCCCGGCGTTTACAACCGCGTCGTCACCCTGCGCGACAGTTTCAAACCCGCAAAGTAAAAATATATCACGTCAAAAGGGAGCATTTGATCTTTTATGAAGAAACTCACCCGGAATGTTATCATCATGGCTGTTGTCACTGTCATTATGGCAGTTGTGCTCGGCCTGTACATCAAGAACACCGGCACTGTGCCTGCTGCCGACAACGCCGCCAGCCTGACGGATGGCATCTATACGTCCAGCGCTCAGGGCTGCCTGAGTGATGTGACCGTCACCGTCACCGTCACCGGCGGCCGGGTGACCGGTGTGGAGATCGATGCATCCGGCGAGACTCCCGAACTGGGCGGCATCGCTGCTGAAACTCTGGCAGACCAGCTGACCAAGGCCGGTTCCACCAGCGGTGTGGACGCTGTTGCCGGTGCTACCATGACCAGCGACGCTGTGTTCACCGCCATGGACGACTGCCTGAGTCAGGCAGAGTAAAGACCCGAAAGACCGGCATGGCTCACAGCTCTGCCGGCCTTTTTTCTTAAAATACAGCACAAGGAGAGGGAACATTATGGGCGTATTATCCAATCTGGAACCAGCTTCGGTTTTTTATTACTTTGAGGAGATCTGCGGCATTCCGCACACCTCCCACCACGAAAAGGCACTGAGCGACTACTGCGTGCAGTTCGCCAAGGCCCACGGCCTTGCCTGCCGTCAGGACGAGATGGGCAATGTGCTCATCAAGGCACCGGCCACACCCGGATACGAGAAGGAGCCGGGCCTGATCCTGCAGGGCCATCTGGACATGGTGGGCGACAAGACCGCCGACTGCCCGCTGGATCTTGAGAAGGATGCCATCCACCCGGTCGTAGACGGCGGCTATGTGTGCGCCGAGGGCACGACCCTTGGCGGCGACGACGGCATTGCCGTGGCCTATGCGCTGGCTGTTTTGGACGCAAAGGACATTCCCCACCCTGCGCTGGAGGTCGTGCTGACCGTCTGCGAGGAGGTGGGCCTGCTGGGTGCATCGGCCATGGAGCTTTCCGACCTTGAAGGCCGGATGCTCCTCAACATCGACTCAGAGGAAGAAGGCGTGCTCACCGCAGGCTGTGCGGGCGGACGCCGCGTCGAGTGCCATCTGCCCATCACCCGTGCGGCTGTGACCGGCACCGCCGTGAAGGCGGACATCGCGGGGCTTGCGGGAGGGCACTCCGGCACCGAGATCCACAAAGGCCGCGCCAACGCCATCGCTCTGCTGGGGCGCTACCTGACCCTGCTGTCTGACCACGGTGCAGAGTACGCTGTGCTCACCCTCTCCGGCGGTGCAAAGGAAAACGTCATCCCGAAAGAAAGCAGCGTTACGCTGGTGCTGCCCGCCGGTATCACCGAAGCCGTGCGCGCTGCCGGGGCAGACTTTACCGCGCAGATGAAAGCAGAATTCGGCACTGCTGACCCGGGCATCCGCCTGCAGCTCACCGAGGAGGGCTGCGGCGAATACGATGCACTGGATGCGAACTCCGCCGAGCGTCTGCGCAAAGCCCTGCTGCTGATGCCCTGGGGTGTGCAGAGCATGAGCATGGATGTGCCCGGCCTTGTGGAGACCTCGCTGAACCTCGGCGTGGCCGAGATGAGCGGCACCGAAGCCATCCTGCGGTTTGCCATCCGCAGCTCGGTGCCCTCGGCCAAGGAGCTGCTGAGCTGCAAGCTGCAGACCCTGACCGAGCTGCTGGGCGGCAGTGTGCGGTTCCACGGTGACTATCCTGCGTGGGTCTATGCCCGCGAAAGCGCCCTGCGCGACCGCTGTGTTGCTGTGTACGAGGCGCAGTACGGCGAAAAGCCCCAGATCGTGGCGCTGCATGCGGGTCTGGAATGCGGCATCCTCTCCGGCAAGATCGAAGGGCTGGACTGCATCTCCTTCGGCCCGAACCTGCTGCACGTCCACACCCCCAACGAGCGCGCCGACATTGCATCGGTGGCCCGTGTGTGGGAATACCTGAAGGCTATTCTGGCTTACAAAGAGTAAAACCCTCTCAGTCACAGCTTGCGCTGTGCCAGCTCCCCCGAAAGGGGGAGCTTTCTTTGTGCTGACTGTAAAGATTCAAAAAGCTCCCCCCTTTCGGGGGAGCTGCTGAACGAAGTGAAGCTGAGAGGGTCAGTCCAGATACTTGATCTTGCCCGGCTCAATGCCCTTGATGCCAAGGCCCGGCTCGTTGGAAACAGTGATGTCTTTTTCGTTGAACACTGCACCGCCGAGGATGGGGTCCTCACTGCACAGCACGGGGCCGTCCAGATCCACGCGGGTGATGATCTGCTTTGCGCAGGCCAGATGCACGGCGGCATTCACGCTGATCTTGGCTTCCAGCATACAGCCGATCATGCACTCCACGCCGTACACCTCGGCAGCGGATGCGATCTTGAGGGCGTTGTACAGGCCGCCGCACTTCATCAGCTTGATGTTCACGAGGTCTGCGGCTCCCATCTGCATGATGGTCAGTGCGTCCTGCGGGGAGAACACGCTCTCGTCGGCCAGCACCGGCACATAGGAGCGCTCGGTAACATACTTCAGGCCTTCAAAATCGTGGGCCTTGACCGGCTGCTCCACGAATTCGATATCAAGGCCCTTCTCCTGCATTCCGTTCAGGATGCGCACGGCTTCCTTGGGGGTCCAGCCCTGATTTGCGTCGATGCGGATGCAGGTCTCCTTGGGCACAGCACCGCGGATGGCGCTCAGGCGTGCAATATCCTTTTCCGGCTCCTTGCCCACCTTGACCTTCAGGCAGTCGTAGCCGCGGTCGATGGCGTTCAGGGCATCGCGCACCATCTCTTCGGGGTCGTTGACGCTGATGGTGATGTCGGTGACGATGGACTTCTTTGCGCCGCCCATCAGCTTGTACACAGGGATTTTGTACAGCTGGCCGTACAGATCCCACAGGGCCATATCCACAGCAGCCTTGGCGCTGGTGTTCTTCTGGATGCAGGCATTCAGTGCGATCATCAGGTCTTCAAAGTCGTCCACATCGCGGCCGATGATGGTCTTTGCGATATGGTCGCGGATGGCACCGATGATGGCACCGGTGGTGTCGCCGGTGATCACACCGGTGGGAGGTGCCTCACCATAACCCACAGCGCCGGTGTCGGTGTGGATCTCTACGATCACATCCTCCACGCTGCTGACCGAGCGCAGAGCCGTCTTAAAAGGCACGCGCAGCGGCACGGAGATCAGACCGAGACGTACTTCCGTGATTTTCATGCAAAACCTACCCCTTTCGATAAAAAATTATTGCCAGATTATGAAATCTATGGTAGTATTGTAAACGAAGTTGTCGATATTGTAAAGACAATTGTCCGCAAAAAATTGCACAAAAAGAAAGGGGATTGGGTTTATGATCACAAACGGTTTCACTTACATCGCCGTGCTGGTGTTCATTGCCGCACTGCTGGTGTGGCTGCAACGCTACACGAAGTCGAAATTCTTCGACTATGCACCACCTATCGTTCTGCTGTACCTCATTACCATGATTCTCTGCACGCTGGGTGCATGGGACATGGAGGCCACCAAGCCTGCCTACTCCGTGCTGAAAAACAACCTGCTGTATGCAATGATCTTCCTGATGCTGCTGCGCTGCGACATCCGCAAGATCATCAAGCTGGGTCCCAAGATGCTGGGCGGCTTCTTTGCCGCTTCCGTCTCCATCTCGCTGGGCTTCATTGCAACCTTTGCCATCATGAAGGGTGCGATTGGCTCCGAAGCATGGAAGGCACTGGGCGCTCTGTGCGGCAGCTGGATGGGCGGCTCCGGCAACATGATCGCCGTGCAGGCTGCGCTGGACATCGGCGAAGCTGACATGGCCTACGCACTGGTGGTGGACTCCATCGACTACTCCATCTGGGTCATGTTCCTGCTGTGGGCCATCAACCTTGCTCCCAAGTTCAACAAGTGGGTCAAGGCCGACACCACCACGCTGGATGAAGTGTCCCGCCGTCTGGAAGAGGACGCAAAGTCCAACGAGGACAAGGCTACCTTTGTCAACCTGATCTTCCTGCTGGGTCTGGCTCTGGTGATCTCCGCCTTCGGTCAGGATATCGGCGCAGCCCTGAACAGCGCAATGCCCTTCCTGGACAAGGCCACCTGGACCGTCCTGCTCATCACGTTGTCCGGCCTGATCGGCGCTGTCACCCCCGTGGGCCGCATGGCAGGCAGCACCGAGCTGTCCAACCTGCTGCTGTACTCCGTGGTGGCATTGCTTGCCTCCCGCGCAAGCTTCCTGGAGCTGACCGATGCACCCGCATGGATCCTGGCAGGCTTTATGATCCTGGCCATCCACGGCATCATTCTGGTGCTGCTGGCAAAGATCTTCCATCTGGATATGTTCACCTGCGGTGTTGCATCTCTGGCAAACATCGGCGGTTCCGCATCCGCTCCCATTCTGGCTGGTGCCTACAGCGGCGCTCTGGTGCCCGTTGGCGTTCTGATGGCTCTGATGGGCTACGTCATTGGCACGGCAGGCGGCCTGATCACCGCAAATATCATGTCTCTGCTGGCATAACAAATACTGCAAAAAAGGGGCTGTTGCATGTGCAACAGCCCCTTTTCTTATACGATTTTTTGCTTAGCCGCCCAGATATGCGCTGCGCACGCGCTCGTTGGTCAGCAGTTCGGCACCGGTGCCCTCCATGACCACACGGCCCGTCTCAAGGACGTAGGCACGGTCTGCCACGGAAAGAGCCATCTGTGCGTTCTGCTCCACCAGCAGGATGGTCATGCCTTCCTTGTGCACGTTCTGGATGATGTCGAAGATCTCCTGCACCAGCAGCGGCGAAAGGCCCATGGAAGGCTCGTCCAGCATCAGCATGGAAGCGTTGCTCATCAGTGCACGGCCCATAGCCAGCATCTGCTGCTCGCCGCCGGACATGGTACCGGCCAGCTGCTTGCGGCGCTCCTTCAGGCGGGGGAACAGCTCAAACACCTTTTCCTTGTTGGGGGCAATGGTGGAGGCGGGCTGGGTGTAAGCGCCCATATCCAGGTTCTCCTCCACGGTCATGTGCAGGAACACATGGCGGCCTTCCGGCACCTGTGCCAGACCGGCTTCCACGATCTTGTGGGCGCGCACGCCCTTGATGCTCTTGCCCTTGTACAGCACATCGCCGCTGCGGGGCTTCAAAAGGCCGGAAACGGTTTTCAGGGTGGTGGACTTACCGGCACCGTTGGCACCGATCAGGGTCACGATCTCGCCCTCGTTCACCTCAAAGGAAACGCCCTTTACGGCGTGGATATTGCCGTAATACACGTTGATGTTATCGACCTTCAGGATGGTATCTGCCATCGCTCAGCCCTCCTTCTTGCCCAGGTAGGCTTCGATGACCTGGGGGTTGTTGCGGATCTCATCCGGGGTTCCCTTGGCAATGATGCGGCCGAAGTTCAGCACCGCGATGCCCTCGCAGATGCCCATGACCAGGCTCATGTCGTGCTCGATCAGCAGCACAGCAATGTTGAACTCGTCCCGGATGCGGCGGATGGTCTCGGTCAGCTCGGCGGTCTCCGAGGGGTTCATACCGGCGGCAGGCTCGTCCAGCAGCAGCAGCTTCGGGCTGGTGGCCAGGGCGCGCATGATCTCCAGACGGCGCTGTGCGCCGTAGGGCAGGCTGCCGGCGGGCACGTTGGCCAGGTCGGCCATGTGGAAGATATCCAGCAGCTCAAAGGCACGCTCGGTGCACTTTTTCTCTTCCTTCCAGTAGTTGGGCAGCCGCACCAGGGAGGAGGCCAAATTATACTTCATGGACTCGTGCAGGCCCACCTTGATGTTGTCGATGACGCTCAATTCCTTGAACAGACGGATGTTCTGGAAGGTACGGGCCACACCCATGCGGTTGACCTGATAGGTCTTTTTGCCCGCCGTAGGCATGCCGTCGATCAGGATGGAACCGCGGGTGGGCTGGTAAACGTTGGTGAGCAGGTTGAACACGGTGGTCTTACCGGCACCGTTGGGGCCGATCAGACCGGTGATCTCGTTGCGGCCGATCATCAGGTTGAAGCCATCCACGGCGGTCAGACCGCCGAAGTCGATGCCCAGCTCACGCACGTCCAGAATGGGCTTCTTGTCCTTGTCGCGGTCGGTCAAAAAGCCGCCGGAGGGCACACTGTGTAACTTGGTCTGGAACTCACTCATGGTCTTTGCCCTCCTTTGCTTTCTTCTGGAACAGTTCGCCGTTCATGATCTTTTCCACGATGCGGCTCATGGAGAAGTCGTAGCTGCCCAGCAGTCCGCCCGGACGGAAGATCATCATGAGGACCAGCACCAGCGAGTAGACTACCATGCGGTAGCTGTCAAAGCTGCGGGTCGCCTCGGGCAGGATGGTAAGCACGGTCGCAGACAGGATGGAGCCCAGCATGGAGCCCATGCCGCCCAGAACCACCATGACCAGAATTTCGATGGACTTCATGAAGCCGAAGGTGGAGGGGTCCAGAACGCCCAGATAGCAGGCGTACAGGCCGCCGGCCAGACCGGCAAAGGCGGCGGAGAATGCAAAGGCCATGACCTTATAATAAGTAGTCTGGATGCCGCAGCTCTCGGCAGCGATCTCGTTATCGCGGATGGCCAGCACGGCACGGCCGTGGCGGCTCTTCATCATGGCGTGGATGGCAAAGCAGGTAATGACCACGCAGATGAACACATTGGCGAAGTTGGAATACTTGGGGATGTTCTTCAGGCCCTTGGCACCGTAGAACAGCTTGAAGCCCAGCACATCATCGATGTTGTTCAGGGTGATGCGGATGATCTCGCCAAAGCCCAGCGTCAGGATGGCCAGATAATCACCGGTCAGGCGCAGAGCAGGAATGCCGATCAGCACGCCGAACAGGCCCGCCACGATGCAGGCCAGCACCAGACCCACGACAAAAGCGATACCGGAGGGCAGATTGCTGTATTTCGTGAACAAGGCACAGGTGTAAGCACCCACGGCCATGAAACCGGCGTGGCCCAGCGGCAGCTGGCCCAGATAACCGGTGGCAACGTTCAGCGAGACAGCCAGAATGATGTTGATGCCCACGGTGAGAAGCACCTTGTTCTGGTAGGTGGACAGCACGTTCTGGGTGAGGAAGGACAGGCCCACGAACAGCAGAGCCACCAGCACGGCGTTCATCAGGTAGCGCACGGGCATTTTGAGCGTTTTGCGTTTGGTATTCATCTTCATGCCCTCCTTACACCTTTTCCTGAACCTTGCGGCCAAGGAAGCCGGTGGGCTTGACCAGCAGCACGATGATCAGGATCGCAAACGTGACGGCATCCTTCCATGCGGAAAGGCCGATGGCGGAAACAAAGCACTCGCACAGGCCGATAGCGATGCCGCCGATCATGGCACCGGGAATGGAGCCGATGCCGCCCAGAACGGCTGCAACGAAGGCCTTCAGGCCCAGCATGGAGCCCATGGTGGGGGTCGCCTGCGGGTAGCTGCAGCAGTACAGCACCGAGCCGATACCGGCCAGTGCGGAGCCCACCGCAAAGGTAAAGGAAATGGTACTGTTGACGTTAATGCCCATCAGACGGGCAGCGTCCATATCCTCAGACACGGCACGCATGGCCTTGCCGAGCTTGGTCTTCTGCACAAGAAAGGTGAGCACCAGCATGGACAGCACCGTGACCAGCAGGGTGATGACAGAGGTGAGGCCCAGCGGCACAGAGCCGATGTGGAAGGTCTGGTTGGTGTAGTAGGCCGGAATGACCTTTGCACCGGAACCAAGGATCAGCTCTGCAGTGTACTCCAGGAAGAAGGACACGCCGATTGCCGTGATCAGCAGGGAGATACGGGGTGCGTTGCGCAGCGGGGTGTAGGCGATCTTCTCGATCACAACGCCCAGCAGCGTGCAGGTGATGATGGTGGCGCACACAGCAGTGACCGGGCCAAGGCCCAGCTGGTTCATCACGAACCAGGACATGTACGCACCAACCATAATGACATCGCCATGGGCAAAGTTCAGCAGCAGGATGATGCCGTACACCATGCTGTAACCCAGTGCGATCAGTGCATAGATGCTGCCAAGGGACAAGCCGTTGATCAGCTGGCTAAAAAACACTGTCATGGACTGATACTTCCTTTCTTTGCGGCGTTTGCACGCCTTTTGGGGAATGCACTTTTTTACCAAAAAAGCGGAGACAGCCGAGCAAAACCTGTTCCGGCGGTCTCCGCAATGGGTCATTTATTTCTGAGTGCTGCCTTTATGCCGCACACCGGTGCGCAGGATCAAAGCAGATCAGAACATTTCCTTCAGAACGGGGGTTGCACCGTCGAAGCACAGGATAGCAGTCTGCTTGACGGGGTTGTGGTGCTCATCGAAGGTGAAGGTGCCGGTGATGCCATCAATGGTGCCGCCTGCGATAGCATCGATGACGGCCTGCTTATAGTCATCATCGCCAGCGGTCAGGCCGGCATCCTCAGCAGCCTGAATGCCGTAGACAACGGTCATGGCAGCATCGTAGCCCAGAGGAGCGAAGCCGTTGGGGTACTCCTCACCGTACTCAGCCTTGTAGGCATCCTCAAAGTCGGAGTTGGAGCCCTTTGCGTAGTTTGCGCAGAAGTAGGCATCCTTCAGCTGGTCGGCAGTTGCGTAGCCTTCCAGACCATCCCAGCCGTCGCCGCCCAGGAAGGGAACTGCCAGACCGATGCTCTCAGCCTGAGCCAGGATCTGACCGACTTCCTGATAGTAGTTGGGGCAGAACACCACTTCGGGAGCCTTGCCCAGAATGGTGGTCAGCTGGGTCTTGTAGTCCACATCGCCCTCAGAGTAGGTCTCCTGATCGACGATGGTGCCGCCCAGGCTCTCGAACTCGTTGACGAAGTTCTCTGCCAGACCCTCGTTGTAGTCAGCGCCCTTCTGGAAGATGACGGCTGCCTTGGTGTAGCCCAACCGCTGGTAAGCGTAGTCAGCCATCTTGATGCCCTGGAACGGGTCGGTGAAGGTTGCGCGGAACACATTCTCGTTCACGGTGTCGGTCTCGGCATCGTAGGTGACAGCCTCAGCGGTAGCGGAAGCGGTGACCATGGGCATATTGTAGTCTGCGCTCTCAGCAACGACTGCCAGAGTCGGGGTGGTGGTAACGTCGCCGATCAGAGCGGTCATTCCCTCGTCCACCATCTTGGTGAAGCAGTTGACAGCCTGCGTAGCATCGCCCTGCTCGTCCTCGGTGAGGATCTCGATCTGCTTGCCGTTGATGCCGCCGTTGGCGTTGACCTGCTTCAGGTACAGGGCAGCACCGTTGACAACAGCCTGACCGTAAACGGAGACGTTGCCGCTCAGGGGACCCATAACGCCGACCTTGATGGTGTCGCCGGAAGCAGCTGCTGCGGTAGAACCGGCAGCGGAAGCTGCGGTGCTGGAAGAGCCGCCGCAGGCAGTCAGAACACCGGCAGCAGCCACGACACCCGCAGCAGCCAGAAAGTTACGACGAGAGATCATGTTTTTCATAAGTCTATATCCTCCTGCTATTTGGAAGCATTCGTGTTATTTGCAGCCCTCGCGCACGGCCCATGAGCCAGTGTCCCGAAAAGCTGTTAAGGAAGCAGCTCTCTCTTCCCTCAAAGCAGCTCTGCTTCCTTGAGTCTTATTATAAGCACTTCGGTGCAAGTCCGCAATTCACAAATCGTCCATAGTTTGGGAGGGGTTTCAGGCAAAACTTGCTATTTTTAACAAAACCAAGCGTCGATTTTTGGTTACTTTTTCAAATTGTTCACCTGAGAAAAACAGAACATGAAATCGATTCATGAGTAACAAAAAGATGACACAACTTTCCTCTCCTGAAGTTTGTTCTTGCTAACATCCATGTATCCTCTTGCATCCCGGGCCGAATCATGGTAGGATAATGTCGGTTAGTTAGCGTATACTATCCAAATGAGAAGAGCGCATCCATTCCTATTATATATGGAGGTACAAATCATGAACTATCTTGAGATCGTAGACATTCAGGGCCGTGAGATCCTGGACTCCCGCGGCAACCCCACTGTTGAGGCTGAGATCACCCTCGCCGACGGCACCGTGGCCCGGGGCTGCGCACCGTCCGGCGCATCCACCGGCGAGTTTGAAGCGCTGGAGCTGCGCGACGGCGACAAGGGCCGCTATCTGGGCAAGGGCGTCACCAAGGCTGTGGAGAACATCAACACCGTCATCGCTGATGCTGTCATCGGCATGGATGCTTCCGACATCTACGCCATCGACAAGGCTATGATCGACGCTGACGGCACCAAGGACAAGTCCAAGCTGGGTGCAAACGCCATTCTGGCCGTTTCCATCGCTGCCTGCCGCGCTGCTGCCACTTCGCTGGACATGCCCCTCTACCGCTTCCTCGGCGGCGTGAACGGCAACCGCCTGCCCGTCCCCATGATGAACATTCTGAACGGCGGCGCACACGCCACCAACACCGTGGACACCCAGGAGTTCATGATCATGCCCGTGGGCGCACCTTCCTTTAAGGAGGGCCTGCGCTGGTGCGCTGAGGTCTTCCACGCTCTGGCTTCCATCCTGAAGGCAAAGGGTCTGGCTACCTCCGTGGGCGACGAGGGCGGCTTCGCTCCCAACCTGTCCAGCGACGAGGAGACCATTGAGACCATTCTGGCCGCCATCGAGAAGGCCGGTTATCTTCCCGGCAGGGACTTCATGCTGGCCATGGACGCTGCTTCCTCCGAGTGGAAGAGCCCCAAGGGCAAGGGCTTCTACAAGCTGCCCAAGGCCGGCACCGAGTTCACCTCCAGCGAGCTGATCGCACACTGGAAGAGTCTGGTGGAAAAGTACCCCATCATCTCCATCGAGGACGGTCTGGACGAAGAGGACTGGGAAGGCTGGCAGGAGATGACCCGCGAGCTGGGCGGCAAGGTCCAGCTGGTTGGCGACGACCTGTTCGTCACCAACACCGAGCGTCTGGCCAAGGGCATCCAGCTGGGTGCCGGCAACGCCATCCTCATCAAGCTGAACCAGATCGGCTCTGTGTCTGAGACCCTCGAGGCCATCAAGATGGCTCACAAGGCCGGCTATACCGCCATCAGCTCTCACCGCTCCGGCGAGACTGAGGACACCACCATCGCCGACCTGGCCGTGGCTCTGAACACCTGCCAGATCAAGACCGGCGCCCCCAGCCGCACCGAGCGTGTGGCAAAGTACAACCAGCTGCTGCGCATCGAGGAGCAGCTGGGCGGCAGCGCCGTCTACCCCGGCATGGCTGCCTTCAACGTGAAGCGTTAACTTAAACTCTGCGACAGAAGCGCCAGCCCCGGCTTTGCCGGAGCTGGCGCTCCTTTTTTGTCATTTCCATGTCAATTTGTCTAAAGTATACAAGAAAAAACATCAAAACTCAGCAAATCGACTATTGCCAATTCGCAACTGATATATTAGAATATAAGTGAGAGAGCGAGGCACTCCTGCCGCGCATAAACGCAAAGCAATATGAACGGAGGACATCCACTATGCCTATGAAAATGGGTTGGCGCTGGTATGGCGAGGGCAACGACCCCGTCACCCTCAGCGACATCAAGCAGATCCCCGGCGTGACCAGCATCGTCTGGGCGCTGCACAACAAGATGCCCGGCGAGATCTGGGAGATCGACGAGATCCAGAAGGTAGCCGATCAGATCCACGCTTATGGCTTCGACATGGACGTGGTCGAGTCGGTCAACGTTCACGATGACATCAAGATCGGCCTGCCCACCCGCGACAAGTACATCGAGAACTACAAGCAGTGCATCCGCAACCTGTCCAAGTTCGGTGTCAAGGTCATCTGCTACAACTTCATGCCCATCTTCGACTGGACCCGCACCGACCTGTTCCACCCCGTCGGCGACGGCTCCACCGCACTGTTCTACGAGAAGGACAAGATCAAGGGCGACTACAAGTCCATGGCCGAGTACATCATGTCCTTCACCGAGAAGTACAACATGACCTTCCCCGGCTGGGAGCCGGAGCGGATGGCAAAGCTGGACGAGCTGTTCAAGGCCTACGCCCCTGTCACCAAGGAAAAGCTCTGGGAGAACCTGAAGTACTTCCTCGAAGCCCTGATGCCCACCTGCCGCGAGTGCGACATCAAGATGGCCATCCACATGGACGACCCCCCTTGGGACATCTTCGGCCTGCCCCGCCTGCTGGTGGATGCCGAGAGCATCGACCGCTTCCTGAGCATGGTGGACGACGAGTACAACTGCCTGACCCTCTGCTCCGGCAGCCTGAACGCCAACCCCAACAACAATGTGGCTGAGATCGTCCGCAAGCACTGCGACCGCATCGCATTCGCACACATCCGCAACATCCATCACTTCCCCAACGGCGACTTCTCCGAGGCTGCCCACCGCGACTGCTGCGGCGAGACCGGCATCATCGAGATCCTGCGCGCCTACCATGACTGCGGCTTCGAGGGCTACATCCGCCCCGACCATGGCCGTCAGCTGTGGGAGGAAGGCCCCGGCAGCTGCCGCCCCGGCTACGGCAAGTATGACCGTGCGCTGGGCATCCAGTATATGCTGGGCGTCTGGGACCTGCTGGACCGTCTGGACGAAGAAAAGAAGAAGGGCTGATCTATCATGAAGCTGACTGATATCAAGAACGGCAATCTGTCCGCCGAGTGGGCAGAAAAGGGCTACGAGCTGCCCAAGTTCGATGTCGAGGCCGTCAAGGCCAAGACCCACGCAGAACCCACCTGGGTCCACTTCGGCGCCGGCAACATCTTCCGCGCATTCCCGGCTGCCATCCTGAACGACGCCCTGAACAGCGGCAAGTATGACCGCGGCGTCATCGTGGCCGAGAGCTTCGACTACGAGATCATCGACAAGGCTT
>ENA-OWRC01002652-OWRC01002652.1-human-gut-metagenome-genome-assembly--contig:-NODE-2652-length-13225-cov-13.406302_pt1 | contig 13225 bp, 10 predicted proteins | sample MGYA00248268_ERZ651895 | MGnify/ENA primary metagenome ERZ651895 (study PRJEB26924, sample SAMEA4378242) | human gut metagenome | biome: human gut; feature: human-associated habitat; material: faeces...
TTCTATTTTGATTCAAGTTTGCGAACGAGCATCGCGAGTTTCGCAATTACCTAATAATAGTATATTCTAATATCCGGCAATCAGCCGGAGCATTAGCTTATGTTTGATGGGATCTCCCCGACCACATCCAGATAAAAAATAACCAGTGTCTGTGACTGGTATGGATATACCCAGAGTGACCCGATGCCTAAAGACAGCAGACACAGTATCTGCAATCCGATAAAGCTCAGATAAATATAAAATAATCTTCCTTTATTTCCCTTCATGATCTGACGGCTGATCCTTAATGATTCGCGTGCCTTCATCTGCGGATGATCCAAAAGCAGATACAATGCCAGTGCATACCACATCTGCACGAAAACTGCCAGAATCGTGCTCACAATACCAAGTATCACCAGTACTGCAATCGCCGCAGGCGACTTGTCCAGGACAAAAAATAACACAGCACCTGTGATCACAGGAATACAGCTGATCAGCGTTGCAATAATCAAAAGCAGTCCTGCAATGATATAACGGTCCGGGTGATTTTTAAACCCGTAAAATACCATGCCAAGTGTCATTTCTTTTTTCCGTGCAAGTGACAGATGAAGCTGAAGGATTCCGACAGACAATACCATGCTTAAAAGTGTGATCAGAAATTCCGCCACATAAAACATGATCGTCACCGGAAGCGGCTGTGCATCTTTCTGCAACATGGAAAATGGGAGTTCTACCGCCAAAGGAATCAGTGTGGCGGCAAGAAATGCTCCCATTGGTATTTTATAATTTCCATTTAAATTGTCTCTTGCGATTCGTTTTAATTCTTTGCAAGGTAGGTTCATTTGTTTATACTCCGTTTCTGTAACTGATTGCTTTTCTCATTATAGCATGGCTATGCAGATGCAACAATCTTTTTATTTTGCCATAAACTGCTTCATCAGTTCATTATAATCCATGCCCTGCATATCAGAATAGGCCTTTAAAAATCCATCGATACTTCCATACTGATGGATGGCATACCCCAGAACGGATGCATACAGTACAATTGTTGCAATTAATGCAATGATCCCCAGGATCATTCCGATCTGTGCTTTCGAAGTATAGGACATCATGCCTCCGCGGGAAAGTGTTGCAAAAATAACCGCCAGCGCCCCACACGGCACAGCAAGATACAGACAGGTGCAGCTTAGTAATGCAATTGATCCAAGTATCAGGGAAGCTGCCTCCATGCGTGCAGATCTCCGGCTGCGATACGGCTGATTCGGATTTGGTTGATAAGATGATCCATACATATCCATAATACGTTTTCCTTTCTTTTTAGGATTGCTTTTATTGTAACATTTCATATATAATAGGGAAAGTATTATTTGACAGGAAAGGACTATTAAGGGGAAAATTTATGGATATTAATACAAAAATTGCGGAAGAACTCGGCATACGCAGGGAACAGGCAGCCGCTGCTGTGAAACTCATTGATGAAGGATGCACGATTCCCTTTATCGCACGTTACCGGAAAGAAGCTACCGGTGCACTGAGTGATGAAATCTTGCGAAACCTTTATGACCGTCTGGTGTATCTGCGAAATCTGGAGGACAAAAAACAGACCGTACTGGCCTCCATTGAAGAACAGGGAAAACTGACGGAGGAACTGCGTGCACAGATTCTCGCGGCCGAAACACAGGTAGCCGTGGATGATCTATACCGCCCGTACCGTCCGAAGCGCCGTACCCGTGCAACGATCGCAAAGGAAAAAGGATTAGAGCCACTGGCCAACCTGATCCTTTTACAGAAAATGACAGAGACTCCTCTAGAAGAAGCCAAAAAATATATCAATCCGGAAAAAGAAGTCAACACCGCAGAAGATGCCTTAAACGGTGCAAAAGATATCCTTGCAGAGTCGGTCTCCGACAATGCCGATTTCCGTACCCATATCCGGGAACTGACTATGAAGCACGGACAGCTTTTATCCGCTGCAAAAGATCCCGAAGCCGAATCCGTCTATGAGATGTATTATGAATTCAGCGAAAGTCTTTCAAAGCTTGCCGGACACCGGATTCTTGCCATCATCCGCGGAGAAAAAGAGAAATTCCTCACAGTAAAAATTGATGCACCCGTGGACCGGATTCTTTCCTATCTCGACCGTAAACTCATCACCGCACCTTCTGCTCCCACAGCAGCTGTACTGCATGAAGTTACAGAGGATGCTTACAACCGCCTGATTGCACCTGCCATTGAGCGCGAAATCCGAAACGATCTGTTCGAAAAAGCCGAAGACGGTGCCATCCGTGTATTCGGCAAAAACTTAGAACAGCTTCTGATGCAGCCTCCAATCGCCGGTCAGGTTGTACTTGGCTGGGATCCGGCATTCCGTACCGGATGCAAGCTCGCTGTGGTGGATCCGACCGGAAAAGTACTTGATACTACCGTAATCTATCCGACTGCCCCGCAAAACCGCGTGGACGAAGCCAAAGCGGTACTGAAAAAACTGATTTCCAAATACCATATTACGTTAATCTCCCTTGGAAACGGTACTGCTTCCCGCGAATCCGAACAGATCATCGTACAGCTTCTCAAAGAGATTCCGGAAACCGTACAGTACATCATTGTAAACGAAGCCGGTGCCTCCGTATACTCTGCCAGCAAGCTGGCGACCGAAGAGTTTCCGCAGTTTGATGTCGGACAGCGAAGTGCGGCATCCATGGCGCGCCGCCTGCAGGACCCACTCGCAGAGCTGGTAAAAATCGACCCGAAATCCATTGGTGTCGGACAGTACCAGCATGACATGAACCAGAAGAAACTGACCGAAGCGCTGGATCATGTCGTGGAAGACTGCGTAAACCGTGTCGGTGTGGACTTAAACACCGCTTCTGCCTCCCTGCTGGAATATGTCTCCGGTGTGAGCAAAGCCATTGCCAAAAATATTGTCCTCTACCGTGAAGAAAACGGAAAATTTGCCTCCCGTTCCCAGCTTCTGAAAGTGGCCAAGCTTGGACCAAAAGCCTATGAACAGTGTGCCGGCTTCATGCGCATCAGTGACGGAAAAAACCCTCTGGATGCCACCGGTGTACACCCGGAATCCTACGCAGCCACGAAACAGCTGCTGGAAACACTCGGCTATACGCTTTCGGATGTGACAGACCGCAATGTTGCCGGGATCTCGAAAAAAGTCCGGGATTACAAAAAGCTTGCACAGGATCTGGAAATCGGCGAACTGACTCTCCGGGATATCGTAAAGGAACTGGAAACGCCTGCCCGTGATCCGCGTGAGGATATGCCAAAACCAATCCTGCGCAGTGACGTGCTCGAAATCAAAGATCTGACTCCGGGCATGGTATTGAAGGGAACCGTGCGAAATGTCATTGATTTCGGTGCCTTTGTGGATATCGGAGTCCATCAGGATGGTCTGGTACATATCTCGCAGATGTGTGACCGCTTTATCAAGCATCCACTGGAAGTCGTCAGCGTCGGGGATATCGTGGAAGTGAAAGTTCTGAGTGTGGATGTGAAAAAGCAACGGATTCAGCTTACAATGAAGATCTAACGTTCTTGTTCCGTGTAAAAATCTGTCCACGGAATCAAATGGGACATATAGAAGAAAAAACAGGACATAATATACTACTTTTTTCTCATATGTCCCATTTCTCATACTTCATATCCCCAAAGTATAAATATTCTTCTTTCACCCACTGATGCGTCTTTTCCATTTTTTATCGGGAATCAGGAAAAATCATATTACACTTCACCTGTCAAGCATTCTATTTTATAAAACATTTGACTTCTATATGGAAATACGTTATTCTAATTTCAATAAACACATATAATTCCAAATCTGATGGGTTGTTCGCCCGTTTATCCACTGGAATTTTAATTGAATACAGGATCAAAAACGACTCTGTTTTCCCGTTTTTTTCGGTTGTAAAACTATGTTGTTTTGATATATACTAAAGGAAAGGCAGGATACTACATGGGGAACACTGACATTGTGACAGTTCCGCTGTCAGATGCCAACGAGAAAAACACTACAGAACACAGCACTATTTTTGATGATGTATTCCGGACGATCGCACAGAAAATGCCGCAGCTTCTTATTCCGCTGATTAACGAAGTTTTCCACACTTCCTACAGCGAGGAGGATCATTTTGAACAGTTGCGGAACGAACATTATGAAAAATTTGGAACTGTGGTCACGGATTCCATTATCCGGATCGGCAGCCATATCTATCATCTGGAGTGCCAGTCCACCCGGGATGAGACGATGGTTATCCGTATGTTTGAGTATGATATCTCGATTGCGCTTGAACATGCTTCTTTTGCAGAACATGCGGTCTGGGAGATTGAATTCCCGCAGTCATGCGTGCTCTACATCCGCAATCACCGTTCACTTCCGGATTTTCACGAAGCGATTGTGAAGTTTGCGGACGGACAGAAAGTACGCTACCGCGTTCCGGTCATACAGGCAAAGAAATACACCGTTGACCGGATTTTTGAAAAACGGCTGCTGATTCTGCTTCCATATCATATCTTACGATATGAGCATTTTTTGAAGCATAACGGAACGGATTCGAAGAATGTGCAGCATCTGCTGGACGATTTCCGGGAGATTAACCGAAAGCTGGAGGAAACATCTGAGAAGGAACAAAAGTCACATCTTTATATGGATATGATCGTTTTGATTGAGGAGATTGCGGATTATATTATTCCGGAGGATAATGAAATCAGGAAAGGATTGGGTGAAATTATGGGTGGTAAGATTTTGAAGTTACGCTCTGAAGAGTTGTTGGAGCTTGGAGAAGCTCGAGGGGAAGCCAGAGGGGAAGCTCGAGGGGAAGCCAGAGGCAGGCTTACCGGACTACATGAAGCCAAAATTGATGCAATTCAAAATATGATTGATCTTGGTTTAACCAGAGAACAGATTTTAAGAAAATATTCTCCAGAGGAATATGAAGAGGCGATAAATTCTATGTCGGTAAAAGCATGACATAATCCGTCTATAACTGTATTTTTCTTATTTCTATGCTATGAGATGTATTTTAATTATATCTCATAGCATTCATGAAAGAACATTCGTTCAAATTACCATTATAATTACAATTTCATACGTTTGATCATAACTGCTTCTGTTTCTTACACTTTCCATATTGTAAAAACAGATGCTTATGATATATACTAAAGGAAAGGCAGGACATTACATGGGGAACACTGACATTTCGGTAAACACGTTACCAGATGCCAACACAGAAAACACGACAGAACACAGCACCATTTTTGATGATGTGTTCCGGACAATTGCACAAAAGATGCCACAGCTTCTTATTCCGCTGATCAATGAAGTTTTCCACACTTCCTACAGTGAGGAGGAACCCTTTGAACAGCTGCGGAATGAACATTATGAAAAATTCGGAACCGTGGTCACGGACTCCATTATCCGGATCGGCAGCCACATTTATCATCTGGAGTGCCAGTCCACCAAAGATGAAACGATGGTCATCCGTATGTTTGAGTACGATATTTCCATTGCGCTTGAGCATGCTTCTTTTGCGAAGCATGCGGTCTGGGAAATTGAATTTCCGCAGTCGTGCGTACTTTACATCCGCAATCACCGTTCACTTCCGGATTTTCACGAAGCGATTGTGAAGTTTGCGGACGGACAGAAAGTACGCTACCGCGTTCCGGTCATACAGGCAAAGAAATACACCGTTGACCGGATTTTTGAAAAACGGCTGCTGATTCTGCTTCCATATCATATCTTACGATATGAGCATTTTTTGAAGCATAACGGAACGGATTCGAAGAATGTGCAGCATCTGCTGGACGATTTCCGGGAGATTAACCGAAAGCTGGAGGAAACATCTGAGAAGGAACAAAAGTCACATCTTTATATGGATATGATCGTTTTGATTGAGGAGATTGCGGATTATATTATTCCGGAGGATAATGAAATCAGGAAAGGATTGGGTGAAATTATGGGTGGTAAGATTTTGAAGTTACGCTCTGAAGAGTTGTTGGAGCTTGGAGAAGCTCGAGGGGAAGCCAGAGGGGAAGCTCGAGGGGAAGCCAGAGGCAGGCTTACCGGACTACATGAAGCCAAAATTGATGCAATTCAAAATATGATTGATCTTGGTTTAACCAGAGAACAGATTTTAAGAAAATATTCTCCTGAGGAATATGAGGAGGCTTTGCGTTCTATGCCTGAAAAAGTATAGTCAGATCCACTCCTGGCACATACCTAAAACCTCCTGTGTAATGCAGATATGGGCAGAACCCGGAAAATCGGGTTCTGCCCATTCGTAACTCTTTCGTTCTTTCCATCGTGGAATACAATAGCTTCTCCTATGTTTTCCTTTGCTGATGCGTAAGTTGATACCACCGCCTTGCTTCATCATCAAGCACACTCTCCACTTCCTGAATATAAACTCTCTTTTCATCGGTTAACGACTGAGAATCTGCGCATTTTATTGCATTTACCCTTTGAATCTGTAACAAGCGATTACAGTTATTTCGGAATAATGACCATTTTTCCACACTACGCGCCATAACAAGAATGGATTCTATAACCACAATGGCAGCAGAAACAATTGCCAAAATTACCGGATATTTTTTCACCACGCTGATCATCTGCAAAACAGGAATACTGGCTGCAAGCGCAATTTTAATAATCGTAAACGCATAATAAAACTGCTTACACTTCTGCGCTCTTATGTGATAATACTTGATATACGATTGCACAATTTTATCGTAATCATCCATATATCCCGGATAATAATATTGTGTTATTTCATTTTCTTTGAACTTTTCCACACTTCATTTATTCCTCTTCATTTTATCCACCATCTCATTCCAAACATCCTTATTGGATAACATCATATCTTTGTTCTCATCGAAAATTCCTCCGACATATTTTGTATACATATCCCATATAAGCTGCATATTTCTTCGGGTTGCTTCATGTTTTGCATATTTTGAAACCCATCGCATAAGATATCCAAATTCTTCTGTTGGATGCAGCCAGTCATTTCCCATCACTTCTTTAATGAAAGCATCTTTTGTTATGTACTTTCTTCCCATATGAATATTATAAGCATTTCTCTGGCTAAACTGATAAATCCATTCTGCTGTCATCGGACGAATTATATAACACGTCTGTTTGTCTATTTGCCGGGATATATAAGGAATTTCTGTCACCTCCAAAAGGGAAAATTCTTCTGGATATTCTGTGAAAAAGCTGCCTTGTAAATCGCTCCATGAACGCAGATAAAATTCTCTGAGTGAGTTATATTTTTTCCCAGTTGGTAATTTCTTTTCAAATTTCCAAAAAACTACCCTCTTATTTTCTTTTTCCCCACGAACATTAACAGCAATCTTTTGTTTTTCCAATTCTTCTCTATCCTGTAACAGTTTCCACAGAAAGTTTTCTATAATAATTCCATTCTGTATCAGATAATAGAGTACATGGTCATCTTCTTTCTCATTTATATTTTCATTAAATTTCCATTCATCCTGTTCCAGATGCATATGCTGCATAATCCATGTCTGAACATCCGTATGCTGATATGTTTTTAATTCCTCTGCTGTATAGGAACTGCGATCATTCGATGCGACCAATAATCCTCCACCTTTTTCTTTTCGCTGAAAATATTCCTTATACACCTCCAGTATATTCCGCTTAATTTCCTTTATGGATATATCTGCCAAATTTAATCCCTGAGAAAATCCTTCGTTTTCTCTCAGAACCGGTGCCTCCTCTAACTTTCCCTCTAACTCCCCATTTGTTGGTTCTATTTGTTCTACTTCGCGCACTGCTTCTGACAACACATCGTCTGGAATTTTTTTCTTCTTAATACTAATTTGATACCCATCAATCAAATCTGTCTTGTAATCTTCCAAATTTTTTTCTATATATTCCCAAAATATATCCATATCACTATCCGGCAAATATAACATTTGCAATAAGCGCATCTTCATATCATACTCACCTGAATGCTCCAATGATGAATGGAAATATAACTGCAAATAACGAACGATATACTCCTCCAAGGAAAAATCTTCCCGAAATTCATTGCGGTGAATCTTTAAATCCCGTTTTGCCTGTAATCCCATAAAATCGAGTGAAATATCCAAAACCTCATCCAAAGCCGATAATGGATTTTCCACTCCTGTCATACGAACATTTTTATAGCAGATAGTCATCTTTCCATTGCTACCAGAAGTTCTCTTTCGAATTGTTACCAAAACTTCTTCTTCACAATCCCATGCTTTCAAATACAACTGGTTTTTGGAAACATTACTTTCATTCCACCTAGATAATATCTGATATCTTTTATCATTCCATGTCAATTCCTTAACATGGTACGGCACCTCGTTTATGTAGTATCTTTTTTTCTCATACCCTTGCACATATACTGCAATGGCGATCAATGGCTCTGGAATAATCTGATTCAAATAACTCAGTAACACCTTTCTCGTATAACCCTTGATATTTTCTTCATCAAATCCAACTTTATCTGCATACACATTGCTCTCAATGTTTTGCCGTTCCACTTCTACCCGATCATATCGAACTTTTGTTTTATCATTTTGCGCAATCTCACTATTCCACCGCAAAAAAATGTCAACAGGAACTTTGATCTCTATCTTTGTTCCATGATGTCCCAATTGATATTCCTCGGTGATTACTTCTCCACCTGATTTTGGTGCATTCAACGTAATTTTGCGTCCGACGGTTTCATTCTCCGTCTGCGTCATGATCGTTACCGATGAGGTCACCATAAATGCAGATTGAATTCCAATTCCAAATCCACCCGTTGGCCGCATCCATCTTGGCATTTCCTGTATCATCCGGTCGTACTGCCTGCGTCCTCTCCAGCCTGTCCCAATGATAGATATGACTGCCATGCAGTCTTCTTCCATACCAATGCCGCGATCTTCCACCGTAATTAACAGATTGTCATAATCTCCCGGAATACTTTCCACTTTCAGTTGTACTTCATAGCGATCATAGATTTCCTTTGAAATGTCAAATGGCTGCAAATTTCCCTCTTTTGCCAGCTCCATTATTCTTTCTCCGCACAATCCCTGCATAATATCTTTCCACAACTGCATCCGTGTGGCATCCATCGCGTTCTGCAGATATTCCCGTATAAAATCCATGCGGTTCGTATAAAAATTGGCTCCTGCCAGCAAATCGGTCAGTTTTTCCTTGTCTACCTCAAAACGCTTCTGACGGCCCAGATGATAGGCATGTTTTTTATTGTTGCTGTCTAACAAATACACGTGGCAGTGACTTCGCTTTAACGTACAGCCACGCAGTAATGGAGGTGCGATTTCATTCCAGCTGTAAATCAGATCCTGCACTTCCTGTTCGATCAGGTGAAACCAGTCCTGCGCACACTTACATACCTCGATCTGATCCGACTCAGCCTCTACCTGAATCTCCTCCGAGGTAATGATTATGTGACTGATTGCCTCATGTTTTAGCATATGCGTAGAACTCAGTCCCGGCATCTGCTCCATATGCTCCACGGAGTACAGTGAGAACCGATTGTTCTCTACATCCAGCACATCCCCAAGCCGAAGCAAAGCGGCTGTAAATCTTGGATAAATCAGTTCTGCTCCAATTCCTTTTTCCCGATACCGCAATCGTTCCATGATAGCATCATATCCATCATATGTATGCAATTCCGATACCAGTGCTACAATCTCGTACAATCTTCTCGGCACTTCCGAATTATCTTCTGCAACTACACGTTCTCTTACCTTTACATTGCGTTTGCTGTGCTGTCTTCGGACATAATCCGAAACGAGCCACTTTACATATTCAACAATTCTGTTTGGCCAGCATTCTTCAAAAATATCTTTCCGGTTCTTGTCTTCTGTATGACGCATATTTGTTTTGCTGCGAAGCAGCTCATCCATTTTCTGATAATAAGAAGCTGCCTCTTTCAAATCCGGATCTTTGGATGTCAGACAAGCTAAAAGATATTCCTTAAAATCCGGATCACTCCACAAATCATGTAATTCTTTTCCGGTCAATGCCATTCCGATGTCGTGGGAATACGCAGATTCCAGTAAAAGCCATAAATCCCCTCTGCTCAATTTTACAATGCGTTCATCTCCGATGACCAATTCGATCGTTTCAAGAATACTGACCGAATGGCTGGAGTCATGTTTACTGTAGTGTGCAAAATCATATATGATGGTATCTGTAATTTTACAATACTGGTCTTTGCGGTATCTCCACTCGGTAAGTACATCCAATCCCCGGTTCATATGGGCGCATGCCATCTCAAAACAATATTCTATAAAGGTATCTGCTTTGGAAAGTTTCACAAAACCACTCTCCAGACAACATTCATGCATACAGTCTGCTTTGATTGCTGCAATATATCTTTCGTTAAATCTGTCCCTCATTCCTTATTCCTCCATTATGTATGGCATACTCCTTGCAATGCGATCCAAATCCATATTTTCAAAATAACCGTATCTTACACCTTTTTTTTGTTCTTCCTGCAGGAATCCCCGCATCTGTGCTTCCCATTGCTGAATATATTGTTCTGTGTACTTTTGTTTTCCTCCTCCAGTTGTTCTTCCCTGTATTCTATATAAATTTACATAATACGGAATTTCCAGATATTCTTCCTTAAATTGCTTCCATGCAGCCTGATCTTCTGTTTTCTCATATAAATACTTATACAATGCAACTGCATAAAAAGAGGATACGCGTTCCTCCGCTGATCGTTTTTCACCACCAACAATCTTTACACGTCTTTCCGTTTTCCCCGGTTCTGTTTCATATGGTTCCAAATACAAAGACAGCATAATCCGAATTCCATTTTTTACAATCTCCGCTGCCGTACGTGAACATGCGGTCAATGTCTGCACCTGTGCAGCATAATGCTTCATCTTCGTTACATTTAAAGCGGCAATCATCGTGTGACACAGTTCTTCCATAGGGATTCCATCCAGATACCGTTCTCCTTCCGGTGATTCCTTACAGTTGCCACGCTCTGCGGCAATATCTAACAGATCACTTAATATCCATTTCACTCCCGGTTCCAGTTCACGAAAGCAACTCCACGTTGCTACTGCTATTTCCATATCCTAACTCCCATTCATTTACCAACTGAAATATATGATCATATTCTCTCGTATTTCCATCCAGGTAATCCGCAAGTAAATATCTCACCTGAGCCAGTTTTTTTTCAATACTCCATATAGACCCTTCCGGTTCTGTCTGAAAAAAATCTTCAAAAAAATACAATGAATATGGATCTAATCCATACTCCAAAAACCGTTCATGATAAAAATATGTATTTAATTTTTCAATAAACGAATCATAGTATTCATAAAAATCCTTTGCTCCTGTGCGTATATATAACGCATAAATATATGGAACCACTTGTTTTGCCGTTTCTCCCAGAATTTTAACGGCATTTTCCCCCGGTCGAAACCCTCGTTTTACCAATCCATTTTTCGTATCATTTACAATATAATTACGAAAGCAGCTTTCTTCCTGACACAACAAAATGATGCGTGTGACGATCAGTCTCCGTTCTTCCAGATTCATATCAGGTATTACATTCGAAAGAGAGTTTTCCATCCACTCAATTGTCAGAATATGTTCAAAATCATTGTTGTCCTCAAAACGCTCCTCCGCCAGCCATTCCCGCACACAATACAAGGCTGCTTTCCAATTTTTATCAATCACTTCTTTATGAATATGCGTTTCTTTTTTCATATTCCGGATCAGAAGCCGCTGTTTCATGATTTCCGGATGTTCTGCAAGTTTTTTTAGTGTATCAATCAATTTCTGGGGCGAATGATGCTTCATAAATCCCCAGTCAAAATCCAATACCAAATCATTTTTTTTATAAATTTCATTTTCTATTAAAAATTCTTCAAATTGCTTTCCGACATATAAACTGAAATATAAAATATTGGCGCGATACAATGCCCGATAGAAATTACAGTTTTTTTCCATCAGTAACAGCATCTTTTCTTTCGGAAATTCGTTATTATCCTCATCAACGGGTTCTCCAAGCAGTCTGTTGATGGTCTTTTTTATTTCATTTCCATAATCCGTCTGTTCATACAGGCGGCAAAACAGTTCAACCACTTGAAAATAACTCATAGATTTTACAATTACCTGTGGCACAAACACAATTTTTATTTCATCATTTGCCGGTTCATTATATTTGCATTTTACCGTGCAATCCTCAATCTCTCCCCACAAAGACAGTTCCTGCAAACATGTAATTCCTTCAAAAAAAGAAGCATTTACGTGATAACTGCCTTTTATCTGCGATATATTTTCCACAAAAAACCAATCACGCTGTTTTGCTCTTAATTTTTCCCACATTGATGTCTGCAGTGTCACATAACGATGCGTCTTTTGATTGTCAGCACATGCACTTTCCGCTATAATCGGCAGATCAATGGTCATAGGACACAATTTTTTTTGGAACAGCAACAGTTCGTACACAGAATCATTTGCCAGATCTTCCGGTGTCATCCAAAATCGAAACGCTGCATATGCACGCTGCTTATTCCAAAAATCATTTATAGCCTGCGGAAACAGTTCTTCATGTTCCGGATAAAACTTCTTAAACGCATTCCTTTTTGTAACATTGTCACTATATTTTTCCCAGAAAGACCGGTCACATTCCAATGTCAGAGGCGTCACATCTGCCCCCCAGCTTGAAAGCATAACATAATGATAAAATAAATTGTCACCACGTATCATAACATCGTCAAATAACAGGATCTGCCGGTTTTCAAATAACAATTTAACAGCCGTCGGGTTCTTATCATCTGGTACAATCCCATCCAGTATTTTTGTCATATACCGGTCACTGTAGATTTCAAATTCTCCAAACACATGCAATGGATCATTCTCTGCAAGTTCCCATTTGTGTTCTTCATATTCATCAAAGAGCATACGAAACAGCCAATAACCTTTTCGGGTAATGGAAACGAGTATTGGAAGATTCGTATGATCTTTATCCTTTTCCTTATTTCTTTTGATATATTCATTCAGCAATTCTAAAATTGCGTTTCTTATTTTTGGATTCAATTTTACTACCACACAGATGTTTTATTTTTAGTATATGCTGCCAACACTTCATTCATACCATAAATAGGGAACCCCAAAAGAGTTCCCTATTAAAATGGCATTTATGAAATTACTGTAACAGAGAAAGTACACCCTGGTTAGACTGATTTGCCTGTGCAAGCATAGACTGTCCAGCCT
>ENA-OWRC01002669-OWRC01002669.1-human-gut-metagenome-genome-assembly--contig:-NODE-2669-length-13159-cov-2.659035_pt1 | contig 13159 bp, 11 predicted proteins | sample MGYA00248268_ERZ651895 | MGnify/ENA primary metagenome ERZ651895 (study PRJEB26924, sample SAMEA4378242) | human gut metagenome | biome: human gut; feature: human-associated habitat; material: faeces...
CTCTTGGAATTGAATATTCACCAACTACAACAATATTGTCTCTTGTGTCAAAACCAATAGAATTAATCTTAAACGGTGATTCAAAATACATTGTCATCTTCAAGGTTTTGCCATCTATTCGATAAATCTTCTTGTCTAAGCTATCAAGGAAATAGAAGTTACCTCTGCCGTCACAACAGCCACCATCAGCAAATCTAAATCCACTGTATAATATTTCATTACTATATTTATTTTTTATGCGTATATACAATTGTTTATTAAAAGCACCTATATCAACAAATATTTCTTTATCATTATTATCTTTAATATTTTTACTGGCTTCAATTGCATTACTTAATAGATTATAAATTATTGTACACAAATCATACTCTGAAATCCTTGTTTGTACTGGAACACTTCCATTTACATACACTTTTATATTATCTGGTGCTTCACTTATCTGATATGTAATTATTGCATCAATTCCACTATTACCTGTATAACTTTTAACATCATACACGGCTGAATTATTCATTACATCATTTATATATTTTTTTATTCCAGAAATATCTCCATTTTCACAATATGCCGATATTACTGTAAAATGTGCTCTAACATCATGTTTAAACCTTCTTATCTTTTCATCCCTGTTCAGGATTTGCATATAATACGACTTCTGTAACTGCATATACTTCTGATATATTTTATTTCTCTCTTCTAGCTGTATCTGTCTATTTACAATTACCCCCTGCCATAATGTAATAAAGATAAGAGTAATACATGCCAAAGAGACAGATATTCCAACTATACTATATATCTTATTATACCCAACAACATCGACAACAACTTGTATTGAACCTATCATACATAATGTGCTAAAACCTACAACATAAAACAATACATATTGTTTCCACCCAAGGCTTACCTCTATCTTTTCAATTTTTTTATATTTCTGCATTAACATTACAATCACAGCTATAAATGAAGGAAATATCTGGCATACTATACCAAGAATATTTTTTTCAATAAAATTGCTCTCTTTAATATTAAATATGATTGAAAATAAAAATGTCATACTAATTGCTATAACCGATGTACTGATTATTATAAACGGATATATAATTATATTTCTTTTGTCAAATGGATGTAGTAAAAATACCGGTACTACTAACATTGATATAAAACTTAAAAGTGAACTTGTTGATATATCAAATATATTAAGCATTGCAAAATGAAATATTAATACTAATAATATGCCAATTAGCCAGGATGTCTTTTTCTTTGTTATTGTTGAATTAAAAAAGACAATATATGCCAATATATAATTCAATACCTCTGTCACTAAATATAAAATCATATATAAAGAATCGCTCATCATTCATTATCCTTAATTATTTTTGAATTTTTAACCATTATGTTAAACTTTATAAATCTTTAATTACAAACGTGCTAAAACTCTTTTTTTTACATATTTGTTATATTGGGTTTTAAATTTCTCATTGTATTTTCTTCCAATCGGAACTCCTTTATCATTATCTTTCATAATAGCCGAATTTCCCGAAATATAATCAACATTCTGTAAATTAACAATATATGATTTATGCACCCGGACAAATAAATAATTATCTAATTCCTTTTCTATAATACCTAATTTTTTAGTACACAATATATAATTACACAGATTGTTTATTTTAGAATATGTATATATCTCTGAATAATTCCCCTCTGCTTTAATATAAATAATATCTTCTGCCTGTACCTTAACTATTTTATTATTACTATCTCTGACTGACATTGCTATGTTTTCTTCTTTTTCATCAATTACAATATTAATCATTTTCTTAATCTGTTCTTTATATGCCGGTTTTAAAATAAAACCAATAGTCTTTATACTATATGCATCATATACATATTCATTGTAACCTGATACAAACGATATTCTCCATATTTTATCTGACTTAATAATTCTATCTTTTATATCTATACCATTCATTTGTCCTAATTCTATATCAAGAAATAACAAATCTATCTCATTATTTTCATCATTATTACAATAATCAATTAATTGTTGTCCCGTCGAAAACTTTATAATTTCAAAATCTTTTTCCTGTTCTGTTAAAATTTCTCTACAGATATCAGAAACTTTTTTCTGCTCATCTATACTATCATCGCAAATTCCTATAATCATGTTGTATCCCCTCATTAATAAATATATATCCACATATATACTTTATAATAATCAATTTGTTAAACTAAAATATTTCTTTAAAATATTTTACAACAAAATATTAAAAGCTGGAAACCATACTTTAATTTTAGATATTGATAATAAAATACCATGAAAATTAAATATAATGTTTTCCAGCAATTTTAATATTTTATTAATCACACCCTCTGCTCAATCCATTTATATATATCTTCAAATATATAATCTTTTTGCAGTTCACTGTGAAGCTCATGGCGGCATCCTGTATATATTTTACATGTCACATCTTCAAAATGCTTTTTATAAATATCATACAGCTTTTCTACATCTTTGCCATATCCACCAACCGGGTCATCTTTTCCTGATACCATCAATACAGGCAGGTCAACCGGAGCTTTTTTGATATTTTTCTTATTACTTACATATGCAATAGTATTAAGAAGACCGTAATAGCCATTTACTGTAAATATATATGAACACATTTTATCATTTTCATATGCATCTACTACACTCTCATCTGTTGTAAGCCAGTCATGCTCTGTTCTTGCATTATCATACTTTTTATTATACGCACCAAACATTATCTTATTGATAAGGCTGCTTCTGTATCTGTCACCTTTTAATCTGCCTGTAATATTATTTAATGCGAGTCCTGCACTTACAAGTATATGAGGCTGGTTGCCTGTTCCCATGATAACTGCACCATCAAGTTCTTCTCCATGCTTAATAATATATCTTCTTACCATAAATGAACCCATGCTGTGCCCTGCAAGAAAATACGGAATATCAGGATATTTTTTCTTCATTATTCTTGTAAGCCTGTGCATGTCCTCAACAAGATATTTCCCCGGGTCTTTGTCATCCGCAAAGTATCCATAATTATCTTCATCTGTAACTGAATGTCCATGTCCTATATGGTCATTGCCAACCACAAGTATTCCTCTTTCTGCCATATACCTTGCCATATCATCAAATCTTTCAATATGGTCAATCATTCCATGACATATCTGAAGAATACATACAGGTGTGTCATATTTTTCACAATCCGGATACCATATCTTTACAAATATATCATTTATAGTATTAGATGACTTAAATCTCTTATTATCTGTTTTAATCATATATACGCCTTTCTATACATGTTACAATTAATCTGCCTTTTACCATAATTCCATGCACCAGATATATTCTATTAATCAGCATTATCAAATGCCAGTATACTTCAATCATGTATCAGCATATCCACAATCGCCTGCTAATTGATATTATCAGCTCCCCAGTCTTTCGTACTCATATTACCTGAATAGCTTACATGGGCTACTCCCATAAATGCATCCTTACCAACCTCTTTTACTGATTGTGGAACTGTAATATTAAGACTGCTGCTGTTACTAAAGGAACAATATCCGATTGCCTTAACACTGTCTGGAAGTGTAAGCTTATTAAGTTGTGTACAGCCTGAAAATGCATAATCTCCTATTGATTCTATATTGCTATTAAGTTTTATGCTCTGGATATCCGTATTATTATAAAATACACCTGCCGCTATTATCTTTACCGCATCGGGAATTGTATATTCAGATGCTGATGTCTTAACTCCGACAAGAATATTATTTACAACAATTTCAGTATGACTTTCATACTGTACTGATTCCCACTTTGTGTTACTAAAAGCATTAATTCCTATACTTTCTACCGACTGTGGCACAGTTATATTTTCAAGTGCCTTACAATTATAAAATGCATTGGAATTAATTGTTTTAATACCATCACTTATAACAATCTCTGTCACGTTATTATCATCTTTAAATGCTCCGGCATCTATAACCGTAACAGCTTTGTCATCGAGCTGTGATGGAATAGTAAGCTTACTGTCATTCTTTCCCTTGTCTGTAAGTCCTGTAATCTTAATATTTCCATCATACATAGTCTCATATTCAAATACCTTTATTGCCTTGCCACTTTTCTGACAGGCTGTCATCTGCAAAAGCATAACAGACATTATCATTAATAATAATATCCTGCTATATAATGTCCTGTTATGCATAACCTTAATAAACTTCATTTTTTCCATCCTTAAAAATACTTAATATTATTTTGACCACATATAGCAGTAAGCCTGTGTTCTTGCAGCAAAATGCTTATCTTTCAATAATTCTCTTACCTCTGCCTTTGTATACCAGCCGGCATATATCTCTTCAAGGGTTGATGTACTCGGAGCAAATGTGCCTTCAGCCTTTCCAATTATTACGGCATTAGTTTCATTGGAAAAACCGATAGCACTATAACTGTCAAAGAGCTGATCTTCTATCTGTATAATATTAAGTCCCGTCTCTTCCTTAAGTTCACGTCTTGCTGCCTGTTCCGGTGTCTCACCATCATCAATAAGCCCTGCCGGAAAATTATATACAAATCCCCCGACAGACATTCTGTACTCCTTATTAAGAAGTATTTTCTCATCATCTTCATCGGTCATAATTATAACTACACCGTCTGTATGATTATTTCTTAAGGTATCTATTGAATCAATATTCTTATCTCTGCTTATAATTTCATATACTTTCTTTTTATGGTCTTTAGTTTCATATTCAAGGTCATAACGTGTAATAAACTTGCCTTCGTTTACCTTTCTTATTCCTTTATATTCCATACTTTTACCATTCCTTTTTTATTTGTGCATGCTGAAAGACTTCATATCATAATTATTCAGATTATCATGTACTCCTCTTTCATCAGCTTCTCCGATAAGCTTATCCCTATCCTTTTTAAACATATTTTCAGGTCTGTGCTGGCTAGGCCCTCCGACACATCCACCTTCACACATCATGCCCTCTACAAAGTCTGCATTTAACCTGCCAACCTTAAGAAGTGTAAGAATCTTCTTACATTCTGCTGCACCTGCACATTTTTCAACTGTATACTTAGATGTATCAACTCCCTGTTCCTCCATGCTCTTAAGGACTGCTGCTGTTACACCACCACCGTTACCGAAGCGTTTTCCATATACACTTGCCTGCTGGCTGTCATTTTCCTCTGGTTCAAATGTAACATCCTTCGCTCTCATCATGGCTCTGAATTCACCAATTGTAAGTGCATAATCTGCTGTTCCCTCATTAGGATTATCTTTAACTTCACTCTTCTTGGCTATACATGGACCTACAAATACTGTAACTGTTTCAGGATCCTTTGCCTTTAACATCCTTGACACTGCACACATAGGTGATACTGTTGTAGATATATTGTCTGCAAGTTCCGGAAAATGCTTTCTAATCATATTAACAAATGCCGGACAGCATGAGGTTGTCATCTTCTTTCCTTCTTTATTAGCCTCAACCCATTCTTCTGCTTCCGCTGCCGCTGTCATATCTCCACCAAGACCTACTTCTACCATATCGGCAAATCCGAGCTTATGGCATGCTGTTCTTATACTTGACATTGTAATATCTGCTCCGAACTGTCCTTCCATGGCAGGTGCAAACATCGCTATAACCTTTTTACCTGCAAGGATATCCTTAATAATATCAACGATATCTGTCTTAGAACCTATCGCACCAAAAGGACATCTGTGTATACACTGTCCACAACGGATGCACTTCTCATCATCAATTACACATAATCCGTTTTCATCCATTGTAATTGCATTGACTGGACATGTCTTTTTACATGGCCTTATAAGATCAGCTATTGCATTATACGGACAGTTTCTTGCACACATGCCACATTCCTTACACTTTGACGGGTCAATATACGCTCTGTCTCTTCCCATTGAAATAGCTCCGAATTTGCATGACTGCTGACATGCCTTTGCCATACACTTACGGCAGTTATCTGTAACTATATAATGTGATAACGGACAGTCGGCACAGGCCGCTTCTATTACCTGGATAATATTATCAGCGCCTTTTCCATCGCTTTCTGTAGGACATTTTCCCTCTGCAAGTCTGATTCTTTGTCTTACTATCTCTCTTTCTTTGTATACACAGCATCTGAACTGTGGATTTGGTCCAGGAAGAAGTTTATAAGGAATTTCATCTTTCTTTTCTTCAAATTCTCCCTCGTAAGCAAGCTTTGCTACCTGATAAAGTACTTCGTGTTTAATCTTTAAAATTGTCGCATCATTTGTCAGCATAATATCCTCATTTCTACGCACTCGTGTAAATCATTTCCGTGTAATTTTAATCATTTTTGTAGTTTCATAAATCATTTTTTATATAATTTTTTAATCATTTCATGTCAATTTCTGACATTCATTATGTAAAAACTTCCTGTGCGTCTGAAGCTTTTACATATCCTTACTTATAATATCAGTTAACGGCTCCAGCTGCGTAAGCATATTTCTGATATTATCAAATATCTGGCTCTTTTTCCCATCACTCTTTTCTATATCTGTTATATATTCTAATACCTGATCATATTGCTTTTTTGACAATACAACATAATCCGATATGTTATTGATTTTAGACTGCGATGTATCTATCGCAGATACGATATCCTTTTGTATATCATCGACCTTGCCGGCACTTATATTAACATTTTCAAATATATCATGTGCTTCACCAACATTTTTAGAATTGTCATCAAGAAGGTCTCTTGAATTGGTAAGTGATACATTGAGCTCCTTCGTTCCCTGTTCTACACCGGCTATTCTATGATTAATCATCTCAATAAGCTTCTTTATCTCATCGGCAAGCTCTCTAACCTGCTCTGCAACAACTGCAAAACCTCTTCCATGCTCTCCTGCTCTGGCAGCCTCGATAGAAGCATTAAGGGCAAGCATATTAGTCTGGTTGGCAACCTTGATAATTCCCATTGTACATTCCTTAATATCTTCTACGGAATGTTCAAGTGTTACAAACGTACTATCCATAACATCAAAGCTTTCTACAACCTTTCTTGAATCCTCCTGTAATATAATTACTTTATCCTGTGCTTCACTGACTGAATTAATTATCTCATTCTTAACCTCGTCAAATACACCGGCTATCTCCTTTATCTGGTCAAATGTTTCCTGAAATTCATCAATCCCTGTACTAACTTTATCTGCCGCAGCTATTACATCCTGAAATGAACCCTTAATATCAGCAATCTGTTTGGTAACAATTACTTCCTCATCAGAAAGATTATCAAACTGCTTTTCAAGATACTTTGCCGTATAGACAACCGGATATACCGAATCTTTATTAATACCACTTCCGCTCACAGCTGTATTTTGTACTACTTTATCTGCATGTTCATTACCTTTTGTATATTTATTTCTTTTAAATAGACCCATACTAATCTCCATTCCTGAGCAACTTTTGTTGCGAAGAGGCGAAGAAAAATTGGCGCAGGCAATTTTTCTTCTGCCATCAATAGCTATTTGTTCTGCTCCGAAACAAATAGCCAGTTTACTTATGAACTTGTGAACAATAAGCTATCAGTCTTATTGTTCACACTTTTACCTTCTGACATGTTAATCCTGCTTCTTTATTAATTGCTTATGTCACTTTATTTACTCAAAAACAACACATGACATAGTCTGATTGGTGTGCTGTCCGTTAAAATGTTCACCCAATCCGATAAGTCCTGAATGAGCACCAAGCGAAGCCATTCTCTTAAGATAATTATCCATATGTCCCAGCTTATTAAAATACTGATATCTGAATACACAATTGATAGAAAATATTCCTGAAATATGTGAAAAATCCTTATTGATTAAATCTATAGTCTCTTCAAGAATTGCCTTATCATCTCCTGCTTCAAGTATATATAATCTGTCCTTAGGATTAACCTTTCTGTAACAATACAGATCGCCATTATTATCCTTTTCCTTTATAGAAACAATATATATTTCATCACCAATACATCTTCCAAATGGATTTTTAAAGGTCTGCTCTAATACATTACCATCTTTTATTCCAAGTTCGTTTACATATGTATCTGCTGCACTTCGTCCATCAAGTGAACATATCTTATATTCCTGAGGAACAGCTTTTGTACATATATATGTTTTATCTGTAGGTGTATAAATATTTTCCTTATATACTTTAACCTTTCCTTTATTATTCTTAATTACTGCATATGCACATGCATCACTGTATATTAAGCCATTGACACATACCTCTTTTGTCCACGTCGTACCCCCGGTCAGTTGTACATCCCTGCCTGCGATAGCTGACTGGATTGTTGTAAGTACACATTCATCATTACCTGTACAAAAATCAATTATTACTGTATTACCCTTTCCCGGACCAACCTTTGCTATGCTGTCCTGAATATTCTTAACAGCGGCTACCGGTGCTTTTGATACATAATTAATCACTCCGGTATCAACTGTAATATTTCCTGAAAATGCAGTGATTATTATTCCATTTTCAACAACACTGTTATTACCATATGCCTGTCCGACACAACCTATGCTTGGGACATCCGGAAATCTGTCATTAAGCTTTACCGCTGCCTCCCTGAATAATTTCATCTCCAACTGTCATAATTATCAGCTTAGGAGCTCCAAGTCCTCTTAAAGCTTCGTCAATATCCCCACGACTGCTTATACCTATAAACTCTTCCATAACTTATCTCCATTTCTTGATATTTCTAGAATAGCTTAGTATAAAATCTGTTTAAATAACCTTACAGATATTTACACCTAATAAATAATACTTTCCATTGTTATAATTTTATCATTTAACATTACTTTTTTCTACAAAATTATAATGAAATACGTATTTTTTTATAATATTTCTGTATACCTTAACTTATATATATTTTATATTTGTTGCAAACATATATAGAGCAGACAAAAATATAATATAAAAATGGTTGCTGCACAGATATACAACAACCATTTTTATATTATAAAGTAATCTTTTTGATTAATTTGACAAACTAATACATAATTTAAAACTAATTAATGCAATACATGTGCCAACAGCACATAGCACCATGCCTGATATTCACATAAAAGTAAACCTGTCATTTCGCTTTTATGCTGACATTATATGATATCTTCGACTATTAATTGGGGAACAAGTCTGTTTTCTTTTAATACATCCTCTACTAAATATCTGTCAAGAAACTCTTTTTTTATTCCATAGTTATATACCTTAACATCACTATTTCCATAATATGAAGCAATCTTTTCTCCAAATCCGCCATCTGATATTCCATCTTCCAGAGTTACAACTATATTATGGTCTTTCTTAAGTTCTTCAAGAAGTTCTGTATCAAGACCTGTTATATATCTCGGATTGATAAGTGTTGGCTGTACGCCTGTCTTTTCGGCTATAAGTCCGGCTGTTTTTTCACCCATCTGATAAAAATCTCCAAGTGCAATAATGGCTATTTTCCTGCCATGCTTTGTAATCTTATATTTATTAAGGTTACTATAATCCGTATCCATATCACCGTCTGTATGAATTACACCATTACAAGGTATTCTTATTGCTACAGGATATCTGTCCTGCTCTATACTCCAGTCAAGCATTGCAAAATATTCTTCACAATTAGTTGGAGCTAAATATACCAGATTAGGAATATTAGACATCATAGCAATATCATATATTCCAAGATGTGTTACATCATTCATTCCATATACAGATGCAGTATTGACAAGCAGCGTCGCAGGGTTGCTATTTATACAAAGATCCTGTGATATCTGGTCATAGGTTCTTTGGAAGAAGCTTGAATGTGTTGCAAATACAGGTTTACATCCATTCTTTGCAAGTCCCGATGCCATAGCTACGGCATGTTCTTCTGCAATACCCACATCAATAAACTGTCTTCCTGCCTCATCTCTTTTATCTTTGGTAAATCCTATACTGGTTGGAACTGCTGCTGTAATTGTAACAACCGAACGGTCTTTCTTCATCTTCTCCATCATATAATCACATGTAAGCGAAGCATAGCTTTCACCGTCAGATGATACCTTACATTTGCCCGTTTCTTTATCAAACGGCATGCACCAATGCCAGTTTTCTTTATTCTCCTCGGCTATCTTATAACCTTTACCCTTAAGTGTATTCATATGCACAACAATAGGGTGGTCAATGTCCTTAACCCTTTCAAATGTTGAAATTAATGACTCAATATCATTGCCATCTGTGATATAAGTATAGTCTAACCCCATTGCTTTAAAAAGATTACATTCACATGTTCCATCAGAATCTCTTAACTGCTTAAGATTCTTATACATTCCACCATGGTTTTCAGCGATAGACATATCATTATCGTTAAAAAGAATAATAAAGTTGCTGTCCATCTCGCCTGCAAAATCAAGTCCTTCGAGAGCTTCACCGCCACTAAGTGAGCCGTCACCTATTATTGCAATGACATTACCATCCTCACCCTTAAAATCCCTTGCCTTGGCAAGACCGGCAGCAAGACTTATAGATGTCGAAGTATGACCTACGTTAAAGAAGTCATGCTCACTTTCTTCTGGATTCGTATATCCTGATATATCTGAAAAATGTTCATCATTAACAAATGCATCCTTTCTTCCTGTAAGCATCTTATGACAATAACTCTGATGAGATACATCAAATACGAACTTATCCTTAGGTGAATCAAATACATAATGGAGTGCAATAGTTGCCTCTACCATACCAAAATTAGGTCCAAAATGTCCTCCACGCTTACTTAATCTGTTCATAAGTGCAGCTCTTAATTCCCCTGCAAGTTCTTTTAATTCTGTCATATTCATCTGCTTAACATCCGCTGGTGAGTTAATTTTTTCCAAGTACATTCAATTCCTCATTTCTACACATGCTTATTTTTTATTACTATTCCTTAAGATATCCGCTCTATAATCTATAATAAATGTGATATCTTAATTAACACCTGTTATCTGTTAAGTGTTATAAGGTAACCTACAGCTCATGTGTAAGTTACAGATTACCCTTAAAGCCGTTAATTTCATACACCTGATACAGTATGATTATCTGATAATAATTATTAACAGTCTGTTTTAAGCATATGTTACAACTTAAAGCCGCCTTTAAGTCAATATATTTAGGATACTTTATATTTTTTTAATTTTTATTGTTCATTTTATCTGTTAAAATCAAGACTTACCCTGCCATTAGATGTCGCCGCCTTAAGCTTATATTTTCCACCATTGGTTGTATAATATCCACCGGTTTTTTTATCACCATTTATATATATGCCTCCATTGGAAACATGTGATTCAATACTATAGTCACTCTCAGGATTAATAAGCTCCAGTTCTATCCTGCCATTGTCTGTTTTACAGTCTATGTCTGCATCAATTTCAGCATTCACATTAATTTTGCCATTATCTGTATTTACTGCAAAACTTTTCTTAAATATACCATTACAATCAATTTTACCATTAGATGACCTTATGTCTGTGGACTCCTTAACACAAATCTGCCCATCTATCTGTATTTTTCCATTTGAGGTTTTATATCTTAGAATATCAGTAGTACATACTGAATTAAAATCAATACTGCCATTGGAAGCCTCAACGTTTATCTTATCCAATTCTGAATTATCAGGAATCTTTACTATTATTGTATCCTTACTTTCTCCTGTTATCCATTTTAAGATATCTGAAAATGGAAAAAAAGCTATTATACTTCTATTGGACTTACCTGTAACATTTAACTTATTCCCTGTTATATTTATCCCCGGCTGGTTATTATAATTAAATCCATGTGTTTCCACTTCAAATCTGTCACTTTCAGACCTTGCAAATTCTATTTCTGCCGAGTCCACCTCTATATTAATATCCTTTATATCTGTATCAGACACGGTCTTTTGCTGTTTTTGTCCGTCACTTTCCGTATGAAAAACACCATTATAATATGATGTTCCTACATCTGCGCCTGCAAAATAGCCACACCCCATAAATATTATTCCAACCGTTATTAATATTCCTGATATAATTAATGAATTTTTTGCCAGCCTTTTCATATATTCTGCTTCCCCCTTCTTTTTGTAAATATTCCCTTTATCTTAGAAATAATGAATGTTATAAATCTAACAAGCAATACTACAATTGCCACCTCTGCTATTGTCATAAGAACTCCTATACCTGTTACTAGCAATCCACATCCTGACAGATACAACCCTGTTGCAAAATCAACAGCAGCTACAGCATATATTCCCATTCCGACAACAAATATACCGCTACCAGCGACAGCTATTGCCGCAATCCCCAATCCAAATACTATAGAAATTGCTGCAATTACCAATGAAAATACAACTGCGGCCAGTGCTATCAGAAGCGATCCCCATATAGGCGATGTGAGTACAGCTATAATAATAATTGCAATTGTTGCTCCCGATGTTCGTTTAGGTGCTGCTGCCCCTGTATTCTGATAATTTCTTTGTGCATTATATCCGGTATTCCCGAAATTTCCTTGTGCATTATTATATCCGGTGTTCCCATAGCCTCCATGTGCATTGTTATATCCGGTATTCCCATAGCTTCTCTGTGTATTATTATATGAAGTATGATTATACGCTCTTCTATGGTTATTATAAAAGCTGCTCTGGTATAATATCACTTCATTTTTACTGTTATTATCCTGTTCATCAATATACTCATTCATTTTTCTGTAATCATCATTGATTGTCTGTGCAAGCTTATCCGGTGTTCCAAGCTCACTTATTATATCAGCTTCACTATCAATCCCTGCATCTGTAAGATATTCAAAATAATATTCAATAACATCTTCTACTTCATCATCCGGCATATTATTAAGATATCCTCTAAGCTGTCTTAAATATTCATCCCTGTTCATTTCCTTCTCCTCCCATCAGAATCTTTTCAACCTTACTTTTATACTCATCCCATTCTTTTCTATAATCCTCAAGCTGCTCACGCCCCTTATCCGTTATCGTATAATATCTTCTGTTTCTGCCATCAAACGGCTGATCATATGTAGTAAGATACTCTCCCTTCTGAAGCCTTCTAAGTACAGGATAAAGAGTTGACTCTGATACACTCATAACTTCCCTGACATTCTGCGT
>ENA-OWRC01002671-OWRC01002671.1-human-gut-metagenome-genome-assembly--contig:-NODE-2671-length-13148-cov-23.500267_pt1 | contig 13148 bp, 11 predicted proteins | sample MGYA00248268_ERZ651895 | MGnify/ENA primary metagenome ERZ651895 (study PRJEB26924, sample SAMEA4378242) | human gut metagenome | biome: human gut; feature: human-associated habitat; material: faeces...
TACCAATACGCTGAATACTGTATCGGTTGTATTCACCGGCTACCACTACCCCACCTTGGCAGAGCTGCTGACCGAGACGCAGTCCGCGCAGGCGGACACGGACGCTCTGGCGGTAGATCAGGAATACCGCGTCGCCATGCTGGAACTGGGGCTGACCGACGACACTACCACTGGCACCACCACATAAGGAGGTAAACCTATGTTGTATCGTACCTGTAAACGCCTGATCGAGCGCGGCCAGACCGCTGGCCTTGCGGAAAAAATTGATATTTTTTACGCCCTCGGCCGCATCACCGAGGCCGAGTACAAGGAGCTGACCGAGCTGCTGGCCGAAAAGGTCGGCAGCAAGAGCGAGGAGTGAGCCTATGGCAATCAAGCAATACAGCCTTGCCAGGGACGGCGCTAAACAGCTGTCCCCGGCCTTTAAGGTGCGGGAGTTCCGGTGCCGGGACGGCAGCGACGCTATCATGATCGACCAGACCCTCGTGGTGCTGCTGCAGGCCATCCGGGAGCATTTTAACAAGCCAATCACGATCACCAGCGGGTACCGCACGGCGGCCCACAACGCCGCCGTGGGTGGAGCCAAGAGCAGCCAGCACTTGCTGGGCCGGGCGGCGGACATTCAGGTGCAGGACACCGACCCGCTGGCCGTTGCCGCCTACGCTGAAAGCCTGATGCCCGGCTGGGGCGGCGTTGGCCGCTACCCGGTCAAGGCCGGACGCGCCAAGGGCTGGGTGCATGTGGACACCCGCACCAAAAAGAGCAGATGGACGCTGTGAGGGGGTGAGACCAATGGAGAGCGTTATCGCTGCCCTCATCACGGGTGCCATCACGCTGATCGGCGTGATGATCGCCAACAGCCGCAGCCAGGCCGTCACCGACACCAAGCTGGAAGAGCTGACCCGCGAGGTGCGCGAGCACAACAATTTCGCCCGCCGCGTGCCCATTCTGGAAGAGCAGATGAAGGTGGCCAACCACCGCATCGCCGACCTTGAGAACCATGAACGAATGAAAGAGAGGAACTGATTTATGGAACTGAGCAACAAGATCTCCGCCGCTACCCTGGCCCGCACCGCTGTGCTCCTGCTGGCCCTGACCAATCAGGTGCTGAGCGCAATGGGCAAGCCCGTGCTGCCCATCGAGAGAACCACCGTGGAGCAGCTGGTCACCGCCGGCATCACCACCGTGGCCGCCCTCATCAACTGGTGGAAGAACAACAGCTTCACCGCTGCCGCCGTGGCCGCCGACAGCTACCTGGCCCGGCTGAAGCAGAAGCAGTGATCGCCGACTTCCCTATATAAGGTAGAGGGCAAGGCCCCCGGAGACGCAGGTTTCCGGGGGCCTTTTTTCGTCTGCAGCAGGGCGGCAGGAGAAATTCCAGCCGGTTCTTTGCCAGAAATCCCGTCCCTCAAAAAGTGGTTTTCCGCAACAATCCGCACACTCTGCACCAGTACCGCAACTGCATCATTTCACATCCGCAACAGTTTCTCTTTTTTCTGCAACAAATTCTTGTGATTTGTGCAAAATATCCAATTCAAGCTTTGGAATATTTTCACAAATCATGCGTTTCTACACATTTTTTCTTGACAACCTGCACCAGAAAATGGTATAAAGGAAGCAGGATAGCAAGCCTCGAAATATGTCCATCCTATGGGACAGTGGTAATGCGTAAAAGACTTGACACCATTTGAAAGGAGCCATCAATCATGACGAATAAAAAACTGAAACTCGCTGCCATGTCCGTAGCCCTGACCGCCTGTGTCGCTGCACAGCCCATGGCCGCCCATGCTGTGGAAGGCCCCGACTCTGTCGAGGATAACGCTGCCCCGCAGGCCGAACCCGCCCCTGTGGAAGGTAAGACCGCAGAAGGCGAGGTCGAGGGCGAAGAGGGCAAGCAGGAGGAGTTTACCCCCCCCGGTGAACGAAGAGGCCAAGAGCGAAGAGCAGGCCCCTGCGTTCGGCCCCGGCACCAAGACCGATGACATCACCATTGACTATAAACCTGCTGAGAAGCCGGAACAGCCCGGCAAATCCGGTGAGGACGGTGAAGCCGACGGCTCTGAGGGCTCCGGCGAGACGGACGAGACTGAGAACCCCGACGGCACCTATGTGAAGGGTGACGTGATCGACAACAGCAAGAAGGACGAAGCCACCGGCAAGGACGGCAAGATCGGCGAGGCCACCAAGGAAGAGACCCCCGACAGCTCTTCCAGCACCACCGTCGTGGACCCCGACGCCGAGGTGAAGAAGGGTGACCCCGTGGTGGGCAAGGATGAGGACGGTAACACCACCATCACCACCCCCACCGAGACCACCGGCACCCAGACCACCACTACCACCGGAACCGGCAAGGCCGATTCCTCCACCACCATCACCGACACCAAGAAGGGCGAAGAGATCGACCTCGACGACGAGCTTGGCAAGGACGTGCGTCCGAACTGGAAAACCGATAAGGATGCCAAGCTGGGCGACTACACCGTGGACAAGGTCGAGCCCGCCGAGGACGGCAACTCCAAGGAGCTGACCCTGAAAAAGACCAGCCCGACCGAAGAAAAGGAGATGTCCGCCGAGGATATCGCCAAGCTGCTGGACGTCCCCGAGGGCGGCGTGGAGAAAAAGACCGACGACGAGGGCAACACCACCTATACCCTGAAAAAGGAAGAGACCTCTACCGACGAGAACGGCAACACCGTCACCCGCACCACCTACTACGAGATCACCGGCAACTCCGTCAAGACCCGCACCGAGACCACGCTGGTGCTCAAGGTGGAAAAGGGCACCGTGGATGTTGATGATAAGGACCTGACCACCAAGGTCGAACTGCCAAGCATCACTGCCAAGAACACCGACGAGACCAAGACGGATGTCATCGAGATTTCTTCGGAGAAGCTGGGCGAAATGCTCAAGGACGAGTACTATAACAACGATACCGGCGAGTATGTCTATACGGAAACCGATGCAAACGGCAAGGAATATACCTATAAAGTCAAGAAAACGGAAAACACCAAGCCGCTCACCAATGCGCAGTTGGCCGAGCGTCTGGGCGAGGGCTTCACCGCCGATGACAATGGCGTTTACTACAAGGGCGAAAAGCTGAACCTTGACCAGATGGAAGCCGTGCGCAAGACTTTGAGTTACACCGTGGAGGTCACTGAGGTCACCAAGACCCCCGGCCAGGTCGAAGGCGGTCAGGAAAGCATCGAGAGTGCCAAGGAAACTGCCAAGCTGGAAGCCATCAAGGCCGCTCTGACGGATGCCGCCAAGAAAACCGGCATCAATGTGGACAGCGAGGATTTCAAGAACCAGCTGAATACGATCGATCCCACCGGCAAAGGCCAGCTCAATCTCAGCTATACCGATGCAGACGGCAATGTTCATACTGTCACCCTCCGCTATGACGGTGCAACGGTTTCTGCGCCTCAGCCGGGCAGCTCTGATCCGAGCAAGGACACCGAGACCCGTAAGGATGTTACGGACAACGTCATCACCGGTACCGCTTATGTGACCGGCTCGAATACGTGGACTGAGAGCGGTTCCCTCAACGGCACCTACGTCAAGCCCGGCAGCGGTGAACTTCCCTCTCTCGATGGTTGGACGATCGCCAGCAAAGACCCGGAGAAGGGCACCACGACCTACAAAAAAGAAGAAACCGTGACCTTGCCCGACGGCACCAGCACCAAGATCACCCGTACCTGCACGATCAAGGAATCGTCCGCTTCCCTCAGCGATGCGGAGAAGGAAGAGATCGCCTGGAAAGAGCTACAGAACAAGACCGGCAAGGACAAAGCTACCCTGCTTCAGGAAGGTTACAGCATTGATATCGGCAGCATGGACTTCTCCGGCATCAAGCGCGTGGAATGGACGATCGACACACTTTCTGAATCCACAAAGACGGACACCAAGGATCTTAACGACAAGCTGGTGATCCCCGGCGGCAAGAACTGGTCGATCGACGAAAACGCCGGCACCATTACGGTGGACGGAAACATCTACCGCAATGTGACCAAAACCGATGACGGCTACACCTGCACGGTCGAGGACAAAAACGGCGTAAAGACCACCTACACCTTCACCAAAAAGGCCGGTGCTCCGCTGACCCCTGAAGAGATCCAGACCGCACTGGCAGGCCAATACAGTGTTTCCGCTGACAGCATCCGACTGAACGCCGACGGCAAGACCGCGACCTTCACGAAGGGTGACGAAACCATCACCGTGGATTACAGCACCCTGAGCGAGACCCTCACCGTCCGGAAGGATGTACACACCTCCTCCAGTGTCACCGGCATCATCAAGGACGATAAGGATCTTGAGAAGGCATACGACGAGCTGTGGAAGCAGATCCAGGAGATCCAGAGCAAACTTCAGCCCGGCGAGGAACTCCGGATCGGTGAAACGAAGATCGATTCCACCACCAAAAAGGAAGATATCATCAAGTATTTCACCAAGGCCATCTCGCCCGATAACATGAGCAAAGATGAGCTGATCAAGGCCCTGCAGGAGCAGGAGCGGATCGCCAAGAACTCCACTTACGTTGCCAACAAGGGTTCTGATTACGAAGAGACCAAGAAGAACTACTACTCCGGTGAAAAGACGGGTGAATTCAAATACTTCAGCAAGGCACCGGATGGTTCCAAAATTGAGGTCTATTGGAAATCGACTTGGGGGTGGAACGGCTATTATTACTATACAGACGCTAACGGCCATGAAGTTCGTGTTGATAGTAACACTGTGCACTCCGAAGAGCAACGCGACGACATCAAACACCTTGATCTCGCTTCCGGCTCCAAGCTGGATCTGCTGCCGGATGAGGACGGCAAGGTCAACCAGACCGACTGCGTGCTGGTGAGCAAGAATCTGAAGCTGGAGTGGAACTACGATGCCGGAAAACTGGTCAACGGTAAGGACAACCAGACGGTCGGCCTGGACAGCAAGATCAGCTGGGATGACGAGGGCGGCGAGGGCGACGGCCACTACGAGTATGACCGCGGCAACCCCAATAAAAACCCTGACAAGAGTGCCTACTACAAGCTAACCGGCACTGTCGCCTATGATCCTATCAAAGATAAAGATGGCAGCATCAAGCTGTATCAGGGTCAGTGGGGCGACTATTGGAACCCCGGCATCAGCGCAGAGGATGAGGCCATTAACGCTTACCTGAAGGCAACCGGCAGCAGCAAGACCTATAGGGACTTGACCACGAAAGAGCGCAATGCCATCGTCGGCACCTACGTTGTGAAGATCGGAACCACCGGCACCAACAGCACCGGTGAGAGCGGCTATCAGGTCTATCTCAAGTCCTCTGAGCTGACCGCCTACGGCTATATGTCCCGCGATGCCAACACCTGCATCAACAGCACCTACAAGCGCCAGGACGGCACCTGGGGTTACGTCGGCGGCTATGACCTGATGATCTCCGAGCTGACCCAGGTGCGTGAGGGCAAGGTCGTCGGTCAGACCGAATCCACCATCAAGACCATCACCGCCCCGCTGAGCATCCGCAGCTCGCAGGACTTCGCCAAGCGCCTTCTGGAGCTGAACAAGCAGACCACCACCACCCATAAAACCGGTGAGGGTGCTACGGCTTACGGCGAAAATACTTCCGGCGACTTCGACGGTACCTATACGCAGAAGAAGAGCGAAACGGTCGAAGGATCCGGTACCGGCAAAGGCCACTACACCACCTTTACCGAAGTGCTGAAGAAGATCTTCTCCGGCTCCGGCAGCAAGGAGCACGACGAGGGCAGCGTCTCCTACACCCACCGCACCACGGACAAGGTGAACACCACGCCAGTGTCCAAGGAGACCGTGACCACCACCGACGCCCATGTGGGCTACAACTATACCTCCATCGAGACCCGCACGGTCACCGTGAACGGCGAAGAGACGGTCATCGTCCCGCCCGTCACCCCGCCGGAAACGCCCGTGGAAGACGAGACCCCGGACGAAGTGGTCATGACCCCGGAGACTCCCGAGCTGCCGCCCGTGCAGGACGCCACCCCGGACACTCCGGTCCTGCCGTCTGACGCGGTCCTGCCCGCTGTGCAGGATGCACTGCCGCAGACCGGCGTGAACTGGATGGCCGCTCTGGGCATGGCATTCAGCGGCATGCTGCTGACCATCGCAGGCGCATTCGCCAGCCTCAAGTACAAGGAAAAGCACTGATGCTTTTCCCTTCCAACGTGATCCACGTCAAGTCGTAAACGCATAGAAAGGGCCTCCCCATTCCGGGGAGGCCCTTTCGTGTTGTGTTCGGCTTATGCTTCCGCTTTGGCAGCGCGGTACCACTGTACCAGCTTTTCGGCGTCCTGCCAGCCCTTGCGGTACATGGCTTCCAGACTCTGTTTGTCCTTGGTCAGGGTGGACATGCCCTCGGAGGTGTAGCGGTAGAGCTTTTTGCCCAGCCGTTCCACGATGCTCATGGCCGGGAGTTGGGTCGTCACATCGTAGACTCCCAGCCGCTCGTAGGTGACATAATAGGCCAGATTATAGTCCGAGAGTTTTGCGATGGTGCAGTTTTCCGTGTTGGTCACGCTGAGGATCTGGCAGTTCTGCTCCTTGAAGCGCATCACATGGCCGATGGTGTCGCGGGACTCGCCGGACACCGAAAACACGATCACCAGCGAATTTTCCACGAATCGGCTCTCGGTGGGGTAATGGGGCTCGTCGATGTACAGGCAGAACTTGCCCATGCTGGAAAAATAGCGTGCCCCGTACTTGGCCACGATGCCGGACATACCGCTGCCTACAAAAAAGATGTGCCGGGCCTGAAAGATGACCCTGGTCAGCATGTCCAGCTTCTGCTCAAACTCCGCCGAGCAGGTCTTTTTCAAAAAGTCGATGACCTCCGACACATCGTCCTTGACCGGCGGCTGCTTTGCCTGTTCCAGATGCTGGCGCAGCCGGATCTTGAACTCCGCGTAGCCGTCGCAGCCCGCCTTTTTGCAGAACCGGAGGATGGTGGAGGTAGACACATGGGCGGCATCCGCAAACTCCCGGATGCGCATATAGCACACCTTGTCCGCGTTCCGCACAACATACTTATAAACTTCCAGCTCCAGATCATTCAGGCTGCAGATCATCTCTTCGCTGAACATCGGCCGCCCCTCCCTCGTGGTGGTTTTTGTTCCAGTATACTGTATTTTTTGCTACGTTACAATTCCCCTGCTCAGAAAAAAGCCGCCGCACGGTGGCAGGGCCGTGCGGCGGCAGAAACATGCTTTGGGGAACCGATCAGATCAGGCTCAGGGCCTCTTCGTCGCCCACGAGGATGAAGTCGGGATGCATCTGCAGGATGCTGGCGGGCACTTCCGGGGTGACCGGGCCGAAGAAGGCTTTCTTCACGATCTCGGCCTTGCCGGTGCCGTTGACCACCATCAGCACCTTACGGGCCTGCATGATGGTCTTGATGCCCATGGTGTAGGCCTGCTTGGGCACCAGGTCTACGTTGCCGTCAAAGAAGCGCTTGTTGGCCTCGATGGTCTCCTGGGTCAGGTCCACACAGTGGGTCTCCAGCTCAAAGGCCTCGCCCGGCTCGTTGAAGCCGATGTGGCCGTCGTGGCCGATGCCCAGCAGCTGCAGGTCGATGCCGCCCACAGCGTGGATGATCTGGTTGTACTTTGCGCAGGCATCCTCTGCATCGGGGTTGGTGCCGTCCGGCAGGTTGATCTTTGCAGGGTCGATGTTCACCTTGTCGAACAGGTTGCGGTGCATGAAGCTCCAGTAGCTTTCCGGGTGCTCCTTGGGCAGGCCGCGGTACTCGTCCAGATTGACGGTGGTCACCTCAGAAAAATCGATGTCGCCCTTGTTGTACCAGTCCACCAGCTGTGCATACGCGCCCACGGGGGTGCCGCCGGTCGCCAGACCCAGCACGCAGTTGGGCTTCATAATGACCTGTGCCGAAATGATATTGGCTGCCTTGCGGGACATATCCGCATAATCTTTTGCACGAATGATCTTCATTACAAACGACCTCACTTATCATCTTTTTTGCCGCTCTGCACGGGCTGCGCAGAGCACTTCTGCGTTTAGTTTATCACATTTCGCAGACAAGCGCCAGTCATCCCGGCCATCTTTTCGGTGTGTTTGCACAAAAAGATGCAAAGCCCCGCCGTTTGGGCCGGCATTTCCGGTCACGAACGCGCAAAAACGCCGCCGGGCGTTTCCACACCGGCGGCGCTGCATGTTGAAAGATCAGTTCCCGCTGCACAGGCCGCAGGCGGCACAGGCGGCGGGGGTGGCGGCACAGCCGCCAAGCGCGGTCTCGCGCAGCTCGGCGGGCAGGCGCTTGCCCACGGCGTACATGGCATCCAGCATCTGGTCGAAGGGGATCAGCTGGCGGATGCCGCTCAGGGACAGTTCTGCTGCAATGAGGGCGTTGGCCACACCGGCAGCGTTGCGGTTCTGGCAGGGGTACTCCACCAGCCCGCCTACGGGGTCGCACACAAGGCCCAGCATATTCATCAGCACGGTGGAAGCTGCATCCAGACACTGCTGCGGGTCGCCGCCCATCAGCTCCACGGCGGCAGAAGCAGCCATGGCAGACGCAATGCCCACCTCAGCCTGACAGCCGCCCACGGCACCGGCCACGGTGGCGTTGCGCATGGCAAGATAGCCCACGGCACCGGCGTTGAACAGGGCATCCACGATGCGCTGGTCGGAGATGCGGTAGCACTCCTGCAGCGCCAGCATCATGCCCGGCACCACGCCTGCAGAGCCTGCGGTGGGTGCAGCCACGATCAGGCCCATGGAAGCGTTCACTTCCAGCACAGCCATGGCGTAGGTCATGGCCTTCTGCAGCACATCGCCGCAGATGTTTTTCTTCTTATTATAATGTATCTCCAGCTTTTTGGCCTCGCCGCCGATCAGGCCGCCCATGGATTTGATGGGCTTTTTCAGCGGCTGGGTAGCAGAAGCGCGCATGATCTCCCATGCCTTTGCCATGCGGTGATCCACAGCATCCCGGGGCGTTTCGCCCAGAATGCATTCCCGCTGGCGCATCACTTCCGAAATGGGCAGTTGGTTTTCCTCACACAGGTCCAGCAGCTCCTTGGCGGACTTGAAATCCATGTTCATCGCTCGTCCCTCCTTACGGCTGCACGACCATTACATCGTTGATGTTCGGGTTTGCCAGCAGCAGCTGATCCACACCCTCGGGCAGGCGCTCATCCGACTCCACGATGGTGTAAGCCGTGTGCCCCTTTTCCTCGCGGAACAGACGCATGAACGCGATGTTCACGCTGCGGTCGCTGAGGATCTTGGTGATGTGGGCCACCACGCCGGGCTTGTCCTTCTGCACCACGATGAGGGCATTGTACTCGCCGGTAAAGTCCACCTCCACGCCGTTGATCCGCACGATGCGCACCTTGCCGCCGCCAAGCGATTCACCGCGCACGGTCATCACCTGACCGGCCGCATTCTCCATGCGGATATCCACCGTGTTGGGGTGGATGTCGGTCTCCACCTCATTGGGGGTGAAGCTGTAGCCAAGACCGCGGTCGGTGGCAATGGCAAAGGAATCCCGGATGCGGGTATCATCGGCCGAAAAGCCCATGATGCCGCCCAGCAGGGCGCGGTCGGTGCCGTGGCCGTGGTAGGTCTTGGCAAAGGAACCATAGAGGGTAAAGTCCGCCCGCTTCAGCGGCGGGGCGATCATCTTCTGTGCCAGAAAGGCGATGATCTCCGCGCCTGCGGTGTGGGAGCTGGAGGGGCCGATCATGTTCGGGCCCAGAACATCAAAAACACTGATAAATGCCATGGGGTGTCACTCCTGTCAGGTCAAGAACCGCGCCGCGCATCAGACGCTTGCGCTGCTCTTGTTGATGAACTTCTGGTAGATGGTCTCCACGATCACGCCGATGGCGTTGTCGCCGGAGACGTTGCAGGCAGTGCCGAAAGAGTCCTGGGTGATGTACAGTGCCACCATGATGGCGCAGATGGGGCCATTGGGGTCGCCGGCCTCAGCGCCAAAGATCATGTACAGGAAGGGCAGAGCGGTCATGATGGAGCCGCCGGGAGCACCGGGAGAAGCCACCATGGCAACGCCCAGAGTCATGATGAAGGGCACCACGGTAGCAAGGCTGATGGGCAGCTGGTTCATCAGGCAGACGGCGGTGGCGCAGGCGGTAATGGTGATCATGGAGCCTGCCATGTGGATGTTGGCGCACAGAGGCACCACGAAGTTGCGGATCTGCTCGCTCACGCCGTCAGCCGCAGCGCACTGCAGGTTGACCGGGATGGTGGCTGCAGAGGACTGGGTGCCCAGAGCGGTGGTGTAGCCGGGGATCTGGTTCTTGATGAGCTGCAGGGGGTTCTTGTGGCTCACAGCGCCTGCGACACAGAACTGCAGGAAGATGCAGATCAGGTGCATGATGATGACCACCAGGAACACCTTCCACAGGATGCCCAGAATGGCAAAGGTCTTGCCGGACTTGGTCATGTCGATGAAGGTGCCGCAGACGTACAGGGGCAGCAGCGGGATGATGACGCTGTGCAGCACCTGATCGATGATGCCGGAGAAGTCCTTCATGCCGTTGTAAAGTGTATCACCGATGGTCTTGCCGCGCAAGGTGGACATGCACAGGCCCAGCACAAAGGCCAGCACCACGGCAGAGAGGGTGTCCAGAATGGGCGGGATGGAGATGGAGATGTAGCTGGCCAGAGAGTTGTCAGCCGTGGCGGCGATCTGTTCCAGAGCGCCTTCGCTCATGAAGCTGGGGAACAGGTTTGCGGACACCAGATAGGATGCCGAGCCTGCGATCAGGGTGGAGCCGTAGGCCAGAGCCACCGTGATGAGCAGCAGCTTGCCTGCGCCGCTCTTCAGGTCGGCAATGCCCATGGTGACGTAGGCCACGATCATCAGCGGGATGACGAACTTCAGGAACGAGCTGAAGATGCTGGATGCCGTGACGACGACCCGGCAGAACCACACCGGGAAGAACTGGCCGATGATGATGCCCAGCACGATGGCGATGAGCAGCTTCGGCAGCAGTCCGAGCTTGAATTTTTTCTTTTCCATAAGAATAAAATCCTCCTTTTCCTATCCTGACCTTTGTGCGGCACCTGACAGCGCTCTCTCCGCCGCAGCCCGCACGGCCAGCCTTTCACGAAACGTCAAATTTTTACTTGACGTGTTGACACATTTAGTTTAACATAGACATATGCATGATTCAAATTCATAAAAATAAAGTTATGATTTAAAAATCTTAATAGCAAAGGAGCTTCACCATGGAAGTGCGCCAGCTGAACACCCTGATCCGTGCCGCCCAGTTCCAGAGCTTTTCCAAGGCAGCGGAAAGTCTGGGCTATTCCCAGTCTGCCGTTACCGTGCAGATCAAGGCGCTGGAAGAAGAGCTGGGTGTGCGCCTGTTCGACCGCATGGGCAAGCGGGTGATCCTGACCGCACAGGGCCAGTGCTTTCTGGAATACGCCAACAGCATTCTGGATACCATCCACAACGCCCGCCGCGCCCTGAGCGAGGATGCCGAGCTGGAGGGCTGCCTGCACATCGGCACGCTGGAATCTCTCTGCTTTTTCCGTCTGCCCGGCCTGATGCATCAGTTCCGGGTGGAGCACCCCAAGGTCAGCCTGCGGGTCACTACCGGCTCCCCGGAAGAGTTGATCGAAAAGATGGAGCGCGGCGAGGTGGACCTCATCTGCATTCTGGACGAGCCGCGCTACTCCAACAGCTGGCACAAGTGCAACGAGGTGCCGGAGGAGGTGGTGTTCGTGGCTTCCCCGGACATCGACCTCGGCCACCCCGGCCCGTACCGGGTAGCAGAGCTTCTGGACAAGCCCTTCTTCCTCACCGAACGCAACGCCAACTACCGCCGCACCTTTGACCGGTTTCTGGCTTCCCGCCAGATCGAGCTGACCCCCAGCCTTGAGATCAGCGATACCTCCTTTATCATCAAGATGCTGGAGCGCTCCTCCGGCATTTCCCTGCTGCCGCGCTTCGCTGTGGCCGAGCCTGCGTCCAGAGGAGATCTGCGCATTCTGGAGGTGTCAGACTTCCGGCTGACCATGTACCGCCAGATGTTCTACCACAAGGATAAATGCTGCACCCGGGAAATGGATGCCTTCATCCAGCTGGCCTCCGGGCCGGATCTTCCGCTTTTATAATACAGATACTACAGAAAGCAGCAGACCCCCGGGCGGTTCACCGCCCGGGGGTCTGCTGTGCTGAGGAGATTCTAGGAATTTGCAAAGCATTGCGCAGACTGTGTGCAGGCACAGCCCCGCAGAGGAGGATGATCAGGCAAAGAAGGAGATGATGAGTGCTACCAGGAAGCCCACACCGCCCACCAGAGTTTCCATGATGGTCCAGGTCTTGAGGGTGGTCTTTTCGTCCATGCCCACAAGGCTCTTCACCAGCCAGAAGCCGGAGTCGTTGAAGTGGGAGCACACGGTGGAGCCGCCGGCGATGGCAGCGGTGACGCAGGCCAGATACAGCGGGCTCAGCTCGCTGATGCCGGGCATGGCGGAGATGATGCCTGCTGCCATGGTCATAGCCACGGTAGAGGAACCAACGGAGATGCGCACCAGAGCAGCCACGATGAAGGCCACCAGAACCAGCGGCAGGCTGGCGTTTGCCACGGCGTTGCCGATGACATCGCCCAGACCGGAGTTCTGCAGCATGTAGCGCAGCACGCCGCCGCAGGCAGTGACCAGCAGGATCATGCCGGTGGGCTCAAGGGACTTGGTCATGATCTTTTCCAGCTGGGCATTGTTATAGCCGTGACGGGTGCCCAGCAGATACATAGCAGCGATGGTAGCCAGCAGCAGAGCCATGAAGGGCTCACCGAGGAAGGCCAGAACGGGCTGGATGCCAGCCAGAGCGGGCACCACTTTTGCCACAGAGTTTGCAATGATGAGGACCAGCGGGATCAGGATGATGCCCACGATGGTGCCGAACTTGGGCAGCTTGCTCTCGTCGATGTCTGCCTGCTGTGCAACGTGCTCGGGCACCTCGATCATATACTTCTTGCCGCAGATGGAGCCCCAGATGGGACCGGCAGCGATCATGGCGAAGATGCCGCAGAAGATGCCGATGAGGATGACCCAGCCCAGATCAACGCCCAGCATGCTGGCCACCAGAACGGGGCCCGGCGTGGGAGGGATGAAGGCGTGGCCGACAGCCAGACCGGCCAGCA
>ENA-OWRC01002679-OWRC01002679.1-human-gut-metagenome-genome-assembly--contig:-NODE-2679-length-13133-cov-3.123566_pt1 | contig 13133 bp, 7 predicted proteins | sample MGYA00248268_ERZ651895 | MGnify/ENA primary metagenome ERZ651895 (study PRJEB26924, sample SAMEA4378242) | human gut metagenome | biome: human gut; feature: human-associated habitat; material: faeces...
TAAAGCAACTGCTATAGAGTCGTTACCGTCTTTTTGGTCGATTTGAAGAACATCGCCTTTATCAACATCAATTTTGTCAAGTGTTACACCCGGTTTAAGAACAAGTAATGTCTTTTGAGCTGCTGTGTAACCGCTTGCATCGATTGTCAATGTAGCTGTTTCATGAGTTGCATCTGCTGGTGCATATGTAGCTGAAATACCAGCTGCCATAGCTGATGTTGCGACTGCAGCTGTAACTGCTGCTACTGCTGCGCATGATAGAAATAGTTTTGAGAATTTCTTCATTTTGTTTTACCCCTTTTCTAAAATAAATTTTTAATTTCGTGTTTTATAGAAACAATAAATAGATAGTAAAGTTGCTTGCAACCATTCTGTTTCATAGGAGCTTTTAAAACGAAATCGTTTATTTGGCTTAAATGAAATCAGTAATGATTACTGATATTAAGATATCATAGATTCCTGTGTTTGTCAATAAAAAAATAGAAATAATTCTTATTTTTTTCATTTTTATCGATAACCTGGATATTCTCAGAACTTTTTCGCTGGTGATGTATTCATACCCGGTCAGCGCATGGCAGAAATCGGGAAGCGGCTCATTTGGTCCCGTCTGTTCCGATACAAAATCAGCCGCTTCTATATTAGTGTTTTTCCCCTTTCAGACACTCATCGCATATCCCATAGAAAAACACGGTATGGTCATCGATCGTTCCCGGCGCAAATTCTTTGGCGGCTGTCTCCAGCTCCTTGGTTGCTTCCATCGGAATATCCATGACCCGTCCGCACTGGCGGCAGACGTAGTGGTAATGTGGGGATGTATCATAATCGAAATGATCCGTGCCGTCGCCGCAGGACAGCTTCCGGATCTCGCCCAGCTCAACTAACAGGTTTAAATTGCGGTAAACGGTTCCAAGGCTGATATTCGGAAACTGTTCCCGGATGCTGGTGTAAAGGGCGTCGGCGGTCGGATGATCCTTCCGGCTCATCAGGCAGGCTTTGATCGATTCGCGCTGACGGCTGTATTTTAAGGTTTTCATAAGCGACACTCCAATCCTTCTAAATAATATTGATAATGATTATTATTTATATTATGCGTCCTGACGCGATGAAAGTCAATCTTTTTTCAAAGATTTCCGTGAGAAATTTTAGAGTCAAATTTCAACATCACCGATGCATAAAAGATCCCGTCCTCATACCGGAAATCCACCAGACCCTGGTACCGCTCAGCGATCGAACGGATGGAGGCGGTTCCCGTGCCGAAGCCGTCATGTTTGGTCGAGCGGAACCGCCCATTTTCCTCGATCGGCGGATGGCAGCAGGTGTTGTCAACGGCGATCACGATGTGACCGGCATCCTCCTGGGCGCAGATGCGGATAAACGGCGCGCTGTTCGTACATTCCCGACAGGCGTCGAGGGCATTTTCCAGAAGATTGCCGAAGATCGAGCAGAGCTCCGGCTCACCCAGCGGGAGAGAGGGCGGAAGCTGGATGCGGACCGAAAAATCGACCGACGCCTTGCGTGCCTCCTCGCCGTAATAGCTGATAATCGTGTTGACCGCATAATTTTCACACCAGGTCCGCGCGGTGTCCGGTGGAAGCGTCATACGGTATTGTTCGATGTAGGTATTCAGATCCTCCGTTTTCCCGCTTTGCAGGTAATGCTCGATGAGATTTAAGTGCTGGCGCAGGTCGTGGCGCGCCTCCCGCACCTCTTCGATGTGGCGGGAAAGCTGCTGATACTGTGTGTACTGCATCGCCAGGAGGGTGTCCTGCTGCGCCGCGCGTTCTTCCAACTGCGCCTGCTGGCGGACTGCATTGAGCGCTTCCAAAAGGACATAGTAGATGAGAATTGTCATAGCAAAGAGCCAGAGGCGCGTGAGGATAAAACGGAACTTGCGGACGGTATCAATGTTTAAATCAAAGTTATAAGCGCAGATAATCAGGGTGCATGAAAATGGAATAAACCAGACTTTCTGCCAGAATGCGGAGCTGTCTACCTGAAAAACGCGTTCCGTGGCATTTTTCATAAATTTGAGCCCGAGGGGGAGCGTCAGAAGCAGAAGAATCGAGATGAGCAGCAGGCTTTGATCGCGGAGTGAATAATAGGTAATGCTGGGATCGTAGAACAGACGGCTTTCCAGAAAGAAACAGATGCCCCGGACTGTGACAAAATAATTCAGGATGAAGTTTCCCAGAAACAGAAGTTTCCAGAAATTAGCCTTCACACATAAAAAATAGATCGCCAGGGAAACGAAGGCAAATACCGTGTCGGTGACCCGGGTCGGTTTACCGTGGCTGATCAGGTAGGTATACAGGGAGGACTGGAGCAGCTGACCGATAAAAATGAACAGAATCAGGATTTTAATCGGAAATCGAAGCTGCTTTTTAAATGGCAGAATCGATAAAATAAAAAAAGGAATGGAATAGACGGTTTCAACGAGAAATGCCTTGCCAAACACAGACCAGTTCATAGAGTACCTCCCTTCCGCAATGTGTCAAACAAGTAGGTTGCAAATGCTTCTTTTGTCTCTTTTTTCTTCCGGCGGCTGCAGAAAAAGCAGCTGCCGTTTTTCAGATGGACAGAACCGTCCTCGTTCACCGAGGTAACCTGTGAAAAATTGATAAGCAGCCCTCGTCCGCTCATGTAAAAACGACTGCCCTTCGGGAGCAGTGCCATCAGATCCGAAAAAGAGAGCCGTGTGGCGGCATCGCCGGAGCTGGTATGGATGATCAGCCGGTGGTTCTGCGTCTCCGCGTACAGAAAATCATCGAGCAGAATCCGCTGCGTGGATGCCTGTCCCCGTCCGAGCGCCACCTGAATTTCGATGTAGGCAGGCGCGGCAAGAAATGTCCGGATCTCATCGAGACACCAGGCAAGTGCCTTTTCCTCCACCGGTTTTAAGAGATAATCAAGGGGATGGGCACGGTAACCCTGCAGCGAATAATCACGTTCTGTTGTAGTGAAAACGATGGGGAGACGTTTTTCGCGCTTGCGAAGCTCCAGCGCCGTGTCAATACCATTGCGCCCGTCCCGGTCCAGCATAATATCCATAAAAACCGCATTAAAAAGCCTTGGACGGAAGGCTTTCAGAAATGCCTCGCCGCTCTCGTAGCAGTCAAAGTACACCGTTTCCCCGTGCTTCTCCAAGTTCTCCTGTATCAAATGAATCAGATGATTCTGATCTATCTTCAAGTCCTCAACAATCGCAAAATGCATCAAAGCGCAATCGCCTCCTTTATTCAAAACCGTGACCATTTAGGTCGAGGTTTGACCGTTTGCGTCGATGTGGTTTTCATTAAATCGCTCATTTGGTATGCTTATAGTATAAAAGTTATGACTTGAAATGTAAATGAAATATTGTTACAGAAAAATCAAAAAAGGCAGGTGGGATATGGTACGGGTAGTGATATATGGAGAAAAACCGACCGACATTGAAGGACTGGAAAAGATGCTGCGTGAAATATTGACTGAAAACCGCAGATGGCCGATGATTCACACGTATATCAGCGATCTGGACGCATATCTGCACTTTGTAAAGGGGAATCCCTACCTCATTATGCTGGCGTCCGTGCAGGGCAGACAGGGAGTGGAAATCGTAGAAAAAATCCGGGAAAATAACCCGGCGGCGTCCTTAATCTGGCTTTCCGACCGGGACAATGCCCTTGAATCCTGGCGGCTTCATGTGACTGCATTCGGGGTATTTCCGACGAAAAAAGAAGAATTAGAAGAACTTCTGGCGGCGTGCAGCGAAAGCCTGCTGGATCGGAAGAAAGAGTATTTTGTTCAAGTGGGAAACAGACTGAAATAGAAAAATTCGCTCAGAATAAATGGAGGAAAACAGCATGAAAAAGAAATATAAGCGTGCCCTGGCAGCGGCGCTGGCGGCGGTGATGATATGGAATACCTGTGACTGGCACCCGCAGGTGCTGGCAGGCAGTTCGGTGCAGTATATCGAGGAAGTGAAGGAGCTTTCGGATGAAATCCTGCATCAGGAGGTTCCGTATGGAACGAAATATAAGGATCTGGAGCTGCCGGACAAGCTGAAGGTGCGGGTTTTGGCAGAAGAAGCATCGGATAAAGAAGACGGTGCAGAAGATAAAGATGGTGCGGAAAAGATTGCTACGCCGTCGGAGCTTCAAAGCGGAGACGGTAAAGTGGAAACAGAAAAAAAGTCTCAGACGCTTTCTTCATCTGAAACAGATGGTATAGTTCGGAAAGCCTCCCCATCTGAGGCAGATGTTACAGAAAAATCGGAAATAGGGGGGGGTGGATGACACTGAGCAGAAAGCATCCCCATCCGATGCGGAGGGGACGAAAACCGATAAAAACTGGAAGGAAGTAAAGGTCCGCTGGGTTCTGGATGAGACCTTCAGTGAGAAAGATACATACGACGGAGAAACGCCGGGTATCTATGTGTTTGATGCGGAATTGAAAAGCAGCCGCTATGAACTGGATACCGGCTTTTTGCCAAGCATCGAGGTGACGGTGCTTCCGGAAGAAAAAGGTCCGGCAATCATCGGATTTTCGGAGTTAGATGAGGCAGTTGCGGTGCAGAAGCTCCCTCTGGGTGCCAAAGAAAGCGATATCATCCTTCCGGATACACTGGAGGTTGAGGTGGAAGAGGCGGATGAAACGCTGGCGGAAGACAGCCAGAACGTGCATCTGGTGAAAGCAGTGGATAAGGGCACAGAGAAAGATACAGATGCGGAAACGGCAGTCTGGCAGATTTCCGGCATAACCTGGAAACTGGACGAAGAGCAGAGTGACCTCCCGGAGTTTCACGGCGGCATTTCCGAAAAAGACTATTTCGAAGAATTTGACGAGGACGGAGAGCCGGTCGAGACCTCGACGAAGACCTGGGCGGGCTATGAAGAGGCAAATCAGGACTACAACGGCTGTGCCTATGTCTACACACCGGTTTTGCCGGAGGAATATCCGATGGGAGAGGAAGCAGAGCTTCCGGAAATCTGCGTTCTCGTAGGAGAGATGCAGCTGATGACTCTGGCAGGCGAGGAGTATGATCTGAATAATGAGCCGCTACTCATTAATAGTGCTAACAAAAATGAGTTTAACGGAAAAACCATAACCGGCAGATATTGCCCTACCAATCGACCGGAGGCCACTTATACAGACATCAAGGGCGGCATCATAATTGATAATGTTACGGTCGATCTGACGATTAAAAATGTAACGATCCAATCTGGTGGAGCCAGAGGATGGAATCTGGCCGGTATTTACTTGAAAGGCAATGCCCAGCTGAATCTGACCTTAGAAGGAACCAATACACTTGTGGGACTGGATGAGGGAGCCGGAATTGAGGTGGGAAAAGGAGCAACACTGGTTATTACGGAGAATAGTACCGGAAGCCTGAAGGCAGTGGGAGGTGCCTATGGGGCCGCCGGTATCGGAGGAAAAGGAACAGCAAGTGACGAAGGTGCAGATAATAACTGTAGGACAGGAACGATTATAATCAAGGGCGGAACTATCGAAGCTGAAGGTGGAGCTTATTGGGTTTCCTATTCGAGGGATTATCATGGAGGAGCCGGAATCGGAACCGGTCGCTATGGAATCGGCGGAACCATTAAAATACTGGGTGGAACGATAACCGCAAAAGGAGGAAGGCAGACAGGAGCTGGAATCGGAGGCGGAATGGGTGGAAGTGTAGACACGATCGTGATCGACGGGAGGAAAGACGAAGCTCCCAATATAGCCGTATCTTTTTATAAGAATGAAAAATCAGAATATCTGGGAGCTGCCATCGGCAGCGGATGGAATGGAGTGACTGATTTAAAATTATCCTGTGGCGATATCCAGATATTAAGTGGATCTGTGAAGGTAACGGGTGGAAATATTGGTTATGGAGAGTTATGGCCTCTTGATGGAAATGGAATGGAAGGCGGCAGTGTCACTATTTCCGAGGAGGTGCAGCTGGAGCTGCCGCTTGAAAGCAAGATTGCGCCCCGAGGAGAAGAATGTACCTACGGGAAAAAAACATTCCAGATCACCGCTTATGATAACCAGCTACAAAATGAAACCTATCAGGCTGACATAGCCCTGTATTGGAAAAATGATACAGAGAGAAAAAATCCGGTTTATGAAAAAAGCACTCAGATGACCGTCTCAGGATTCAGGGGAACGATACCGGATATAACCCAGTGGATGGGCTATTCCGGAAATATGCAGATGGTTGTAGCGCTGGAGCCTTCCGGTGGCGGGACAGTTAAGACGATGGAGGGAAGCGTTGTTCTAAACAAAGGAAAGGATGAAACCATCTCCGTCACGCTGGGAAAAGCCGCTTACCAGAAGGCAATGGATCTGACCATCCATGATGGCCGTTTGAGGGACGATAAGAATTATACACTGACGGTTCAAATCGGGGAAGAAGCAAGTGAAGGCGGCGCTGCACCGGATGTAGTAACCTATTTATCTCAAAAAGCTTCCGGTTATCAGATAAAGACTGGTAAAGTCAGCTGGTATACGCCTCTGTCCGGAGAGATTCCGGTATCGGTTCAGGTACAGGAAGAAGGAGAAAATACGAATAGCTTTACAGTAACCGGATCCCTCTCGATGAAGTCAGAGAAGGAAACGAATCTTTCCCTTACCATCGGAGAATCCCTGTATCCTGTCCGGTTCCACTTCTACTCATCAAAGGTGCAGGCGGCAGAGAATGTATCCCTGACAGCCGAACGGCTGGCTGGAGCTGCTTCAGAAGCTTCGGTGGATTTAAAGCAGGACAAAGGCCAGTTTGCCTTTGACGGGAAGCTGACAATCGATGCAGAAGCAGGCAATCATGCATATGCTCTGGCATATCTTCCGGCCGGAAATTACCGGTTTTTGATAAATACAGGCATCAGAGAATTAGGCAGCTCCGGTGGAAGATTTACTATAGACAGCGGAACGGTAAAGGCAGAGGATGCAGGAACGGATATCATCATATTAAATGATGCAGAGGCGTTGGAGGGAGAGCTGGATCTGTCCCTTGGAAATATATCTTTTTCCGAGGAAAATGGTCAGTTGGCAATTTCATATTCTAAAACAGATGATTCCGGCAAGGTGGTTACAGCAAGGCTAATAGACCAGTCCTATGATAAATGCTATCGGATCACTTCATCTGGGAAAGTAGAGAATTATCATCTCTCTGTGAATACCCCAGCTTCCGAGGAATTAAAGCTCGTATTAAGGAACCTTACGATTACACCGGCAGAGGCTATCGCACCGATTCAGATAAACGGAGCGTCCCAGGTGACCACCTATCTGGAAGGGGAAAACAAGATTTCGATTAATAAATCAGAGAAATCTTCTTCACCTGCCGGCATCAGCGTGGCGAAAGGTGCAAAGCTTACGATTGACAATGAACTGGGGCAGCAGGGCTCCATAGAGGTGCTCAATAACACAAAGGTAAGCAAGACGGGTGCAGCAATTGGAGGAAATGTAGGACAGGATACAGGAATCATTCACATCAAGGGGGGAACTGTAACTGCAAAAATGACGAATTCCAGTCCTAGGGGAGCTGCCATCGGTGCTTCGGCAGGAAAAAGTGTAGAAGAAATACGGATTAGCGGAGGAGTTGTAACTGCAATAGGTATTTGGGGTGCTGGAATCGGAACAGGAGGTGCTTTTAGGAAGGAGGAAAGAACCGGTAAAATCGTGATAGAAGGCGGAACGGTGAATGCAAGCTCGTGGAGTGGTGCCGGAATTGGAAGCGGTTATGGATATGCCCGTACTAAACCGGCGATAACTGCAGAGATTAAAATTCATGGCGGAATGATTACAGCCTATTCTGAACAGGGAGCCTGCATCGGAAGTGGTAGAGACAGCTCATCGAGGGTGCTGATTGATGGCGGTACCATATGCCTGGATAAAAAGACTACAGGGTATAGGGACGTAGCACATATTGGAATGGGACAAAGTGATAATACACAGGTACAAACTGATGTGACGATTGTGGGCGGAACGATTTGCTTGATAGGGGCGGATGCATATATACCGCGACCGATCATTTATGGCTGGGAACAGGTAGATGGAAAGTGGCAGAAGAATAATACAACAAAAGATAGGAAAGGTAACCCGGTTTATTACACCACAGCGGATCTGACCGGTATCTATGAGAATAATACACTGGTTGAAAAAGCAGGTATTGAAGGAAGCTCCTACGTCTTTCAGGATGTCCGGACAGATTCCAGCGGAAAGCTCTATATGTACCTTCCGGCTTCGGAGGCAGTGAAAGCCTCCTTTGGCGGTGTGGAATTTACCGGAACAGTAAAGGCAGACACGGCTGAAAATGTATTAGAGCGTGAACTGACTTCTATTGATTATGGAAAGGAATTATTGAGAAACAATTTACAGAGCGCAGTGGAATTTGCACAGTCAGAAAATGCGTCATCCTGGACGGAAATTCCGGTAAATGGTGCGGCATCGCTGACAGAGATTCTGGATAACCAGCCAGAAGGTAAAAAAGAGATTTCCCTGTATGTCCGTAAGAAAGCGGACACTTCCGGCGCTGTAGGAACTGCAACCGAGATAAAGATTCCGGCAAGACCGGAAACCCCAGATCCGATAACAGATGTAACGAAAGGCAGCTACTATATCAAGGTAGCAGGGACGGCCGTTGACGGTTGTGAGTACGGAATTTCAGAATCCGTGGATGGTAAGCTTCAGTGGCAGTTGGAGAAAACGTTTACGTCGCCGACGCCGGCTCACACGTATTACGTAACCCTTCGTGTGAAAGCAACAGACAGCAGTTTTGCATCGAAGCCGGCTGATCGTTTGAAGGTGACAACACCGGATGCATTACTGATTGACGGTCCCGCTGGCGCTGTATCCTTTGAAGCGAAGGGAACCTATGGACAGACGCTTGCTCAGATTCAAGTACGGTTGGCAGAGAAATTTAAGGTTGTTAATTATGGTAGAACGGAGGTTTCTGGAAATTGGCACTTCATTGAAAGGCAGGGCGGAATGTCTGCTTCCTCCATTTATCCGGAGGTAAAGGGAACCACTGCATATCAGGTCGAATTTATACCTGATAAAGCATCGGAAGGGCAGTATGGAGAACCTTTGACCCAGAGTGTGACTCCGGAGATATCTCCGAAAGAGTTGAAGGCAGTTCTTAAGACACCTATTGTAAAAAACTATGACGGAAGTACCGATATCGCATTAGAGGCGACGGTGGAGATAAAAACTCCGGGTCAGAGCACGGGTCATAGCTATACCATCCGCGATCTGAAAGGAATCTTTGAAGATGCCAATGCCGGAACCGATAAGACGGTAACCATTGATTCTTCAGAGGCAAAGGTTGAGACGGGTGAGAGTGGAGTGAATCTGCAGAATTACCGTATCATATATCCACCTCAGACCGGAACGATCCGTCCGATACAGGGTTCGGTTTCAATCGATCCGCAAGCATGGACCGGAGAAAAAAACTATGGAGATGACAGCTTTCCGCTGACAGGTGTGAATGTAGTGGGAGATGGAGCTCGGAACTATACAAGCTCTAATGAAAAGGTTCTCACCGTGGACGCACAGGGACAGGTGACTATCAAAGGCCCGGGTTCCGCAGATGTAAGCATCACCATGGAAAACGGAAGAAATTATCTCGGCACAAACACACCGGCAGAGAGAACGATAACCATTGAAAAAGGAACACTCGCCCTAACTTTAACGGCTGTGAACCGGACGACCGGGGCTCAGCTTTCGAAAGGAATTCTGGGAACAGAGGAAGAGGATTTTGATATCATTGCCAGAGTGCAGGGCGTTTATCAGGACAAGCTGCAGGGTTATGTTCGTTTCTATGATAATGAAAACCCGGATGCAGTTATAGTTCCGGTAGGGGAAGATGGAACCGCTGTACTTAAGTGGACGAAGCCGGGAGAATCATTGGTAGGCACCCACACAATCAAAGCCGAATTTGATTTTGGCGAATTTAATACGTGGGAATCCAGATACAACACACCAACTCCGGCATCCCTTACATTTGAAATCAGTAAGGCAGCTCCACCGGCAGAGGACAAGCCAGATGACTCTGACAAGCCAGATGACTCCGACAAGCCGGATAACTCCGACAAGTCAGACCAATCAGGCAGCCAGAGCTCTTCCTCCGGACGTGACAAGTCTTCCGGCAGCGGAGCGACCAGGCGGGATTCGGTGAGGGGAAGAACCAACAGCATCACAGGTATTCTCACAGGAACTGCCAACAGCACTGTCAATGACGGAAAGAGTCACTGGATGCAGGATGAACACGGCTGGTGGCTCCGCTTCGCAGACAGCAGCTACCCGAAGGCAGAAAAACGCGGTACAAATGGCATTGCATATGCATGGGAGCAGGTAAACGGCAACTGGTGGGCGTTCGATGAAAGCGGCTATATCAAGACCGGCTGGATGCGCGACGAAGACTATGGCGGCTGGTTCTACCTCGATCCGGAACACGGCATGCAGACCGGCTGGGTCCTGATTGACGGAAAATGGCACTATTTCCACCCGACCTCAGACGGAAGAAAAGGCATCCTGTATGTTGGACGTCTGACACCGGACGGCTACTATGTAGATGAAAATGGTGTATGGGATGGGAAAGACAGACAGTAAAAAGAACGTTTAGGTCGAAGTTTGACTGATTGCGGCTTCTATCTAAATCCCTTATGAAGCCGAGTCAAAATGAAATTCCAATGTGTTTACAGCTGTATTCATGAAAAAATATAATGAGCGCAGGAGAAAAGAATGCGGCTGCGAAGCAGACATATTCTTTTCTTGCGTCATTAACGAACGAACAGCCATGCGAAGCAGGGCGGTAGAGCGCGATAGCGCGGGTTCGTGAGTGGACGGGTGAGAATACGTATGATATAATGAACCCCGGGGGATCATAACCTGATTCACAAGGGGAAAACAAACCGACACAGGAGGGGGAACACATGAAGAATTTCTACACCGAAGAACAGTGGAATGAGATTCTGAAACAGCAGGAATCCGTACTTTGCTACGACACATTTACCCGGAAACAGGCGCTTGAGCTGGGGCTTTTGATTGCAGAGGTCACGGAGAAAAAATATCACGGTTCGGTCGCTGTCCGCATCGTGGAGGACGAGACGACCGTCTTTGCCTACAAGATGGAGGGAGCGACGCTGGAAGCAGACTGGTGGATGACCAACAAGCTGGCAGCATCGCGGCTCACGGGGATGAGCTCGCTGCGGGCACTGACGGCATCGAGAGCCGGAGAACTGGAAGCATCCTGGAAGGTGCGCGAGGAGAACTTCTTCGTGTGCGGCGGCTGCATTCCGGTTTTCATGAGAGATGGAAGCCGTCCTTTTGCCTATGTGATGGTATCCGGCATGGAACACTGGGACGATCATCAGGTGATCGCGGATGCGATGGCGAAACAGCTGGGGGTTGAGATTCCGGAGATTCGGAAAGAGCAGCCATAAAACGATTGACTTGTAAAAACAAAGACGTTTGCAGAAATGGAAGATAGATGAGCTATCTGCATTTTTGCAGGCGTCTTTTGTGGTTTTACTGTGCCGTATGGCGATGAATTATCCGTTATTTTATATAGCGCACTTCCCCACCTGGTGGTATAATTCAAGTATTATAAAATTTGATATGAAAAGAATATTTGCAATAACTCAGATGGTTTTTGCATAGCAAAGAACCATCTGAGAGATCCAGAGAATGCGAGGGATGTGGATGAGTAAAAAAGAGGTACGTCAGGCGGCTGCGGAACTGACCGAGCGCCTTTGTGAAAAAGACTTTTTAGACCGGTCGGGACTGAGCCGGAAAAATGTCATGATGCTCATGAACAAGGATCACTGGGAGGAACAGTTTGCCCATATTTTCCCGATCAAAAAGCGGATTTCCTGCCAGGCGGTCTACGAGATCTGTGAGGAACCGTTAAGCCTTTTAGGGCATGAGCCGGAAGAGGGCTGGATGAAGTTTACCTACCAGTATGTGTGCCATATTCTCTACCCGGATGCGGAGTTTAAGAAGAATAATGCCGCTTTTTCCGCCGGTGCGGAGTTCTATCTGGCAGTGCTTCAGTTCGTGTTTGACCGCGAGCGGGCGGTGCTTCCGTACAAACCGATGGAGGACTTTGCATTTTTGGATGATGAGGAAGCTTCAAGCTTTGAGTGCGCGGCAGAGTACAGCCGTTTCAAGAAGTTTTTCGCCCAGGAATACATCTATGAGATGATGCGCCTCAATGCGGAGGTGACGCCGTTTCGGACGCTGGAGCACATTGCGGGCGTGCATTATGTCGCGATGACGGTGGCACGCGGGCTTTACGAGGCGGGTGTTCCGATCGATCTGACGCTGACCTCGGGCGCGGCTGCAGGTCATGATCTCGGCAAATTCGGCTGCAAGCCAAATGAGCGGGTTCCGTATCTTCATTACTATTATACAAACCAGTGGTTCAACAACCATTCAATGGAATACATCGGCCATATCGCGGCGAACCATTCGACCTGGGATCTGGAACCGGAAAACCTGTCGGTTGAATCCCTGGTGCTGATCTATGCCGATTTCCGTGTAAAACAGAGCCGCGGCGATGACGGGCGCGAGATTACCTACATTTCTAATCTGGATGAGGCGTTCAACGTCATCCTCTCGAAACTCGACAACGTGGATGAGGTCAAATTAAACCGTTACCGCTTTGTTTATTCAAAACTGCATGATTTTGAGGATTATATGCGGTCTCTCGGTGTGGATGTGGATTTGAATGGACACCCGAAAAAGCCGGAGGTGCTGCCGGATATTTCCCTTCGGAATGCAGAGCAGACGGTGCAGTCCCTCGTTTTCATGGGTATCGAGCATAATATCCGCGTCATGCATCAGATGGGGGCGGAACGCCAGTTTGGCAATCTCCTCGAGGCGGCGCGCAGCGAGAAGGATTGGAAGAGTGTCCGCGCGTACTTAAACATTTTCCGTGAATATTTTACATACACAAACGACAAACAGAAAGAGCAGACGCTGGGCTTTTTATATGAGCTTCTGATGCACCGTGAGGGCGACATCCGCGCGCAGGCGGCGAGGCTGATCGGACACGTGATCGCGCAGTTCAACGCCGGTTACCGCAAGGAGCGCCCGGCGGGCATGCCGGATATTGCCGAGGAGCGCGTGATGGGGATCTGGAAGCAATATCTGGAAATGATCATCCG
>ENA-OWRC01002683-OWRC01002683.1-human-gut-metagenome-genome-assembly--contig:-NODE-2683-length-13108-cov-23.891519_pt1 | contig 13108 bp, 9 predicted proteins | sample MGYA00248268_ERZ651895 | MGnify/ENA primary metagenome ERZ651895 (study PRJEB26924, sample SAMEA4378242) | human gut metagenome | biome: human gut; feature: human-associated habitat; material: faeces...
GCACCGGCGGCCACGAGACCACCAGCCTGTGCATGGAAGCGCTGGACGAGCGGGTCCAGGGCGGTGAACGGGTGCTGGACATCGGCACCGGCAGCGGCATCCTGGCCATTGCAGCCCTGAAGCTGGGTGCCGCCGTGGCCGAGGGCGTGGACATCGACCCCGTAGCCGTGCGCACCGCCGGGGAGAACGCTGCCCTGAACGGCGTGCAGGATCAGCTGACCGTGCTGGTGGGCGACCTGTCCGACAAGGCCAGCGGCAAATACGACATCATCACGGCCAACATCGTGGCCAACGCCATCCTCAGCCTGGCCCCCGCCGTGCCCGGCCTGATGGCCGACGGTGCCACCTTCATTGCCAGCGGCATCATCGACACCCGCAAGGACGAGGTGATCGCCGGGCTGGAACAGGCCGGCCTTGCCGTTGTGGAAGTGAAGGAAAAGCGCGGCTGGGAGTGCATCGTCTGCAAGAAGGCATAAGGAGGAACTATGCCGCACCGTTATTTTACCACTGAGATCGCCGACGGCACGGCTGTGCTGCGCGGCACCGATGCCCATCATCTGGCCCGCGTGATGCGTGCCCGCATGGGCGATACTGTCATTCTATGCGACGGCAGCGCCGTGGAATACACCGCCACCATCACCGGCTTCGGGGATGACTGCGTGGAATTCTCGGTAGAGCCGGGCTACCCCAGCGCCGCCGAGCCCAGCGTGGAGGTCACCCTGCTGGCCGGTTACCCCAAACAGGACAAGCTGGAGCAGATCATCAAGCACGGCGTGGAGCTGGGGGCCGCCCATGTGGTGCCCTTCTTCAGCCGGTATTGCGTGGCCGCCCCCAAAAAAGAGGAGCAGAAGAATGAGCGCTACAACCGCATCGCGCTGGAAGCCGCCAAGCAGTGCGGCCGGGGCGTGCTGCCGGACGTGGCCCTGCCGCTGCCCAACTTCGGGGCCGTGTGCCGCACCTTTGACCAGTACGACCTGGTGCTGTTCTGCTACGAGTGCGGCGGCGCGCCGGTGCGCCAGCTGCTGGCCGAGGCCGCACCCGCCGACGGCAAAAAGCTAAAGATCGCCATCGTGACCGGTGCAGAGGGCGGCTTTGCCGCCGAGGAGGCCGAAATGGCCGCCAAAGCCGGAGCCAAAACGGTTGGCCTTGGCCCCCGCATCCTGCGGTGCGAGACCGCCCCGCTGGCCGTGCTTGCCGCCGTGATGACCCTGACCGGCAATCTGGAATAACCGGGGCTCCGGGCGGCGCACCTTCCATAAAAGAAAAATTCTGACCTACGGGTTCGGGAAAGTCTGCGGGCTTTCCCGGGCCCGTTTTTTATTTTTTTGCCCCGTATAAAGATCTCCCGGATTTTTGTGCAGGTTTGCCCTGTTATTCTGTCGCAAATTCTCAGCTGTTTTTGTGCTCGTTCCACAAAATTGCATACCCCACCCCCCGAAAATTCAGCATTTCGTCTTGACATTCTCCACGGCACGGTACTATACTTGCGCCACAAAGAGACGCCGGGTATGAAAATGCACAGCCATGTGATTTTCTGCCCCGAAGTTCCGGTTTTTGCCGGTTTTTGGTATCGTTCCCGGTAACGTTCACGGTAACGTTCACGTCTCTGCAAGTTTTTTGTTTGGAGGGTTTTGCAATGCGGAAAAATGTGAAAAAACAGCTTGCCTTGCGGGTGCTGTCCACAGCGGCTCTGGTGGCCATGGTCTCGTCCATCGCCACGGCGGCCTTTGCGGACACTTACGACCTGACCAAGGGCAGTGTGGACATCCTTGCCGAGGACGGCAAACAGTATATCACCCAGTGGGAGGATGAGTCCAAGGGCACCTATGTGACGGACGACAAGGGCGAAATCAGAAACCGTGAGGATACAGACATCACCCTGACCACCAAAAATGAGACCACCGGCGAGACCGAGACCGCCCACAACACCGTCACCATTGACGCCAAAGAGGACAACACCGCCAATGTGACCCTGCAGGATGTGCACATTGAAGTTAATACCTCCGATGCCAAGTCCGGTGCAATCGAGATAAAAGGCGATGGCGACACCAACCTTGAGCTGAACGGCGACAACACCGTTCTGGTTGAAAACCAGTGGAGTGAAGAACACGCCGCCATCGAAAAAGCGGATAAGAACGGCACCGGTACTTTGACCATCACGGACGATAAGAATGATGATGGTTTTGACAAAGACAAGGACGAAAACGGAAATGCCGCTGGCGGGGACACCGGCAAACTGCTGGCTGGCGGTTGCCATGGAGCTGCCGCGATCGGCGGCGGTGGTGGAGAATTTGCCGATACTTCCAACATTACCATCACCGGCGGTGAGATTACTGCCAGCGGCGGTTCTTACGGCGCCGGTATCGGCGGCGGTTCCTATGGAGCAGGTACGAATATCCGCATTGAGGGCAATGCAGATGTTACTGCCTTTGGAAGCTCTGGTGCTGCCATTGGAGCCGGTTATCAATCGACACGCGACAGTGATATTACCATCACCGATCATGCCACTGTGGATGCTGCTAGCTATAATGGCTGTGGCATCGGTCAAGGTCTTAATGCTTGGGGTAACGCCACTATCACAATTTCTGGTAATGCATCGGTAAACGCCGAAGCCTTCGGCTCTGCAGCAGCCATTGGCAATCACTATTCTTCTGCTACGGTTAACATCGAAGATCATGCTGACGTTACTGCCGTTGGTTTGGGTGTTGCCATCGGCACCGGTTATGGCAGTGATTCTAATGGAGGCACCTCCACTGTGATCAATATTACCGGTGGAACAGTAAATGCCGTCACCCGTAACGACTCCAAACCCGCCATTGGCACATTTAATGGCAATTTGGACCTTACGATCAACAGCTCTACCGGAAAAACGACCGTAAATGCCTACACGACCAGCAGTGACCCCCTATCTTTAAGTATCGGCACCGGTCATTACGACTCTTCTTCACGGAAATATAGCACCAGCCCATCTGAGGGCGCAGAATACAACGAGGATGGCTCTTCCAATCTGGGCGAAGACAATACCGCTATCATCAATTCCTACCGCAACACTACTTTGGGCACTGACACTTATAAAGCGCCCAAAACACTTGATGATTATGCATTTCATCCCACTTATGAATATCAGGGCACTCTCTACAATGCGAAGCACACCCTCTCTGACAAAGACAAAGGTGATCTCTATAAGGTCGTCCACAACCGCAAGTACATGGACGAGACCATCGACACCAGCGACCTGAAGGACGAGGACCTGCACGACTGGAAGCTGGTGGGCAAGGTCGTAGAGCCTACTACCGAAAAGGACGGCTATGCCGACTACATCTGCTCCATCGACAAGTGCGGGCAGACCAAGCATGTGGTGCTGCCCAAAATCGTGCCGGACACGCCCAGCACCCCGGAAACTCCGGACACGCCCGACAAGCCCAGCACGCCCGACAAGCCCAGCACGCCCAGCACGCCCGACACCCCGGACGTCCCGTCCACCCCGGAGGTGACCCCGGCAGACCCCGCCGTGACCCCGGATGCCCCGGTGCAGGATGCTGTGCCGGACACTGCCCCGGCAGATGCCGCTGTGATGCCTGCGGCTGCCCAGAACGTGGTGCAGGACGCAAAGCCGGAAGCTGCTGCCACAGCTGCCGTTTCTGCCGCCGCCCTGCCCCAGACCGGTGCAAACTGGCTGGCAGTGGTGGGCAGTGCCCTGAGCGGCCTGTTCCTGCTGGCAGCGGGCTTTGTGCTGGACCGCAAAGGCCGCCGCATGAACTGAGAAACCATTTTTATAAAAGCCATCTCCCCCTGCTGTGCATTCCGCAAGCTGCACGGCAGGTTCCCCAAACAAAGGGGGCTGCTGCACAGCGTGCAGCAGCCCCTTTCTTTTATCGCTTTATTCCAGCTCGGTGTCGTCCGGGTGGGCGTCGGCTTCCAGCAGAGCCTTTTTGGTGTGCAGCAGGTTCTGCGGGCTCACCGAGAAGCTGCGCAGGCCCATCTGCAGATACTGCACCGTATTCACCGGATTGCCCACGGCAAGGCCGCAGATGGTCACCGGCACGCTGCCGGCCTTTGCCGTCTCCATGACCATGGCGATGAGCTTTTTCATGGCCGGGCTGGCCGGGCGGTAATACCGCTCCGCGCTGGCCAGCTCCCGGTCGGCGGCGTGGGTGTACTGGGTCAGGTCGTTGGTGCCGATGACCAGAAAATCGCACCCGTGGGCCACGAATTCCTCCGCGGTCAGGCAGGCCGACGGCACGCTGAGCATGACGCCGAAGGGGGTCTTTTCGTTGAAGGGCACGCCCCGCTCCCGCAGGCTCTGGCGGCAGTGCTCCACGATGTGCATGGCGGCGTCCCAGTCCTCCACATCGGTCACCATGGGGAACATCACCCGCAGCGGGCCGCGGGCCGCTGCGCGCAGCAGGGCACAGATCTGGGTCTCAAACTGGCGGGGCTGGCGCAGGCTGTTGCGGATGCCCCGCAGCCCCAGCTTGGAGGACTGCACGCCCTGATAGGCGTCCGCCATGGTGCGGTCGGCGCCAAAATCGAAGGTGCGCACGGTCACAGGGCAGCCCTGTGCCGCTGCAAGGCAGGAGGAATAGAAATAGAACTGTTCCTGCTCGTCCAGAATGCGGCCGGGCAGCATCATGTAGCTGCTGCGCAGCAGGCCCACGCCCCGGGCACCGGACTGCATGGCGGTGTCGATGTCCTCCGGGCCAAAGCAGTTGGCCAGCAGCTCAAAGGCTGCGCCGTCCCGGGTGTAGCCGGGCTGGCGGCCCAGCACCCGCATTTCTTCGTTTTCACGCTGCAGCTCACAGATGCGGGCCTCGGCCTGCTGGCGGGCCACCGCGTCCGGGTCCAGGATGCATTCGCCCTTGGTGGCGTCCAGGATCACCGTGCGGCCGTCGCAATCCTCCAGAAAATCCGCTCCCACCTGCACGATGCCGGGGATGTTCATGGCCCGGGCAATGATGGCGGCATGGCTCTGGCCGCTGCCCTCGGTGGTGACGACGCCCAGGATCATGCCGGAGGGCACACTGAACAGGTCGGTGGGCATCAGGCGGTCGGCGGCCAGGATCACCGGGTGGTCCAGTGCCAGCCACATGCGGGGCCGGTTGCCCAGAATGTTGATCACCCGGCTGGTGGCGTCCAGAATGTCCACGCTGCGCAGCTGCATGTAGGGGTTGTCCTTCATGTTGGCCAGCTGGTCGGCGTAACGCTGGCCCACCTTGTCCATGGCGGCAGCGGCGCTGATGCCTGCCTTGATGCAGAACCGCACCTCGTTCATCATGCCTTCGTCGTCCAGCATCATGCTCTGGAACTGCAGGATGGCCTGCTCGGTGGAAGCGGCCCGCTCTGCCATGGAGTCCAGCTCGCTCTGGGCGGTGCGCACCGCATCTTCCAGCTGGCGCAGCTCCCGTTCCGGGTCAAAGGGCCCGGTGCTGAACGTTTCCACATGGCGTTCCAACCGGCTCACCTGCCCCAGCACAAGGCCCGGGGACGCAGAAACACCTTTACAGATCTTCATGTTCGGTCACCTCCGGCAGTTCCGGCGCGGTCAGGGCCTGCCAGACCAGCGCCTGCAAGAATGTATTGGGCAGCAGGGCTGCCAGCGCCGCCCGGCCCGCGTCCGCGCTGCCTGCAAACAGCGGGGCGAACCCGGCCATGCGCGCACGGTCGCATTTGTCCAGAAACGCCTGCCCCAGCGTCCGGGTGGTGTAGTACACCGTGGGGTCTACCCCCACGTCCTCGGCCACGGCTTCCAGCGGGGCAAGCTCGGCGTCCTTCATCCGGGCCAGCAGCAGGGCCGCGTCTGCGGTAAGGGTCACGGGGTATTTCTCCCGCACGGCCTTCTGCACCGCGTCGAACCGTGCCCGGAACGCGGCAGCATCGGCGCTGCTGTCCGGGCCGTTGTCCACGGCATAGGCGCAGCCCCGCACCCGGCCAAAGGCCCGCAGGGTGTCGTAATAACCCAGCTCCACATTGCGGCGGGCGGTATCGGGGTCAAAGTGCAGGATGTCGCCCAGCTCCCAGTAGCTGCGCACCATGGTGGTGGGCAGACCGGTGAGGTTGGGGCGGGTGATGCCCACCCCCTCCAGGTCCACGCACACCAGCTCGTCAGCCCCCATCTTTTTGGCAAGGCCGGTGGGCATGTTGTCGCTGTAGCCGCCGTCCAGGAACTTGACCCCGTCGATATCCCGCGCCCGCAGGGCAGGGAAGCAGGCCGCCGAGGCCATGAGGTAATCCTTCACGCGGCCCTGCGGGATCTCGTCCAGCGTCAGCTCCCGGGGCTTCAGGCCCCGCTGCTCCACCGTGACAAGGCCAAAGCGGATGTTGGCGCGGCGCAGCGCGTCCTCGTCCAGCACCCGTTCCACGATCTCTTCCAGCGGCGAGACGTCCATACCGCCGGCCTTCACCACGCTGCGCAGAAAACTGTGCAGGGCCGACAGGTCGGCGTTTTCTTCGGGCAGCTCCATCACATCCTTGCTGCGGATAGTCAGCCACATATCCCGCGCCACCTCGTACAGGTCCAGCACGAACATGGCACCGTTCAGGCTGCCCACACTGGTGCCGGTGATGATCTGCGGGTGCCAGTCCAGCTCCATCAGAGCCTTCCACACGCCCACCTGATAGCTGCCGCGTGCTCCGCCGCCGGCCAGCACCAGCGCTTTGCACGGAATGGTTTGGTTTTCCATACTGCCTGCCTCCCTGTCTGTCTTTGCTGAAATTATACCATATTTTCCGGAAAATTTCTCCCCGTTTTTTGGTTCCTCACGGCTTTTATACGGCTAAGATCCGTGGTATACTGGGCAGGAATCATCTTGAAGGAGGAACTTTGCCCCATGCGCTGCAAGCAATGGATCTTTGATATGGACGGCACCCTCACCGACAGCATGACCGTGGTGTGGCGGGGTGCCCCGCTGGCGCTGCTGCAGCGCTATGGCCGCACGCCCAAAGCAGACCTGAACGACGTGCTGCTGACCATGGGCATGGCCGACGGTGCCCGCTACCTCATCCGAGAATACGGCCTGCCCCTGACCGAGGCGGAATATTACGACGTGATGCGGGACGTGATTGCCCAGCTGTACGAAACGGTGGACCTGAAGCCCGGTGTGCGCACCCTGCTGGCAAAGCTGCAGGCCGAGGGGGCCCGGCTGTGCCTGTGCTCCAACACCTGGGCCGACCAGTGCCGCACCGTGCTCACCCGGCTGGGCATCGCGGACTATTTTTCCTTCATCGTGGAGGCGCAGGGCGTGCTGCACAAGAGCCGCCCGGAGGTGTTCTTCGAGTGCATGCACCGGCTGGGCGGGGCCGACCCCGCCGCCTGCGCCGTGTGCGAGGACGCCATTTACGCCGCTTCCACTGCCCACAAGGCCGGGTTCACCGTGCTGGGCGTGCAGGACGCCGCCAGTGCCGCCGATGCCCCTGCCATGGCGCAGGTGTGCGACCAGTTCCTGCCGGACTGGACCGCACTGGACTGGACAAAGATCTGAGAAATTTTTCCGCAAAAAACACGCCGGTGTTCCCGCTGTGGGAGCACCGGCGTGCTGTTATTTCAGGCTGTATTTCTGCTGCTGCACCCATTGCTGGAAGGCGTCCCGCACGGCACCCTCCCGCCCGCGGGGGATGGAGATGCGGGCCCCGCTGCGCATGCGCAGCTCCCCGGCAGAAAGCAGGTCCGCCTCGGCCAGATTGACCACATAGGAGCGGTGGGGCTGCAAAAAGCGCCCATCCGCCAGCAGAGGCTGTGCCACCGCAGAAAACGGCACCCGCAGCGACAGGGTGGGCACGTCCTCCCCGCTGGTGAGGTGGAAGTGCACGATGTGGTGGGTGCACTCCAGATATTCGATGCCCGCATAGGGCAGCGCCCGCAGGCCCTCGGCGGTGTTCACCGTGACGGACGGGCCATATTCCGGCTCGGTGGCGCGGGCCAGCAGGGCCGAAAGCTCCCGCTGGCGCACCGGCAGCAGCAAATATTGCAGCGCATCCACCTTGTAGGCGCTGTAAGCGTGGGCCGTGGTGCGGGCCACAAAGGCCAGCGGGGCCCGGCGGCCCCGGCGGCGCAGCTCCCCGGCAGCCGCCAGCCCCACCGGCGTAGCCGAGCCGGAAAGCTCCAGCAGGTACAGGTCGTACCGCACGCCCTCCCCGTCCTTCCGCAGCAGGGCGTCGGTGTCCGGCAGGTGTTCCACGATGCAGGCGTCCGCCCGCCGGGCAAAAAATTCCATGCACTGGCGTTCCAGCCCGCTGCGCAGGCCCGCGTCCGGGCTGCACACCGCAATGTGAAAGATCACAGGATCCCTCCTCTTCAAACCCGCCCTTGCATTTTGCGCGGTGCGGGGGTATAGTAATCAAAAAACAACAAAGGAGACGCCGCCATGTCAAAGCCCCTTGTCAGCATCATTCTGCCCGTGTACAACGCCCAGAACCACATCGCCCGCTGTCTGGAGAGCATCTGCGCCCAGAGCTGGCAGAACATCGAGGTCATCGTGCTGAACGATGGCTCCAAGGATCAGAGCCTGCCCGTGTGCGAAGCGTTCCGCGCAAAGGACGAGCGCATCGTGCTGGTGGACAAGGCCAACTCCGGCGTGTCCGACACCCGCAACCTGGGCCTGAAGCTGGCCAGCGGCAAGTATGTGCAGTTCGTGGACAGCGACGACTATATCGACCCGGACTTCACCGAGCATCTGGTCACTGCTGCCGAACAGAACAACGCCGACCTGGTCATCGCACCTTACAAGATGGTGATCCCCGCCGGGGCCACCAAGCCCGAACAGGTGCTGGAAAAGCTGCAGGACGACCTTGGCGTGATGCATGTCGCCCGCCCGCCGGAGGTGCGGGTGTACGGTTTTCTGCCCGAGGGCGTGTACGACAAGGACACCTTTGCCCGCCGCCTGATGGACAAGCCCGCCTCCTATTTCTACAGCGTGCTGTGGAACAAGCTCTACCGCCGCGAAATGCTGCTTGCGCACGACATCCGGTTCACCAGTGAGATGCGCTGGGCCGAAGATCTGGTGTTCAACATGCAGTACATCCAGTACGCCGCGGTGTTTGCTTCCATTGCACAGCCGGGCTACTACTATGTGCAGAATCCCCAGAGCATCTGTCACACCCAGATCAACCCCGCCACCCTCGTGCAGAACAAGATCCAGGTGTTCCGCTATTACAAGGACCTGTACACCCGTCTGGGCATGTACGAGCAGGTGCGCCCGCAGCTGTACAAATTCCTGGTGGATATCGCGGAGAGCACTTACCCTTCCGGCCCCTTCAAGGAGGTCATCGACGAGGCCAAGGCCTACTGGAAGGATGCCCGCGAGGACGTGCAGACCCGCACCGCCGAAGCGCGCGAGCGCTGGAACGACATGCGGGATGAGCTGCGGGAAACGGCGCAGGAACGCAGTGCCGAGTGGAAGGCCCGGCACGACAGCGACCCCAAAGAATAAGCAAAAACAACAAACGGGAAGCCGCAGGAGCTTGCACGCTCCGGCACGGCTTCCCGCTTTTTTATGCGATGTTCAGCGGCCGGGTGCTCAGCAGCCGATGGCGGCGCACTTCTTGGCCAGCCACTCGCGCTCCTCGTCGTTCAGGCGGGGTGCCAGCTTCTCGAACACCTGACGGTGGTAGTTGTTCAGCCAGTCCAGCTCGTCCTTGGTCAGCACACCGGGCACGATGGGAGAAGTGGCGATGGGCACGAACATGATCGGCTCAAAGCCCAGGAAGGTGCCGTACTGATTGTCGGCCTTGTGCACACACACCAGCTCGTTCTCGATGCGGATGCCCACCAGATCGGTCTCGTACACGCCGGGCTCGTCGGTCACGATCATACCCGGGCGCATCAGGGTGGTGTTGCGACCGTTCAGGGCGTGGGGGCCTTCGTGGACGTTGCCCACAAAGCTGACGCTGTGGCCGGTGCCGCAGCGGTAGTTGATCAGGTGCTGCCACAGCGGTTCACGGGCGATGGTGTCGATCATATGGCAGTCGCAGTAGTCCAGCCAGACCGCCTTGGCGATGTCGATGTGGCACTGCAGGGTCCAGGTGTAGAACTTGCGCTCGTCCTCGGTCAGCTCACCCAGCGGGTAGGTGCGGGTGATGTCGGTGGTGCCGTCCATGTAGGTGGCACCGCTGTCCACCAGCAAAAAGCCCTTGCGCTGGAGCTTTGCGTGGTCCTCCGGGGTGGCGTGGTAGTGCATCATGGCTGCGTTGCCGCCGTAGGCCGCAATGGTGCCAAAGCTCTCCACAATAAACTTGTCGGTGGCGGAGCGGTACTTGTGCAGGATCTCGTCCACGGTCAGCTCGGTCAGCTCTTCGCCGGCTTCCAGACGCTTTTCCAGCTCGATCTGGAACCGCACCATGGCCACAGCGTCGCGCAGGTGGGCTTCCTTGTCGTGGGTCAGCTCCACTTCGTTCTTCACGCCCTTCATGGGCAGCAGCGGGTCGGCCAGGTCCTTCACGGTGAGGGCGGCGTTGTTCTCCAGCACCTGATACACGGCATAGTTCACGGTGGCGCTCTCTGCCAGCACGGTCTGGGGCTCGGTCTCAGCGGCCATGAAGTCCAGCACACTGTCGTACTCGGCCAGGGTCACACCGTTGGCTTCCAGTTCCGCCTTTGCCTCCGGGGTCACGCGGGCGGTGTTGATGAACAGCACGGCGCGGTCCGGGGTGACATAGCAGTAGGCCATGGCGTAGGGGGTGCACTCGATGTCCATGGCGCGCAGGTTCAGCAGCCAGGCAAGGTTGTCCAGCTTGCCCACCAGCTGGGCGGTGCAGCCCAGCTCGGCCAGCTTTGCACGCAGCTGGCCCAGCTTTTCGGCGGGGGAGAAGCCTGCGTATTCCTTGGGCAGGATCCAGGCCGGGGTAGCGGGCAGAGCCGGGCGGCCCTCGGTCCACAGCTCATCCTCCAGGAACAGGGTCTGGATGGCGGCGTTCTTGGTTTCCAGCGCCTTCTTCACGCTGTTCACCAGCGCGCAGCTGGCGGTCAGACCGCACAGGCCCAGCTTGCCGCCCTCAGGCACCACCTTGGCGCAGTATTCCTCCACGGTGGGCACGCCCGGCTCACCCATCTTCATCAGCTGGATCTCGGTGCCTGCGATCTCCTTCTCGGCCTGCACAAAGTAACGGCCGTCGGCCCAGACAGCACTCTCGGTCATGGTGACCACGAAGTTTGAGTTTTCACCATGGAAGCCGGAGAAGTAGGTCAGGGAAGTGTAGTGGTCGGGCAGGTACTCGCTGGAGTGGGGGTCGCCCACCGGGATCAGGTACACGTCCACACCGTTTGCCTGCATGGCGGCACGCAGGGCGGCCAGCCGTTCGGGAACTGTATTCATGCTCATAAGAAAAGCCTTCTTTCTCATATTTGCCGGAAGAACGTCCGGCGGCGGTGGTTTGCTACTGCATATTGTAGCATTCCGGCGCAAAGAATGCAATGCGGGAGTGTCGGCTGTTCCGGACGCAAACACGGTTGCCGTGCTGTCAACAGCCGCCGCAGTGTCGCCTGCATCCTGCGGGGGCTGACCGCCTGCCGGTCGTTGACCGTCCGTTGGCGGGGTCTTGCCGTCCGGGGGCGTCCGTCCCTCTGCCGGAGCCTGCCCCTTGCCGAATCGCTGCCCGCCGGGGCCGCCGGTTCCCCTTATTTGTCGTCCAAAACGCGAAAACGCAACCAAATTGCAAAAAATGTTACAATTTTTTCTTGAAAAAGGCCGTTTTCCCATTGACAGGCTTGCTATAATAGAGATGTAAGATTTTACGGGCCAGCGCTCTGCGGCTCTGTCTGCTAACAAAGAAAGAGGCATTCAAACTATGACCAAAATTGATATTTTTTCCGGCTTCCTGGGCGCCGGCAAGACCACTCTGATCAAAAAACTCATTAAGGAGGCCTTTGCCGGCCAGCAGGTCGTTCTGATCGAGAACGAGTTCGGTGAGATCGGCATCGACGGCGGCTTCCTGAAGGAGTCCGGCATCCAGATCAATGAGCTGAATGCCGGCTGCATCTGCTGCTCTCTGGTGGGTGATTTCCGCACCGCCCTGCAGCAGGTGGTGGAGCAGTACCACCCCGACCGCATCGTCATCGAGCCCTCCGGCGTGGGCAAGCTGAGCGACGTGACCCGTGCCGTGGAAGGCGTGGCCGAGCACCTGGATGTGCAGCTGAACAGCTTTGTCACCGTGGCCGATGTGAACAAGGTCAAGATGTATATGAAGAACTTCGGTGAGTTCTACGACGACCAGATCAGTCATGCAAGCTGCATCCTGCTCAGCCGCACCCAGACCGCCAGCGAGGAGAAGATCGCCGCCGCCGTGGCCATGCTGCGCGAAAAGAACCCCACCGCCACCATCGTGACCACCGCATGGGACGAGCTGACCGGTGAGCAGATCCTGAAAGCCATGTCCACCAAGGACGACTTCAAGGCAGAGCTGATCGCCATGGCCGCCAAGGCAAACGAGAAGCACGCCGAGGAGGACGAGGAAGAAGAGCACCACCATCATCACCATCACGACGACGAGAACGGCGTGTGCAGCTGCGGCCATCACCACCACGATGATGACGATGATGAGGACGAGCACGAGCATCACCATCACGACCATGACGAGGACGATGACCACGACGAGCATGAGCACCACCATGATCACGATGAGGATCATGACCACGAGGAGCATTGCTGCTGCGGCCACCACCATCACGATGACGACGATGATGAGGACGAGCACGAGCATCATCATGAGCACGGCGGCCACTGCTGCTGCGGCCATCACCACCATCATCATGACCACGACGCCGATGAGGTGTTCACCAGCTGGGGCGTCGAGACGGCCCGCAAGTTTACCAAGGCCGAAGTGGAGCACGCCCTCACCGAGCTGGACACCGGCAATTACGGCATGATCCTGCGCAGCAAGGGCATCGTGGACGGCGGTGCCGACGGCTGGCTGGAGTTCGACTATGTGCCCGGCGAGTGGGAAGTGCGTGCCCGCGGCGCCGACGTGGGCGGCAAACTGGTGGTCATCGGCTCCAAGCTGAACGAGAAGGCCATTGCAGAGCTGTTCGGCTGCTGAGATGTAAAAGAAGGAGAAACCATCCATTATGGCAAAAGAAATTCCGGTCTACCTGTTTGTGGGCTTTCTGGAAAGCGGCAAG
>ENA-OWRC01002686-OWRC01002686.1-human-gut-metagenome-genome-assembly--contig:-NODE-2686-length-13093-cov-4.426062_pt1 | contig 13093 bp, 10 predicted proteins | sample MGYA00248268_ERZ651895 | MGnify/ENA primary metagenome ERZ651895 (study PRJEB26924, sample SAMEA4378242) | human gut metagenome | biome: human gut; feature: human-associated habitat; material: faeces...
GCAATTGCATGACGCGCACCTCGCAACAAGAATGCCGGAGCATTCTTGAATTATATAGAACCGTAGTAGCATGATGATTATCTGATATTAGTCGGAAAATATTCGTGTTACTGCGGTTTTTTGTTTATAAAAAATGACTGTTAATTTTTTACTAAAGCGAAGACACATTTTCTTGTTACGTAAATTGAGAACGCCTGTATTTTTTCTCAGAGAGCGATTGCTAGCGACCGAGACCAAATACAGGCGTTCGACTTAAAAACCTAAAAGATATAAAAATATAAAAACACTGGGGGCAATTTTAAAACTCTGTTTAAGACGCAATCCGGCGAACCGGTTTTGCAGTTCTGGAACCATGGGCGATCGGTTTCCATTCCACTTTCTTAAACATTGCAACAAATGCGATCGGAATATAAGTCAGCATATAAATCGGGAATGTGAACATATATCCGATTTTTTTATACCATGCCATATGCATGTGCTTCCATTCTGTCAGTGTTGTGTAGATACCAAGTACCAGCATAGCTGCGGATGTATTTACCGTAAACTTACCGACACAGAGCAGTGCTGAAACAGAATCCTGTGCTGTTAAAAGTGCCAGAATCGTCAATGTCAGTCCTGCAAAGGTGGCAACCATTGTCAGGATAAAGGCCGGAAGGTTGGACATCAGCATGTCGAAACAGGAGAAGCCGCCCTTTTTGCCAACTTTGGATAATAACTGTCTGCCGTATTTTTTGTATACCTGAAAATAACCTTTGACCCAGCGCATACGCTGATGCCAGGATACAGAAAATTTTGTCGGCTGTTCATCGAAAAACTCTGCGTGCTCACAGTAACCGATTTTTACACCATTTGCGATGCAGTCGGCGGTAAATTCAATATCCTCTGTTAAAAGGAAGAACTTCCAACCGTCATTTTTCTCAATCAGTTCACGGGAGATCATATAACCCGTTCCGGATACCATACAGCTGTTGCCAGTTCTCATTCTGCCACGGTTTAAAAATTGCGCTTCATGTAAGAACCAGAGACCATAACCGTGGGAAATCCAGTTGTCACCAAAGTTTTTGGAGTTACGGTAGCTTGTAACGGCGTCGTATCCATCGTTAAATGTCTTGTTCATTTCTGCTATGTAATTCTCATCCAGAAGATTATCTGCGTCAAAGATAAAGAATCCATCGTAATCTTCCAGATTGTCGCTGAGTGAAATCTGATCCAGTAAGTATTTTAAGGCATATCCTTTTCCAACCTGAATCCGGTTAAAACGTTCATATACATAAGCACCGTGTGCATAAGCAACTTCTGCAGTAGAATCCGTGCAGTTATCAGCAACAACGTAAATATCAACCAGTTCAGACGGATAATTCTGTGCGTGAATGCTGTCTAACAGTTCACCAAGGACATTTTCTTCATTTCTGGCTGCGATCAGTACTGCATAACGATGAAGCTGTAATGGTTTGTGGGGCTGCTCTTTCTTAATATAAGGTGCGATCAAGTAGATAATCTGATAAGCAAAACAGGCAATGAATGTAAATAAGATCGACCAGTTGATCACACGGGTGATTGTAACTAACATAATTGGTTCCTCCCTGTGCTTGTGTTTTCATTTTCGTTATACTCAATATATCAGCTAAATGTTAGGATTTACGGTGGCAATCATTAACAAATCCTTAAGAAACATGGTTGAAAAGATAAAGAAATGAATCGTTTCCATATTATATAAGTATAAGATTATATAAGGCGTGTGATAGAAGAATATCATTGATTCTTCAACCTAAATTTTGTTGTTAAAAATTCAAGAATGCTCCGGCATTCTTGTTGCGAGGTGCGCGTCATGCAATTGCATGACATACTTCAACTGCGCACCTCTGTAATCCCATCTGATATATGTCTAAACTTCATGCCATACAGTCTCAGTTCCTGCTCATAAAGAGTTGCGATATCTTCATAAATCGTTAAGAATTTGGCGCGGTTTCCGGAAAGAATTGTCTGTTAAAGTGTCAGCATAAAGGAATTAGGGAACGATTCCTTTCCGAATGCATTCAAATCGAGTATAATAACGGGGAGGTGAAAGATTATGATAAATATTTTAGTATGTGATGATGATAAAGATATTGTAGATGCCATTGAAATCTATCTGGCTCCGGAAGGATACCATATCTTAAAGGCATATGATGGCATTCAGGCCATCGAAATGATGCGAAGCAACGATATTCAGCTTTTGATCATGGATGTTATGATGCCGCGTATGGACGGTATCCGGGCCACGTTAAAAATCCGTGAAGAATCAAATATTCCGATCATTATTCTTTCCGCGAAAACGGAGGATACGGATAAGATTTTCGGATTGAACGTAGGAGCAGATGATTATGTGACAAAACCATTTAACTCTTTGGAGCTTGTGGCAAGAGTAAAATCGCAGCTGCGTCGTTATACAAAATTGGGGACAATGACGCCGGAAACAGTTTCCAATGTTTACCGTACAGGTGGACTGGAGATCAACGATGATATGAAGCAGGTCACAGTCGATGGCAGAGTCGTAGAAAAACTAACACCAATACAATATAATATCCTTCTTTTCCTGACAAAAAACAAAGGAAGAGTGTTCTCCATCGAACAGATTTATGAAAGAATCTGGAACGAAGATGCCATCAATGCAGATAATACGGTAGCGGTACATATCCGACATATCCGGGAAAAAATTGAGATCAACCCGAAGGAACCGCGTTATCTGAAGGTGGTATGGGGAATCGGCTACAAGGTGGAGGATATTAAAGTCGAGTAGAACAGGAGATCCTTTATGAAGAAAAAATATTTTTACAGCATGTGGGCGAAGATGCTGACAACGGCGGTTCTTCTGATCGCCGGCGGTCTGACTGCAGTCTGTGCCGGATGGAGTATGGCTGGGCTTTCTTCAGGCATGAACGTGAATGAGATTATGAGCCCGGTTTCCTATGAGGAAAGTCAGAAGGCAGAGCACTATGTGAGACGGGAACTACAGGACCAGCTGGGTAAATTCCGCTCTGAAACTAAGATTTTGCAAGGAAATGCTTATAATGGTGATCTGACTTTAGATATATCTAACTTGAATGATGGTGTAAATGCAGAGAACAAAAACCAGAATTTGGAATATAAACTGTCCGATCTGGATGCATTTTACAATTCTGATGGCTATCCGATCCTTTGCTGGCTGACACAGACAAAACATGAATATGTGTATGATGCATATGAAGAAGGTGATGAAACTGATACCAGCGAATATAAGACTTCTAACTCCAGTACGGAAACTACAACTGTTCCTACAGCGGAATCTGCCACAGATACCAATATTCCGGAACCGGTGAATGTAGAAACGACGAATATCAGTGACTGGTTTGACGCAGGTGATGGAAGTACCGGTGACAACAGACATCCGGAAGCATATGATTCTTATCAGGTGAAATGTTATAATAATGAATCGGACGTAGTATATGCAAACGGAATTGATGTCGAGCAGAAATTTATCAAAAATATCAAAGGTGTAACGCTGGCTGAGTATGCACGTGAAAATGATCAGCTGAATCTGCTTTCCGATTATTATGATGATTTGCTGGAGGCAGCAAGTCAGGTACACGATTTGGTAAACCAGACACCGAGTATACAAAAGCAATATGACAATACAAATGTATATGTATATCTTGTAAACGAAGATGATGGTACTATATATACGAATGTGCCGGCCTGGAATACAGAACAGGCCATGTCCCTTGACCAGCTGGAAGAGCAGTATCAGAGCAAAGATTATTCTGCACAGGGTAAATACCTGTATCTGATGATGGATGAGGCATCCGGAGATAGTTATGCATCTGTAACTTTCCTGGCAGATGAACTGAAGGGAACGATCAGAGATATTATGGGAGACGGCAACTGGAGGATTTTTGTCGGACTTGATACCAATTATCATTGCAGAACATCGCAATCATATTATGATTCCATGTATTATACGGCTTATCAGGATATATCCGGACAGATTGCATTTAACTTTGGAAATGGCGAATACCGCATAAATGTTTTCGCAGCTATCTGGGTATTCTTAAGTCTGGCAATTGTAATGATTATTATGATTGGAGTACAGACCGGACGCAGACCGGAAGATGACGAGATTCATCCGGTACTTATGGATAAGTTCCCAATCGAGATTTTGATAATCAAGGATATTATTCTCTGGGTTGCACTGGTTGTTGGATATGCGGAATCTGTTGCTCACATTTCCTCTAATTACAGATATTATTACAGTACATTACCGTCTGCGTTTGGAAATGCCATGGCACAGTGTACGGTTTTAGGAGTCCTGGCAGCCGTATTGTTCGCATGGAATGTGAAGAGTTATGGACGAAGGATCAAAGAAGGTAAACTTGGCGGAAGTATCATCGCAAGTATTGCACATGCAATAAAAAGAACTGTAGATGCTTCCAGAAAAACAATTCAGAATTCTTACCGTGCCCAGAAAGCAAACAAACAGCTGCTGATCGCATATATTGTACTGATCGGTGCGCAGATCATTTTTATGTGGATCATTTGTACCTTTGGCTTTAATTATATGGGCGGACTGGCATTTATCTTCTTTGTGCTGATGGTATTATTTGATATTTTTGTATATTTGAAAATGTTAAAGAGCACCAGTGGAAAGGAAGCGATCAAAGATGGTATTCAGCAGTTGGCAGCAGGAAACCTGGATTACCGTATCAATACCGAGCACATGTCCGGAGAAAATCTGGAACTGGCAGAAGAAATCAATAAAGTACGTGATGGAGTGGAAAAAGCCGTAGATGCGCAAATGAAAAGTGAACGACTGAAAACCGACCTGATCACAAACGTATCTCACGATATCAAGACACCTCTGACGTCTATTATCAACTATGTGGATATACTAAAACGCGAAAATATTCAGGATGAGCGGATTGCCGGTTATATTGATATCCTGAATCGCAAAGCACTGCGTCTGAAACAGCTGACCGAGGATCTGGTGGAGGCTTCCAAGATCAGTTCCGGAAACATTACCCTGACGATGCAGGAAATTAATCTGAAGCAGCTGATCAAGCAGACAAACGGTGAATTTGAAGAAAAATTTGAAGCAAAGAACCTGGATCTGATCTGTGAGCTTCCGGAAGAACAGATGCTGATCATGGCAGACGGACGCCGGATGTTCCGTGTCATCGAAAACTTGTATAACAATGCGGCAAAATATGCGATGCCGGGAACCAGGGTGTATGTAAGCGGAAGCATTGAGGGTGATACCGTCGTATTTTCCATGAAAAATGTGTCCGAGAATCCGCTAAACTTTAAGGCAGATGAGCTGATGGAGCGTTTTGTACGGGGCGATGTGTCCAGAAGTACAGAGGGCAGCGGATTAGGCCTTGAGATTGCACGAAACCTGACGGTTATGCAGAAAGGTACTTTTGATCTGTATCTGGATGGCGACTTGTTCAAAGTAACAATTACATTCCAGAGAATCAAAAAAGAGGAGCAGAATCCAAAGACCGAACAGACAGAATCATAAATAAAAGATGAAAGAGATGGACAGAAGAAAGAAAAAGTTACGGAAGTTCATCTCTTTTTTTCAGGAATACCATGTTGCGGATTGTGTCGAAATTTTACGATGAGATTTTCTTGAGTGCTGTCATAATTGTGCTACAATTAATGTAACAGTAATAAAGGAGGATATTGCCGTGAAAAAGGTACGATATATGATTTCAGATGCAGCAGCGATGATGCATGTGGAATCTCATGTATTACGTTACTGGGAAGAAGAACTGGAATTAGATGTTCCACGCAATGAGATGGGGCACCGTTACTATACAGAAGAAAATATCCATCAATTTGAACAGATTAAGAAATGGAAAGAAGAAGGTTATCAGCTCAAAGCCATCAAAATGATGCTGCACAGTGATAATCCTGAATTATTAGAACAAGAGCAGGCAATGCAGAGCCAGCATCTGAAGCTGGTGCCGGATCAGGAGACCGTTCCGGACAAAGATCTGTCACATACATTGCCGGTAAAAACACAGGAAACCAAAGAATCGATGAATCAGACTGTCCCGGCAGGAATGTCAAAACTGGAACAATTTCAGTTAATGATGAATGATATCGTCCGGAACGCCATTGCTGAGAATAACCAGTCACTGGGACAGGCAGTATCCGAGCATGTGGGTGAAAAAGTCATCAAAGAAATGAATTATCTGATGCGGGAGCAGGAAGAAGAACGCTACCGGAAACTGGACGAAGCAATCCGCAGCAGGCAGATGAATCGAAAAGAGAAAAAGCAGAAAGAAAAACTGTCCCGAAGAAAAGCAAAAGCAGAAAAAGCTGGAAAACATCGGTTCCGCACCAAGGAAAGTACGGTCTGAAGAAAAAGCTGACAGTTATAAGTAGTAAATGTGGACAAGATATAAATGCAAAATTGGAGAATCCTTCCGCGATAAGCGCTTAAGTAAGCAACCGATTTTCACAAGGTTTTGCGCGAATGGGAAGCGACCAGCATCTACAGGAGCTGAGAATGAGCGCGATGAAACCGCAGTGAAATGAGGGTAGTGCACGTCTGGCGATCGTGGAAGGATTCTCCGATTTTGTTTTATACGTAAATAATCAATTCATTACAAATATCCCCCGTCAAAGGTAATAACCTGCCCGGTAAGATAATCCGGCGCCTCAATCAGCTTCAAAATCATCTCTGCCACTTCCTCCGGCGCTGCAAACCGTCCGGCAGGAATCTCATTTTCCAGTTCTGCGCGTTCATCATCATCAAAACATGCGTTCATGCGCGTATCGATCACCCCACAGGCAATCGCATTCACCTGAATATTACTTGGCGCAAGTTCTTTCGCCAGTGCCCTTGTAAAAAGATTCACGCCACCCTTGCTGGCAGAATACGCCACTTCACAGGAAGCACCGGAGACACCCCACATAGAAGAAATATTGATGATCTTTCCCTGCTTTTGCGCTACCATATGCGGAATCGCATATTTACAGCAGGAGAATACGGAAGTCAGGTTTGTATTTATCACGCGATTCCATTCGTCAATGCTCATATCCTGTAGCAGACCAATGTGGGAAATTCCTGCATTGTTGATCAGAACATCAATAGCATCATGGGAATCCTCAATTTGCTGAAACATGGCTGCTACCTGTGCATGATCCGAGATGTCGCAGGCAACAGGGGTACATTCTATGTGATAAGTTTCGGTCAGTTCTTTTGCATATGCTGTAAGGCTTTCCACAGAAGTTCGGCAGTTTAAAAACAGGCGAAAACCTGCCTGAGCCAGACATCTGGCAGCTGCTTTGCCGATTCCATGGGAAGCACCGGTAATAAGTGCTGTTTTCATAAATTATCCATTCCTTTTTCTTATTTCTTTTTCTTATTTCTTATTTTAAACGTGCTTCTATTATTTTTATAAAGTACACTGAGCATTTTTAACAATAAGTTTTCCTGGTATTTGTATTAAAATTCAGCAATTTACATTTTCACATTTTTGAAAATATAACATAAAAATTTTAGCATAAGAAATACATTGTGTATAGAGCGTTATAAGAGGCAAATTTTGAAAGAAAAACAGAGTAAAATGCTATGAAAATCATAGCCTAATAAGATTTAAAATGATATAATTAGTCAAAAGAAAAGGGAGAAATGTTATGGAAGTATGTAAGATCAGTGATGTGATCCGGGATGCGCGGATCAGAAGCGGGATGACACAGGAGGCACTGGCATTTGGGATTTGTTCAGTCAGCACGTTATCGAAAATTGAAAACGGTCGACGCATGCCACAGGTGGGGATTTTTGAAGCGTTGATGGATCGGATGGGGGAGTCATCGGAACGCTGTCTTGTGTATGCAGGGGAACACGAACTGCAAAAAAAGAAACTGCAGGAGCGGATGACGCTGGCAATACTTTTGAAAGACCGCCTGTTGCTGGAAACAGATTTGGAACAGTATGAGCGGCTGGTACAAAAAAGAAAACTTATGGATGAACAGTGGATCCGCCTTGGAAATACAGTGTTGCAGTGGTGGGGAGGTGCCGTCCTGTCGGATACGGAACAGCGGCTGACGGAAATCCTTGGCATGAGCTGCCAGAATTATCGGGAAAAGTGGGATGGGGAAATGCAGTATACATACTGTGAAATCCTTATTTTTCAAATGCTGGTACAATGCCGGATGTTAAACGGTGATTTTTTATGGAGCATTTCTGTCCTGAATGGAATGCGTCACTATCTGAAATGTGGCAGCGGTATTCTGTGGAAAGAGCGGATGCTGATCTCCGTCCATGTTTTGATGGCACAGATTTATTTTATTACAGAAAAGTATCCAAGTTCTGCCAAATACAGCGCAAAAGGTCTCACCATCAGTATGAATGCGGACTGTTATCATTTTGCACCGGTTTTGTTGAACTTACTGGCAGCTTGTGAGGCAAAACTTGGTGATACTTCAGAAGCAGAGCAGGCAGAAAGCTGTTCAAAACTGCTGGACGCATTTATGACAAGTAAGAAGTACCTGTCGAAGTTTATGAGTTAACATTATCATAGTTTATAGTTTAATCCCATGGCGAAAATGGAAAATTTGAAAAAAATATGATATTTTGCATAAGTACCATTCACAAATAAAAAAAATGTGCTAAACTAAAGAGAATGTAAAAAAAGTATTTCATATTAAGGAGATTAATATAATCATGAATATTGTAGTTTTAGCTGGTGGACTCAGCACAGAGAGGGATGTTTCCCTGAATACAGGAGCTATGGTAAGTAAGGCACTGCGCTCCAAAGGACATAACGTAATTATGCTGGATGTTTTCATGGGTTACCATGATCAAGAGGAAGATATCACAGGAATTTTTGAGCGTGCGGAAGAGGCAAGTGCCGAAGGGACACAGATTCCGGGAGAAGCTCCGGATATCGCACAGGTAAAGGCAATGAGAAAAGATCAGTCTGACTGCTTCTTTGGACCAAACGTGATCAAAATCTGTCAGGCAGCGGATGTCGTATTTATGGCACTGCATGGCGAGAACGGTGAGAATGGTAAGATTCAGGCAGCCTTTGATCTGTTTGGCATTCAGTATACAGGAAGCCGTTACCTTGGAAGTGCACTGGCTATGGACAAAGGCATTTCCAAGAAAATGTTTGAGGCAGCCGGCATCCCGACACCGCATGGTATTTCCATGAGCAAAGCACAGCGTGGTGTTCCGTTCGCAGAGACAGGATTAAGCCTTCCGTGTGTTGTAAAACCATGCTGCGGCGGTTCCAGTATCGGTGTTACCATTGTCCGTACTGCAGATGAGTATGAAGCTGCTCTGGATGAAGCATTTAAATATGAAAATGAGATTGTGATCGAGGATTACATCTGTGGTCGTGAGTTTTCCGTTGGTGTTATTGACATGCAGGCACTTCCTGTTATCGAAATTGCTCCGGTAGAAGGTTTTTATGATTACAAGAACAAATACAAAGCAGGAAGCGCAGTTGAGACCTGTCCGGCTGACATTCCGGAAGAAGTTGCAAAAGAAATGCAGAAACATGCTGTTGCAGTTTGCCGTGAACTTGGTCTGGACGCTTATGCCCGCATGGATTTCCTGTTAAATGACAAAAACGAGATGTTCTGTCTGGAAGCAAATACTCTGCCGGGTATGACAGCAACAAGTCTGTTACCGCAGGAAGCAGCTGTCATCGGCATTCAGTACGAGGATCTGTGTGAGCATCTGATCCAGATTTCTCAGGAAAAATACGGAGGAAAACATGAATAACACATTGGAGCAGATGACACTGGAAAATATCGCAAAAGCATGCGGCGGTACTTATGTAGGCGACGATGCACAGCGCGGCAGCGAGATCACCGGCGCAGTTATTGACAGTCGTCAGGTAGAGCCGGGCTACTTATATATCCCGATCCGCGGAGAGCGCGTGGATGGACACCGTTTTATCCCGGATGTATTTGAAAAAGGTGCGCTGGCAGTTTTATCCGAGGAACCATTGGAAAATCCGGCAGGACCGTACATTCAGGTGGCTTCCAGCGAGCAGGCACTGAAAGATATCGCAGAATTTTACCGTTCCACACTTTCTATCAAAATTATCGGAATTACCGGAAGTGTTGGAAAAACAAGTACAAAAGAAATGATTTCCGCTGTTTTAAGCCAGAAATATAACGTGCTCAAAACAGAAGGAAACTTTAATAATGAGATCGGTCTTCCTCTGACGATTCTCCGCATTCGCAGAGAACATGAAGTGGCAGTGGTTGAGATGGGAATTTCTGAGTTTGGTGAGATGCATCGAATTGCAAAAGTAGCAAAACCGGATATCTGTGTCATGACAAACATCGGACAGTGCCATTTGGAAAATCTCATTGATCGTGACGGTGTACTCCGTGCGAAATCAGAGATTTTTGATTTCCTGAAAACGGATGGACATATTGTGCTGAACGGAAATGATGATAAGCTGATTACTGTGCAGGAAGTAAAAGGTGTAAAACCGGTATTTTATTATGTAGAAGATGGTACTGCTAAAAAAGCAGATCTGCCGTATGAAATTACCGCAGATGCTATCGAAAATAAAGGACTTCGCGGACTGAATGCAAACCTGCATTTTCCAGAGGAAGTCTGCCAGATCCATGAGCCGATCCCGGGCGTACATAATGTATACAATGCATGCGCAGCGGCATGTGTCGGACGTATCATGGGACTGACCAATGAGGAAATCTGTCAGGGTATCGCCCATGCAAAAACCATTGCAGGACGTACGAACCTGATCACATTGGGTGAGGTGCTTGTCATCGATGACTGTTACAATGCAAACCCGGTTTCTATGAAAGCATCTTTAGATGTACTGGCACAGGCAGATGGTCGCAAGATCGCGGTTCTTGGTGACATGGGAGAACTTGGAGAAAATGGGCGTGAGATGCATTATGATGTAGGAAAATATGCAGCAAATACAGGTGCTGATATTCTGTTCTGCTGTGGAACTCTCAGTGAGGAACTGGCAAAAGGTGCACAGCGCGGACATACAAAAGTAATGTATTTTGCAGACCGTGAAAAACTGACACAGACATTGATCAATTTTGTGGAAGCCGGTGATACGGTACTTGTAAAAGCTTCTCATTTCATGGAGTTTCCAAAGATTGTAAAGGCGCTGGAAGAAGCGTTGGAGGCATAAAAAATCAGATAAAAAATAACTTTTGGGTTATTAGGCAGAGTATAAGAAATATCGAGAATATTTTTTTATGACAAGAACTATAAAAAGAAAACTGGGAAATAGCAATTTGCTATACTCCCAGTTTTTTTGCGTTATAAAATTGTTTTTATTTTTCTGAAAAATGCCAATACTTCGTGCAAAAGAGATATTTTTTTATTGCTCAGATGCTTTCTGTGCATCCAGCATTTCCTGAATCATATTCTGAGAAAGGCGGCCAAGGGCACGTCTCTCTTCTTTTGCCAGCTCTTTCGGATAGATCGGAGCACCATATTCTACCGTAACATGTGTCGGTTTTACAAATGGCATATGATCTTTGATAATGTCTCTGGTATGGGAAATTGCCATTGGAACGATCGGACATCCGGTTTTCTCTGCAATTTTCATACTTCCCTCTTTGAACGGTGCCATCTCATCGCTGTCTCCGCGGGTTCCCTCCGGGAAAATGCAGATGGAAATGCCTTTTTTGACATATTCGATTGCCTGCAGGATTGTTTTTAAGCTGGCTTTCATATCATCACGTTTCAGAAACAGGCAGTAGAGCCGTTTCATCCAGATGTTCAGCAGCGGAACCTTTTCCAGAGAATCCTTTGCGATGTAGCCGGTCAGATCCGGACAGAGTGCATAGGTGATCATAATATCAAAATAACTGTTGTGGTTTGCTACATAGAGCACCGGTATGTCCTTTGGTACATTTTCCTGCCCTTTTACGGTGAGTTTTACACCGCAGATCCGGCAGATGACACGAAATGCCCACTGTACCATGCGCAGGCTACTGATGTCACGCAGGTGCGGATTTTTTTTGCCGATGAGCCATTCTACAAAAAGCACCGGAATTCCGATGATCAGATAGCAGACGGCGAACAAAACTGCAAGAATTGTTCTTAACATAATATTTCCTCCAAATAGTTTTTAGGTACTCTCAGAATCTTTCCTTTAAAAGATTTCGAAAGTACATTTCTAAAATGTAATAAAAATGTAATTTCTTTTAAAAAGACTTATCTAGTATAGCAGATAGTTTTTAATAAATCTATGCATATTTTTCGGATTTGAAAAATAGAATAGACCAAAGAAACAGCGGGGACAGGGAGTAGCAGTTTTTATGAAACGAATAAGCAGCATTTTTACCGTGAGTCTGCTGGTACTTATTTTGGGGCTGACAGGCTGTGGATTACAAAAGACCGGGACGCAAAAGGTACGTGATCTGGATTATACCGTTGTCACAGAACAGGAGCTTCCGGAGGAATTACAAAAGGAAATTGATGAACGCTATACCGAAGACTTCAAAATGACCTGCATGCTGGATGACAGCCTGTATATTGTGCGTGGCTTTGGAATGCAGGAGACCGGAGGATACAGTATACAGGTTCAAGATCTGTATCTGGCGCAAAATGCGATTTATTTTGAGGCAGATCTCATTGGACCGGAAAATGGTGCGGAGGCAGAAAAGGCAGTCAGCTATCCGTATATTGTCGTCAAGACCGAACGACTGGAAGAAAATGTGGTATTTGAATAGGAAAGGGGAAACATATGGAATTAAAAACAGAAGCTCTTTATATGGAAGAAAAAAAGGGACCGGCGATCACTCAGGTAACATTTGATGAAACATATCATCTTCCGGATTATCTTCCGGATTTTTTTTCTGTGATACTAAGCCGCGGGGATGTCCGGCTGGATGAAAGTAAGTGTGGAAACGGACATATCATGGTGCGCGGTGTGCTGCAGTTTCGGGTATTGTACCGCACCGGACAGGGGGAATGGAAAATCAGCAGTCTGGAAGGGGAATATCCGTTTCAGGAGACACTGATGCTGGAGGAAGCGGGAGAATTTGACATGCCGCAGACGGAGGTGTTTCTGGAAGATCTGACGGCTCGGATGATCAATGCCAGAAAGCTGAA
>ENA-OWRC01002691-OWRC01002691.1-human-gut-metagenome-genome-assembly--contig:-NODE-2691-length-13074-cov-2.481911_pt1 | contig 13074 bp, 10 predicted proteins | sample MGYA00248268_ERZ651895 | MGnify/ENA primary metagenome ERZ651895 (study PRJEB26924, sample SAMEA4378242) | human gut metagenome | biome: human gut; feature: human-associated habitat; material: faeces...
CGCACATCACTTACGGAACAAAAAACAATTTCCATCAACATAATCGCCGACAGAAAACTCTTGCAGATAACGCTCATCGCTTCCCTCGCTGATTGTGCAGCCGTCTTTAGAAAAATGGAAAGTACAGCACGGGCCGTTTGCAACTTCAAAGCAAAGTGAAACGGGCTTTTTAAGCGAGCCTACCACTGCCTTTGCCTCGTCATCTATTTCGCAAAGATTTTCAAGGCAAGCAAGAACGCCATACATATTTACATATGCCATAGCTTTTGGTTCTTTCAAAATAATTCCTCCTTAAATTTGTAAAAGACTCTATTTCCAAAAAATAGGTATAGCAATCCTACAATATAGTTTGTATAACAAATTATAACACATTTATAAATTTTTGGCAATATCAAACAATAAAATTTGATAAAAAATAAACAAAGCAATTAAAAGAGCATTTTAATTATTGCAAGACGAGTACATAATATGTTAAAATAACATTTCAGAGGTGATGAAATGCTAAGCTTCAAGAATGAAACTTTTAAAATATTACAAATTGCCGACACGCAAGAGGGCAAAAAAATAAGCCCTGACACGCTTGACCTTATCAACGCTTCTCTTGACAGGGAAGAACCGGATTTAGTTGTATATTCCGGTGACCAAATCTGGGGAAAAACAACATTTAAAGGAAACCGTGCGGCAGTAAAAAATTCGCTTGATGCACTCACAAAACCGTGCAGAGAAAGAAAAATTCCGTTTACAATCTGCTTCGGAAACCATGACAGGCAGGTTGGCTTATCAAACGAGGAGCAATTTGAAATTTATAAGGAATTCGATTATTTTATAGGTGAAAGCGTCGAAGGTATCGACGGCTGTGCAAACCACGTAATTGAAATTAAAGACGGCGACGAAATCAAATTTTTGCTTTATCTTATCGACAGCCATTCAAGCCTTGAAATCGGGTACGACAATGTTCACGAAAACCAAATTGAATGGTACAAAAACACACGTGACAGTTATGAGGAAAAATACGGTCATCTTATTCCGTCAATTGTTATTCAGCACATCCCGCTTTGCGAGGTGTTTGAGCTTTTAACAGAGGTCAAAAAAAGCACAAAGGGCGCAGTTAGGGGTTTTAGAACTCACGCTAACAGATTTTACATACTCAACAAAGACAAGGTAAACGCCGACGGTTTTATGAAAGAATCCCCTGCCGACCCGCAGGTAAACAGCGGCGAATTTGATGCTTTCAAGGAAAAAGGAGAGGTTGTGGGCGTATATTTCGGTCACGACCACAACAATTCTTTTAACGGCAAGGTTGACGGAATTGACCTCGGTTACACTCAGGGTGCAGGTTTCCACGTTTACGGCCCGGGCAAGGACAGAGGTGTGAGAGTGATTGAGCTCAAAAAGGACGGCAGCTTTTGCACTTACGATTTAAGATTCAGAAATCTCGTAGGAAATAAGGTTAAGGAACCGCTTAAATATGCGTTTTTCCAAATTATGCCAACTAATACATTTGACGCAATAAACAGAGCAATCAAGTTTTTTATCGGACTCGGAATTGCTGCAATCTTAATAATTATATTGGTATTATTATTTGGATAATATATTTATTAAAATACAAACCTTAGATTTAAGAAAAAAATTCAATATTAAGCATAAAAAAGCAGGATACGAAAATTCATATCCTGCTTTATCTTTTCTAAAAATATAAAATCAGTCTGTTCCGACATCGTTTTCAGGCTCAACCGCAGTTGTAGTCTGCACCTCGCCGTAAACCTGAAGCACAATTTCTTCTCCGACTGCAACGGTTTCTCCGGCTGCCGGAGCACTTGCATAACTTTCCTTTACGGTATCAGCCTCGTGTGAGCCGTCGTTATATATTTCTACCGTTGAAACTTTAAAGCCCTTATCCTCAAGAGCCTTTTTTGCGTCATCAAGAGATTGACCTGCTACATTAGGTACGCTTTCAGTCTGCACGCCCTTGCTGACCGTAAGTTGAATTTCAGTTTGCTCATCAACCTTTTTGCCCGGTTCAACACTTTGTTCAAATACTATTCCTTCTTCGACGTCGGTTGAATACTTAGAAACAAATGTAAGCTTAAACTGCTTATTCCAAGCGCCGTTATTTTCAATATCGCTTTGGGTATAACCTGCCGACACAAAATCAGGCACTTCATATTGCTTAACGGCAGCACTTTGCGATGTATTTTCTTCTTTGTTGCCGAAACCGCCGTTTTTGGCAACATACACACCCGCACCGACAGCCGCAATAATAAGAATCACCAAAATAACAATTGCTATTTTTGAACCGTTTTTATTTGGCTTATCGTCATAACCCGGATATCCTCTGTAATACTCTTCCTCTTCTATCGGGTCAACAACTTCTTCTTTTTTTGTATACTTAGGTTCTTTTTTAACTTCTTCCTCCTGAGCGGCAGCAGCCTGAACAGTAGGAGACGCATTTAGCTGTTCACGGAAGGTTTCAATATCCTGCGTTCTTTTTTCAGGATAAATTTGCAAGCCTCCGCCGAGAGCACGAATAACGTAGGTAGGAATTTTTTCGGCAATGGTGTTAGGAATCATCAATTTATCGTTAGCTTCCCTACTCTTTGCACTTGGCGGATTTTGACCTACAAGCGCTCTGAATATGCAGGCTGAAAAAGCATAAATATCTGTTGCCGGACACATTTTGTGGTTATTATCGTACTGCTCAATAGCCGTGTAGCCTTCGTTCACATTAAATTCAAGCTCGCTTGACATAGTGTTAGCCTCGCTTATGCAAAAGCCGTTAAGCCTAACCTTTCCGTCCCTGCAAAGCACAAGATTATCAGGGCAAATGCCGCCATGAATAATTCCGTTTGCGTGCAAAGCTTCAAGCGTTGTGAGCACAGGCATAAACATAATTCTTGCCTGGTCCCAAAGAATATTTCCGTCAGGATTGCGAAGCAAAAACTCACGAAGAGTAATAGTTTCCATATATTCGCTTACGGCATAAGCAGTTTCGTTAAGTTCAAAAACGTCATAGGTAGGAATCACCGCAGAAAGGCTTTTGAGCTCGCTGATAGTAGTCCAAAGCTTAATAAAAGACTCCTTAAGTTTGTCATAAGACGATTTGAATTTTTCTCTGACATGAACCTCGACGTTTCCCTCAAGCCTTGTTGCAATACCCTTAGGCAAAAATTCTCGAACACAGACAACCTGTCCAAGGTCCATATCATACGCCATATAAGTAGCCGCATCACTCTCGTGTGACAAAAGCGCACCGATGGCATAACGATCGTTTAATACGGTTTTGGGTTGAAGATATATAAAACTTACCTGGGTATCGTTATCATACCCGCAATTAGCGCAAACGCTTCCCTCGGTAAGCTCTTCAAAGCAATTCATACATAAATTATCTAAATTTCTCAACAGAAAATCACTCCGTTATTTATTTGAAAATATTTTACCAAGCCAAATATACTTTGTCAAGGACTATGTATAATTGGTTGTTGATTATATATGTAAATTATTATATAATAAATAACAAACTAAATCAATCAAAGAAAGGAAATATTATGGCATCTTTTGCATATATAAAAGAATTATTTGAAAAAAAGGACAAAAACGGCAACGGATATCTCGACCTTCTTGTTATCGGAAGTGACAAAAAGGAATATCCTGCCAAGGTTTGGCAGTTTGACAACAACGGTCAGTTTGAAAAAGACGACGTTGTGGAAATCGAATACACACTTGACAATTACAGGGGCAAAAACCAGCTTACAATCACATCTATTAAAAAAGCGCCAAGCGATATGATGAAGGAATTTGTTCCTGCAAGCGAACACGACGGCAAGGCAGTATTTGCAATGCTCCTTAACAAGGTCAACGCTTTTAAAGACGAGGAATTAAAAGCAATTGTTAAAGATATTATGCTTCAAAACAGAGAAGCGCTTGAGGTTTTCCCTGCGGCATACAGGCTTCACCACGCAATAGTCGGCGGCTTAATGCTTCACACGGCTTCTATTGTTGAAATGGCTGAAAAAACCTGCGAAGTTTACCCTAACATAAACAGAGAGCTTTTGCTTGCCGGTGCAATTTTGCACGACGTTGCAAAAACTTTTGAAATGAACACGGGCAAAACAGGGCTTTGCACAAGCTACACGGTAGGCGGAGAGCTTATAGGTCATCTTGTAAAAGGTGCAATGATGGTAAACGATACTGCAAAAAAGCTCGGAATTTCAAGCGAAACGGTAACACTTCTTGAGCATATGATTTTGTCGCACCACGGTATTCCGGAATACGGAGCAGCAGTTCGTCCTATGTTTTTAGAGGCAGAAATTCTTTCAACTCTTGACAGCCTTGATGCAACAATTTTTGAATTTAATTCAGCGGCAAGCAAGGTTGAGCCGGGCGAATTTTCAGACAGGCAATGGATGCTTGACAACAGAAAGGTATTTAACCACGGTCTTGCGCCGAGCGACTACAAGGTTAATTTAGGAGAATAGAAATGGCAATTGAAAACGAAGTATGGAGTGAAATAAAAATCACAGTCGGCACAAAGGATATTGAGGTTGCGGGCAACATTGCCAATATGGTTGTGCCTTACGGAATATATATTGAGGACTATTCCGACCTTGAAAACGAGGTTATGGAAATAGCACACATTGACCTTATTGAGGAAAGTCTGCTTGAAGCGGACAGAAGCAAGGGCATTATCCACGTTTACGTAAACCCTCACGAAAATCCGATTGAAGCGGTTTCATTTATTGAAGAAAGGCTTAAAGAGCAGAATATTGAATATTCAATCCAAATTGACGATTGCGCAACAGAGGATTGGGTAAACAATTGGAAGCAATATTTTCACCCTATGCCTATCGGAAAGAAGCTTCTTATCCGCCCGACTTGGGAGGACGAATATGATGCAGGAGGAAGAAAGGTGCTCCACATCGAACCGGGTCTTGCATTTGGAACGGGAAGCCACCCGACAACAAAATTATGCCTTGAAACGCTTGAAAAATACATTGACGAAAATTCAACAGTTCTTGATATCGGCTGCGGCAGCGGTATTCTTTCTATCGCTTCCCTGCTCCTCGGAGCAAAAAATGCCTTTGGCGTTGATATCGACTCGCTTGCAGTTAAAACAGCGCAGGCAAACGCACTTGAAAATGGCTTTGACGAAAGCAAATTCAAGGCAGTTCAGGGCAATTTGTCAGACAAGGTAAGCGGAAAATACAATGTAGTTGTTGCAAACATTGTTGCCGATATCATTATGGAATTTAACAAAGAGGTCGGCAAATATCTTGAAAACGACGGCGTATATATCACGGGCGGAATAATCGAAAGCAGAGAAGATGAGGTTCTTTTAAGCTTTGCTCAAAACGGCTTTGAGGTTAAAGAACGCTTTGAGGAAAAGGGTTGGCTCGTATTCGTTGTTAAAAAGAGCAAATAATTTTGCAATAAAAGCTACTGTAAGGCAAAACAAAAAGCACCCGTGTGGGTGCTTTTTGTTTTGCCAAATATCAAATTATTTACCATTCTTCAATTCGTCAAACACTTCCGTAATTTCCTTTTCAGGTTTTGGAGTGAGGAGTGACACGATAACGTTTACTAAAAGTCCGCAAATAAATGCAGGGAGAAGCTCATAAATATCAAATACACCGCCGAGCTTAGCAATAGCGTTTTTCCAAACAAATACCATTACGCCGCCTACAATCATACCTGCAAGTGCGCCGTAGCGGTTTGACCTCTTCCAGAAAAGGGAAAGGAGCATAACAGGACCGAACACTGCGCCGAAGCCTGCCCACGCAAACGAAACAATGCCGAATACAGACGAATTTGAGTCCCAAGCAATTACTACACCGATAACGGAAATCGCAATAAGAGTAACTCTTGCAACAATCATTTGAGCAGTTTCGCTGAGCTTGATTCTGAAAAGTCCGCCGATAATATTTTCACTTGCGGCTGAAGATGCAGCAAGAAGCTGACTGTCTGCAGTAGACATTGTACTTGCCAAAATACCTGCAAGGATAACACCTGCCAAAAGAGCCGGAACAACGCCAATCTTTGAAAGAAGGTTTGCAATTTGAACAATAATGGTTTCGCTGTCCTTAAATTCAGGAAGTGCGCCCTCTTTAATCATAGCCATACCCACAACACCGATTAAGACGGCAACAGCCATTGAAATAACCACCCAAATTTCCGCAACACGTCTTGAAACTTTAACCTTGTCGGGATTTTCAATAGCCATAAATCTTAAAAGAATATGCGGCATACCAAAGTAACCGAGACCCCAAGCAAGAGTTGAAATAACTTTAATTGCGCCGTAGCTGCCTGCCGAATTTGTTGCGGCATTATAGCCCTCAAAGAAATCAAGATATCCGGGAAGATTTTTGGCATTCATAATAACCTGTTCCATTCCGCCTGCCTGATTAATTCCGAAAACAAGAACGATAATAAGAGCAACAGTCATAATAATTGACTGAATAAAGTCAGTCATTGAAGCTGCATTAAAACCGCCGAGAGAAGTATAGCCTACAATAACAATAGCCGAAACAATCATTGCAATATGATAATCGATGCCGAAAAGAGTGCCGAAAAGCTTGCCGCAAGCCGCAAAGCCCGAAGCGGTATAAGGCACAAAGAACACAATAATCATAAATGCCGCAACAGCCATAATAAGTCTGCTTTTGTCATTATACCTTTTTGAAAAATAATCGGGAATTGTGATAGCATTAATTTTTGCCGAATATTTACGAAGCTTTTTGGCAACGATAAGCCAATTGAGATATGTACCTACCGCAAGGCCGATAACAGTCCAGCCGACTTCTGCAAGACCGCTTGCAAGAGCAAGACCGGGCAAGCCCATAAGAAGATAGCTTGACATATCCGATGCCTCAGCGCTCATTGCCGTAACAAGAGGACCGAGTTTACGTCCACCGAGATAAAAATCGCCGACATTTTTTGTTTTTTTCGAGTAAACTACGCCAATCATAACCATAGCGACAAGATAAACCACTATGGAAATCATTATGCATATTTGTGCTTTTGTCATAAATATGCCTCCAAATAAAAAATAAGCCGTTACAAAATATAACGATTTATTTTAACATATTATTAATAAAATGTAAAGATATATTAGATTTGAATATTCAGGCGACCGATGGTCGCCCCTACGACCAAAAATTCTACAATTTTATAAATATACAAAATCTGCCGCACCACCGTACGGAATTTCTTTCGACGTGACGAGGCTCGCCCGTCAAAAGCTAAAGCTTTCGTCGGCACGCACGCAGGCACCGAAACAATCCACCGGATTGTTTCTATTTGCCGGAGCAAATTGCCTTGTTCGAGCCTCGCAATTATACAACAATAAAAAAAGACACCGTTTAAAAACGGTGTCTTTTTTATGGAGCGGATGACGAGGCTCGAACTCGCTACCTCAACCTTGGCAAGGTTGCGCTCTACCGGGTGAGCTACATCCGCAAGTGCAAGTCAAATTATACACAAAGTATGTATCTTTGTCAAGACTTTTTTCGAAAAAAATATAACTATTTAGTTGTTTACAATATCATTATTTTTTGATATCATATAATATAAGAAAGAGGACAAATATATGGAATATAAAGCATTGCCGTTTTCATCTGTTTGGGAAAACGGAATTTTCAATTTACCTACTAAGCTTGTAGACGAATATTTAAAACTCGCAAGCGAATATCAGCTTAAAGCGCTTTTATACATTTTCAGAAATAACGGACAGGCAAGCACAAATGCTGTTGCAAAGGCGCTCGGTCAAACAGTAAATGATACTGACAATTTGCTTGAATTTTGGGTTGAAGAGGGCATACTGTCTGTCGACGGCAACATTGTCGCTCAAGAAATCGCACCGAAAAGCAATGAGCAAAAAGAAAAAAACATTGTTGTTAAAGAAACAATTTCAGCCCCTACCCTATCACCAAAAGATATAGTTACGGTTTTGCGTGAAAGCCGTGAGCTTCAATCTCTTGTAAACGAGGCGCAAAAAGTGCTTGGCAGAACAATAAGCACGGCAGAACAGGCAATAATAATCAATATGGTCAACTACTACGGATTAAAACCCGAAGTTGTTTTGATGATACTTGAATATTACAGAAATGAAAAGCAAAAAGGTATGTCGATAAGCTTTGCATACATCAACGCTATGGCAAAAAATTGGAGCGATGAGGGAATAAGCAGTATCGGCGAGGCTGAGGAAAAACTCCAGGAAATTGAGCGTGGCAACAGAGTTTGGAATGAAATTGTTGCAATTACAGGCATCAGGCACAGAAAGCCGACCGTTAAACAGAGAGAAATGGTGCTTAGCTGGTTTAACGATTTTGACATAACTATGATTGCCATTGCCGCTGATATTATGAAAGAGAACATACCCGAACCTAAGCTCAGCTACATAAATTCAATACTCAAAAAGTGGAAAAAGTCAAATATCAAGACACCTGCCGACGTTGAACGTGAGCAGGCTGAATTTGAAAAAGCAAAGGCTGAAAAAGAAAGCAGGAGCAAAAATTCAGACAAGCTTTCAAGCAAGCCGACATTTGACATTGAACAAATTGAGCGTGACGCATTAAATAATTTTGAAATTTAAGGAGGTGCGAAATGTCTTATTCAATAGAAACTTATGACAAGGCACAGTCAATACTTGACAGGCGAAAGGAAAGAGCAACGCTTGAGGCGCAGGACAGAGCGGACGAGCTTTGTGCAAAAATCCCCGAACTTAACACGATTAACAGAAAGCTTGCGCAAATCGGACTTAACATTTCAAAAACATTTTTTACAAGTCAAAATCCGAAAGAGGATATTGACAGGTTGCGAACAGGAAGCCTTGCACTTCAAGAGGAAAAGAAAAATCTTTTAAAGAAAAACGGATACGGCGAAAACGCACTTGCAATAAAATATGCCTGCCCTGCGTGCGAGGATACAGGATTCATCAACGGCAGAAGGTGCAAATGCTTTATTAATCTTTTAAAGGATATTGAGCGTGAAAAAATTGAAAAAATTGCACCGCTTGAGGAATGCACATTTGAAACATTCAATACAGAGTATTATCCCGACAATGCCGAAAACGGTGAAATATCGCCGAGAATAAGAGCAGAGAAAATCAAAGAAAATTGCATAAGATATGCAACCAATTTCAGTAAGAACTCAAAAAGTTTATTTTTTATGGGCGGCACAGGGCTTGGCAAAACCCATCTTTCGCTTGCAATTGCAAACGTTGCCATCAACAAGGGATACAGCGTTATTTACGGCACGGCGCAAAACATTTTAGGAGATTTGCAAAACGAAAATTTCGGCAGACTTGATAATTTAAAATACAGGGAAAATGAAATTTTAGACGTTGATTTGCTTATTCTTGACGATTTGGGAACAGAGTTTAAAAACGCATATACCGTTTCGTGCCTATATAACATTATCAACACACGTATCGGTGCTAAGCTTCCGACAATTATTTCAACAAATTATACAATCAAAGAACTTTTAGGCTTTTATGACCAACGAATAACTTCGAGAATAACCGGTGAATATTCACTTTTAACCTTAGAGGGTAACGACATAAGATACATAAAAAAATAAGAGGGTATCATTATGAAAGACTTATTAATTAAAATTAAGAACTTTTCAATAATTACAATCATTGCGTCGTTTGTTATCGGCTTAGTGCTTCTTATTTGGCCGAATGAGTCGATAACGGCAGTCAGCATTTTAACGGGTGTTACAACCATTTTGCTTGGTGTAACTGCTTGGATATCTTATTTTGCAAAAGAAAAAAGCATTATACTTGCAACAGCAGGAACGGTTTGCATTATCATCGGTATAATTATATGCGCTAAATATCAAAGCATTATTGCAATTTTACTGTTTCTGTTTGGTATATTCATTACAATAAGCGGTGCGGTTGATTTAATCACCTCATTTTATTCAAGAGCAGGCGGACTCGGCACTTGGGGTGTTTCAACTGTTCTTTCGGTAGCGGTGCTTATTTTGGGCGTTGTGATTATGGTTAATCCTCTTCACACAAGTCAGGCGCTTGTAAGGCTTGTAGGCGCTGGGCTTATTGTTTACGCAATTGTAGATTTAGTAACATTTATTCAGGTTAAAAGAGTTGCCAAGGAAATCAAAGAGGAATTTAAAAACATTGAACCGCCAATCGTTGATACCGATGCAAAAGAGGTAAACAATGATGACGAAATTGATTCAGACGGCAGAGAAGTATAAAAGCACGGCGACAGCAATAAAACAGAGATTGAAATATTAAACAAAAAGCAAAAGCAGCTAATCATTAACGATTAGCTGCTTTTATATATAACTGTTAAACCGAAAGTTTAACGTCTTTTGCAATTTTACCGTGATAAATTGCATTTGAAATATTAACCGGTGAAAGGAAAACCTTAGCCTGCTTTAAAAGAGTGTCAAGCTTATCACGGCTGAATTTAACATCCGAAAGGCTATAAACAGATATACTCTCGGCAAGTTCACGCAAGGTCATACTTTCATCTTTTTGAATAGTTACGGTTTTGCTCTCGTTAGGCAAAAGGTCAAAGAAATTGTCACTGAAAGGCAAAACAGATTTACTGCTTTCAAGCTTTACAAGACGGGCGAAATTTTAAGTTCATTCTCCCCTATCTCAATTTTTGTTTTAAGCTTTGCTTTGGGAAGCGAAAGTTTCTTTTCTTTATCAAAAAGGACTGTCTTTTGCTGTAAAACTTCGCCGTTTTTAATAAGCCTTACGGCAATACCTGTACGCTTCAAATCGTATGTTTTTGAAAGTTCTTTTACGTCAAGGTCAAAAACACATTCATTTTTAACTTTATCAATCGTAATTTGCTTTTCGTCCGCCTCTTTAGTAGAACTTACAAAATCAAAAATTTCATAAGACACGGCTATATCCTGAGGAGTATTCAAATCATTAAGCGCATAAATTTTAACATAATCCTTTGTATCCTCAATCGAAACACTTAAAGGTGCGTTAAAATGCCTTGCGCCATATTGAAGTGCCTTGTAGTTGCCGTAATAGTCAATACTCGACCACGAGCAAACGCCCCAACAATCGTTTAACTGCCAATACATTGAGCCGTTGCATCTGCCCTTATTTCTTCTCCAATGCTCTGTTGCGTCGGCTATGCACTCGTTTTGCGTAACCTGGGAAAGATAAACCATATCCTTAAATTTCTTAGGCAAATTAAAACGAGAGGCTACATAATAAACCATTTTATCATTACCATTTTCACATTTTTGGTGAGCATTAAACACTTCATCATCAAGTGAATAATTGCCATTGTGCTCTGCAAAAATGTCAATTGTTTTCATATCAGGCAAGCTTTCAAAGCCAAATTCACTGCAAAAACGAGTAAGGCGCTTACGATAATAATTCATAGGCTTTAAGCCGTGCCAAACCGCCCACAAATGAGTATCGCCGACATTATCACTGCCCACTCCGTAATTATGCTTTTCGCCTACAGGAGATGTAGGAGTATACGGAGTTGAATTATCATATTTTCTTATTTCATTTTCAAGAATATGATAGAAAAACTTTTCGGTCCAGTCAACATACTTAGTCATATAAACCCAAGCCATGTGCATATCCTCAATCTCATTATTACCGTTCCAAACGGCAAGAGACGGATGATGGCAAAGCCTTTTGACATTATATTCTACCTCTCTTTTTACATTTGAAAGGAAGTCATCGTCAAAAAACGGATACGCTTGGCAAGCGAACTGAAAATCCTGCCAAACAAGAATACCACGTTCGTCGCAGGCATCATAAAATTCATCGCTTTCGTAATATCCGCCACCCCAAATTCTAATCATATTCATATTAGAAAACTGAACGGCATCGAGCATATAATCAAGCTTTTTCTTATCGAATCGGGTAATAAAACTGTCAGGCGGAATATAATTTGAGCCTTTAATAAAAAGCGGAACTCCGTTTAACACAAATTGGAAATTCCTGCCGTATTTATCAATTTCTCGGTTAAGTTCAATAGTTCTTAATCCAAGCCTTTTACTTTGCTCATCTAATACTTTTTCACCCGATTTAAGAGTTATAGATACGGTATAAAGCGGTTGCTTTTTGTTTGCAGACAGCTCATACGTCCACCAAAGTTCAGGATTTTCAATAACAAATTGGGCACTGTTTCCCATTTGAGTAAGGACAGAGCCGTCAGGGCAAGTCACCTTTATTTCGCTATCATAATTACCAAACGAGGTCACGTCGGCTTTCGCATTGATAATCGCCTTGCCGTCATCAAGCCTTTGCGTTACGGCAAGATAATCAATTTTTGCAGTATTTACAAATTGAAGCTCAATATCTTTAGTGATACCGGAAAGCGGCAAAACCGGACCCCAATCCCAGCCGAAATGCGATTGCGGCTTGCGGATATGAACAATACCGTTTTGACCGTTAGAGTTCACCGGAGTAGGGCATTTTTTATATTTATCCGACACATAATTTACAGGCGATTTGAAAACAATTCTTATTTCATTTTCGCCAACATTAATAAGCGATTTCACACTTTTTGAATAAGCGACAAAACAGTTATCGCCAGCAAAAAGAAGCTGTGAATTTATGTAAACTTCGCAAATCGTATCAAGCATTTTACAATTCAAAAGCACATCGTCACATTCAAAATCCTCTTCACTTATTTCAAATGTTCTTTTATATTCCCAATCCTTTTCCCCAACAAAATAAACGTCCTTTTCGTATGTAGAAATAAAAGGGTCGCAAATGTCGCCGCAACTCATTAAATCAAGAAAGTTACAGCCCGGAACTGTTGCTTTTTTCCATTCGTTTTGGTCTGTCGCTTTAAAAAGCCACTCACCGTTTAATGTTTTAATCATAATTTACCCCTTAAAATTAAAATATATTAATTATATTATACATTAAATATTAATATTAATCAACAAAAAGGTGTGCCATTAAATGGCACACCTTAATTATATTAATAATATATTTTATTTTGTTTGTGCATTTCTCTTATCAACAAGTGACTTAAGGATTTCATTATGTTCCTTATCTGTCATTGCATATTTAAGAGTAGGAATAGCTGAAAGAAGCATACCGATTGCAGGCGGAAT
>ENA-OWRC01002694-OWRC01002694.1-human-gut-metagenome-genome-assembly--contig:-NODE-2694-length-13055-cov-3.583769_pt1 | contig 13055 bp, 9 predicted proteins | sample MGYA00248268_ERZ651895 | MGnify/ENA primary metagenome ERZ651895 (study PRJEB26924, sample SAMEA4378242) | human gut metagenome | biome: human gut; feature: human-associated habitat; material: faeces...
CACGTAGCTGGTATGGAAGAGTCTGATCTCATCATCGCAATCAACAAAGACGAAGATGCTCCTATCTTCGATGTAGCTGATTACGGTATCGTTGGAGATCTGAACAAGATCGTTCCACTTCTTACTGAGGAGATCAAAAAAGCTCTTGCAGCTAAATAAAATTTGCCTTGTGGCTTAGAATTTAATATTTAGGACGAAAAAGTGGTATTTTACCTCCGCGGCGAACAATCGCACGCTGAGGAAAAATACCACTTTTTCTTTATCCACACTTTGTAACTGACCTTAAATTTGGGATCGCCACTGCGTCTATGCCGCTGCGCCTTTATGTGGTATAATGTATGTAAAATTTTTTACATAAAATTTACTTAGAATATGATTTCATTTTACGGGGTGTCTTTATAATGATAAATAAAATAAGTTAGTTAGGATTAGCAAACAGAAAAAGCTTAAATAGCAGAGATAAGAGGAACAACAAGTAAAATGTAACAGACATGTGGTGTCAGTTAGTTGAAGTAGATGAGGTGGGAAGATATGATGATTTATATTGTGGAAGATGATAAGAATATTCAGGAAATCGAGAGCTTTGCATTGAAGAATTCCGGTTATGAAGTACGTGGATTTGAATGTACCAAAGATTTTTATGCGGCTTTGGATGAGCAGATTCCGGATCTGGTTTTACTGGATATTATGTTACCAGATGAGGATGGATTACAGATTTTGAAAAAATTGCGTCTGAATCACAGAACAGTGCTTGTCCCAGTTATTATGGTAACGGCAAAAACGACAGAGTTGGACAAGGTAAAAGGGCTGGATCTTGGTGCGGATGATTATCTGACAAAACCGTTTGGTGTTATGGAACTGATTTCCAGAGTAAAAGCATTACTGAGAAGAAGTGCTTCTATCCAGAAAAAAGAAGTTTACGAGTTTGAAGATATTACTCTGAATGACAGCAAACACGAGGTACATACTGCACAGGGAAAATGTGATTTGACCTATAAAGAGTATGAATTGCTGAAATATCTGATCATGAATGAAGGTATCGTATTGACCAGAGATCGTCTGATGGAAGAAATCTGGGGCATGGATTTTACCGGTGAATCCCGTACACTTGATATGCATATCAAGACATTACGTCAGAAACTGGGACCATCCGGAAAATTGATTCAGACTGTTCGAAATGTAGGATATAGCCTGAATCATATTAGAAACTAAAAACTTTTGAAAAGCAGATGCAATTGGTATATGTCAGAGTATAGCAAGAACCATATGAATGTCTTGGATCTGCTTTTTAGATAAATAGATGAGGCAGAAGGCATGAGAAAGAAAATTCATAAAAATTTAGTTGGTATTGCGGCACTTGCCATCTTACTGACGATCGGACTGACATTTTGGGCATATTTTATGATGTTGCAGAAACAGATTTTTCAGGATCTTCAAACGGATGTACATGTATTGGCAAGTTCAGATTATATCGTAGAAACATTGGAGCAGAATTATGATGCTAATGCAGACGGGCTGCGCATTACGTTGGTTGATGCGGATGGAAACGTGCTTTATGAGAGCAAAGCCAATGCAAGCAAGATGAAAAATCATATGGAACGACCGGAGATTCAACAGGCATTGAAAAATGGCGAAGGAAAAGCAACGAGACATTCGAATACGATTGGTACTTTATCTTTTTATTATGCGGAAAAATTAGATAATGGCTGCATTATCCGAGTATCCAGAGATATTCCATATGTGGCAAAAATGAGTTTGTATCTGATCCCGGAAAGTATCGCGATTTTTGCAGGGATTTTTGTACTGTGTCTGATTTTGGGTCATATTATGACGAAGCGCTTTATTGAGCCGATTGAAATGCTGGCAGTAGATGTGGAAAAAGTAAGTGAGATACAGGCCTATCCGGAAATTCAGCCGTTTATCGAGACGATTAATCAGCAGCATCGGGAGCTGAAACGAAATTCAAAAATGCGGCAGGAATTTACGGCAAATGTATCCCATGAATTAAAAACGCCACTGACATCTATTTCCGGTTATGCGGAATTGATTGAATCCGGGATTGCGCAGGGGGAAGATACCGTGCGTTTTGCCGGAGAAATTCATAAAAGTTCGCAGCGTCTGTTGACACTGATCAATGATATTCTGCGTCTGTCTCAGTTGGATTCTGTAGAAGAATGTGTGGATACAGAAGCGGTAGATCTGTATGAAATGGCATTGAATTGCCGCGATATGCTTGAGATGCAGGCAAACAAGCATCATGTAGTTGTGCGTGTGAAAGGAGATACAGAGGTGATTCAGGCAAACCGTCGTATGATGGAAGAATTGATATACAATCTGTGTGACAATGCGATTCGGTATAATCATTCTGGTGGTTCGGTCAATGTCACAATTGGAAAGGAAGATCAGCATCCATTTGTAGCTGTGAAAGATACTGGAATTGGTGTATCTAAGGAAGATCAGGAACGAATTTTTGAACGTTTTTATCGTGTGGATAAGAGTCGGTCAAAACAGACGGGTGGAACTGGCTTGGGACTTGCAATCGTAAAACACATTGCGGTGATGCATAAGGCAGAACTGAAAATTGAAAGTGAACTTGGAAAAGGAACGGAAATTAAAATTGTATTCCCAGTGTAGCGGTAAAACATAGTGATAAAGTTTTGATAAAATAATATTAAAAGCTCCAGTTGGTGTTGCTAATAGCAGCAGTGTCTGGAGTTTTTTATGTACTTACAAAATAATGGCGTTATTAATCAGAGTAAATAGCAGTTTTGTGATATAATGAATGTAAATGAGTCAACATGCTATCGAAAACCCCCTTTTTCAGCGCATATATACACTGAAAAAAGGGGGAGTAAAGTACAAAATATTTTTTAATAAAAGAGAGAACTTAGTCAATAAAAATTAACCATGAATTTCGAGAAGTTTCTTCTTGAGTTCATTCTCCATACGCTGCATCTCAGCTTCTGCAGTCTGGCGTTTCTCACGACCTTCGGTCTGAATCTTCAATACCTCATCAAATGTACTGATCAGAGACTCATTGGTATGTTTCAATGTCTCAAGATCCACGATACCGCGTTCAGATTCTTTGGCTGTATCAATCGTAGCAGTTTTGAGAATATCTGCATTCTTACGAAGCAGCTCGTTTGTCATGTCTGTTACTTCACGCTGTGCTTTGGCAGCCTGTGCGGAGTGCTCAATGCCAAGGGCAAGTACCATCTGGCTTTTCCAGAGCGGAATCGTATTAACAATGGTGGACTGGATTTTTTCTGCCATCAGTGTATCATTATTCTGTACCATGCGGATCTGCGGAGCAGTCTGAATGGAAATCATTCTTGTCAGCTCCAGATCATGGATTTTCTTTTCAAAACGGTCACACATGGACTGTAGATCTTTTGCAGCCTGTGCATCTTCTGGCAGATTAGAGGTCTCTGCTTTTGCAACAGCAGCGGCAAGCTCACCGGTGCGGACTTCTTCTAATTTTTTCTTTCCTGCAAGAATATACATGGAAAGTTCTTTGAAGTAAGTCAGGTTGACAGCATACATTTTATCCAACAGGGCAATATCTTTCATCAAAGTTACCTGATGATTTTCCAAAGCGGTGCATACATTGTTTACGTTTACCTCTGCTTTGTCATATTTTGCTTTCATGGCAGTAATCTTGTTAGAGGATTTCTTGAATAATCCCTTGAAGCCCTTATCCTGCTCTGTGATATCAAAATTCTTCAGGTCGACCACCAGAGAAGAAAGCATGTCACCTACTTCGCCAAGATCTTTGGTACGAACGTTGTTCAGTGCTGCTTCAGAGAAATCAGCCATTTTCTTTTGTGTGCCAACGCCATATTGTAAGATTGCCTGCGAATTGTGCAGATCAATTTTTTCAGAAAAGTCATTGACCATCTGTAATTCTTCCGGTGTCAGATTTTTTTCGCTGAAAGCCGGATCAGAAACCTGTTCTGCAAGGTCAGAAGCAGCAGTTGCAGCCGGTGCTTCTTTTGTCTCCGGAGCCACATCGAAAGTCAGTGTTGGTGTGGTTGTAAAATCTTTGAATTCGTTGTCCATAGTAATTTTATCTCCTTAAATAATAATCTTGTTATTGATTTTCATAACAATATGCGCTTGTAATTTGACTATATTTTATTGCGATAATCAATAAAAATATAGATATTTACCTGTTTCATAATAGAACTACAAAAAGTAAGAACAATTCCCGAAATTACTTATTGTTAAGTGTGAAATCATCTTCTTTTAAGCCTTCCTGTGCCAGCATCGTGTTCAGCACGGAGATATCAGAAGAAATATCCCAAGCGCAGTCTGCGAATAAGCTGTCCAGCAGTTTCTCAAATGCTACATTCAGAGTATCAACCGTCTGCTCAATTTCTGCTTTGGTGTTGCTGATATTTTCTCCTGCAATTGGTTGTTTGTCCAGTTCGCGATAAGCATTCAGCAGTTTTGAGGTGGTTGGCAGATAATAATTCATCATTTTCTGCAGATCAGGAGCGACTTCCGGATGAATCCGGACTTCGTCAAAAATACGCTGTACCAGCTGCTCCATTTTATCCAGCTTGCGGGAAATTTCTTCTCCCGGAATGGCATCATTACATTCACGGATATGGCGGACATAAGCCTGTCCTTCGTCGATCAGTTTCTGACATTCCGCAGATACTTTGTGTTCTTCCTGTTCTTTTTCCATGATTTTTTTCTTTTCATAATATTCCAGTCTTGCGGTGCGGTACTCTTCGTAAGCCTGGTCGGAAAGCAGAAAATAATTGTCCTGTGTATCCACATGGGCTTCATAAAAAAGATGCTGATTGATCATTTTTTGCAGATCTTTTGCAATAAATGCTATGGATTTATGATTGCGGTCCGCGAGCTGCTGAAGCGGCACACTCAAATGGTGATCAATCTGGCGTACATAGCTTCTGTAGCGGTTCAGCAGGCGAATTTTTTGGGTGCCATTGATACCCAACGTGAATCCTGTCGCTGCGAGTACACCAAAAATAATGACCGGAACAATAAACATATGGGAAACTGCAGCACTGAGTGCTGTAAATGTGATCAGTCCTGCCAGTGTGAAAATTCCAATAGAATATCCCAGAGCCATGCTGATGATGGCACCTGCCTGTCCCCCCGGACGTTTGTTATACAGTTCAGGCATCTGAGGTTGATCCGGAGCCGGACGGGTGTGTACCGTTTTGTAGTACGGATTAGAACTGTATGAAGTTTTCACAGAAACTTTTACGGAACTTTTTACGTTGTCTATGGTGTCGTTGATCACGTCTCCGATGGATCGGCTCAAATTTGTAAAATCTCCGGTGGAGATGGCAGAGTCAACGGCATCTTTTATCTTATCACCAACGTCGTTCCAGTTTGAATTTGGCATATAAAAAATCTCCTTTGTTACATCAGGCAAAGATCGGTGCCTGTATTTATAATTCATGAATGTTCCAATATTCTTATTGCAAGATATGGATGGAGCAAAACAGCACAAAAGGCGTTTGCATATTTTGGAAATTTATGCAAATCCTGCAGCTCTTACAATAAAAAAAGATTCGTTTTCATATTTTCTATGATACCTTATCAGAAAGAAAAATACAACTATTGGCAAAGTGGAAAAAAGGGTATAAACTATTAAAAAAGCATAAACAGTTCTACAGAAGAAAAGTGCGAGATGAAAATCCCATTGTGTGACAGGGGACGGACAGAAGACAATTTTCCTGGAGGAACCATAAAAAAGAAAACGTACAGGAGGTTTCAGGATGTACAGAGATATTGCAAAATTAATTATGTATGGAGATATAGACGAGGATTGTATTTTATACCAGATGGGTGAGATTTTCCGGGAATTTGAGGAGGGCACCCAGAGCAACGCGGTGCTGATCCGCAAGGTGTATACACAGATCAAACGTTTGCTGACGGTAGCAACAGATTTCGGATTTGATAAAAATCTGTGGCACAATTATCTGGCTTACTTCCTTATTACAAATGAAAATCCGTTCAGCATCACCTGTGAAAAAATCGGTGCAAACGATGGAAGTGTCAACCATTTTGCGAGAAATGATTTTGCAGCCATCAAAAATCTGTTTGAGTATGATTTTTCTGAAATTGAGAAATCCCTTGGTATTGACTGCTTTACACAGATTTCCAATTATCATGCCATTGAGAAAAAAGAATTGATGTACAATAAAAATGTCAGCGAAAAAGTACAGGCATTGAGCAGCCGCATGGAGCAGGCAAAAGATGTGGAAGGATTTTTCACCGCAGTAACTGAATTTTACCGTGATTACGGTGTTGGCATGTTTGGATTAAACAAAGCGTTCCGTATTCAGGATCGTACCGATAGCAAACTTGTATTTTTACCGATCAACAATATGGACAAAGTTATGCTGTCTGATCTGGTTGGCTATGAGATCCAGAAGAAAAAACTGGTGGATAATACCCGTGCTTTCGTGGAAGGCAAAAAAGCAAACAATGTGCTGCTCTTTGGTGACAGCGGAACCGGTAAATCAACCAGTATTAAAGCCATTGTCAATGAGTTTTACGATCAGGGACTGCGCATGATCGAGATTTATAAACATCAGTTCAAAGATCTGTCAAATGTTATTGCAGCCGTAAAAAACAGAAACTACAAGTTCATTATTTATATGGATGATCTTTCTTTTGAGGAATTTGAGATTGAATATAAATTCCTGAAAGCAGTCATTGAAGGTGGTGTGGAGACGAAACCGGATAATATTCTGATCTATGCGACATCCAACCGTCGTCACCTGATCCGTGAGACATGGAGCGACCGTAACGATGTGCAGCAGGATGAGGGAATGCATCGTTCCGATACAATGCAGGAGAAGCTTTCTCTGGTTAATCGTTTTGGTGTTACGATCAATTACTCTAAACCGAGCCAGAAAGAGTACTTTGACATTGTGATTCATCTGGCAGCAAAAGCAGGCATCAAGATGTCTGAGGATGAGCTGAAAGCAGAGGCAAATAAATGGGAGCTGAGCCATGGCGGAATTTCCGGAAGAACTGCGCAGCAGTTTATCTATTATCTGCAGGGGCAGGAAGATGAGAAATAGTCTGTTTGATGAATAAGAAAAAATAGATAAAAAGCGGAAAGATAGTTTTTCGTGTAACAACTGATAAATTTGGAACGCTGGACAGGAATATAATAAGAATGAAATTTGTAGAGATAAGTTGGAAGGTAACATCTGATAAATATGGAACTGTATGATTTTATTCTTATTACATAAGAGCATATGAGGAAAAGGAATACAATGTAGAAGGGGGTTTTTCTATGAGGATAGAATTTATTGGTGCAGCGCATGAGGTAACAGGTAGTTGTCATTATCTGAAGATCGGAGAAAAACATATTCTGGTGGACTGTGGTATGGAGCAGGGGGCAGACATCTACGAAAATCAGGATATTCCGGTAAATGCAGCAGCGATTGATTATGTGTTTGTGACACACGCACACATTGATCATTCCGGATTACTGCCGCTTTTGTATGCAAGAGGTTTCCGGGGACAGATTTTTGCCACAAATGCCACCACGCAGCTCTGTAACATTATGTTAAAAGACAGTGCGCACATTCAGGAGTTTGAGGCGGAATGGAGAAACCGGAAAGCCCGCAGAGCCGGACAGCCGGAAGTGGTTCCGATGTACAGTGTAAACGATGCACAGGGCGTTTTGAATTATTTTGTACCGTGTGATTATGACAAAAAAGTGCATGTGTGTGACGAATTGACCGTATGCTTCCGTGATGCGGGACATTTGCTTGGATCTTCTTTTATTGAAATGTGGGCAAAAGAAGGGGAGGATGAGTGTAAACTGATTTTCTCCGGTGATATTGGAAACGGTAATCGTGCGCTGATCCGTGATCCGGAAATTCCGGAATCCGCGGATTATCTGATCATGGAGTCCACTTATGGAGATCGAAATCATGACGTGCCACCTGATTATGCATCTGAACTTGCCCGGGTGCTGGCGGTGACATTTGCCAGAGGCGGAAATGTGGTTATTCCGGCATTTTCCGTAGGACGTACCCAGGAAATGCTATATTATCTGCGCAAAATCAAACAGGAGCAGATGTTGTCCTCTTTCCAGAATTTTGAGGTGTATGTGGACAGTCCGCTGGCTATTGAGGCAACAAATATTTTCAATAAAAATGTGCTGGAATGTTTCCGTAAAGATGATCTGGAAATGATCAAAAGTGGTGTGAACCCGATTGGTTTTCCGGGATTAAAGACCACGGTTTCCAGTGATGAATCCAGAGCCATCAATTTTATCAAGACGCCGAAGGTAATTATTTCTGCTTCCGGAATGTGTGAGGCAGGTCGTATCCGCCATCATCTGAAACATAATCTGTGGCGGGAAGAGTGTACCATCGTATTTGTTGGTTATCAGGTTCCGGGTACATTAGGTTATCAGCTGTTGAACGGTGCAAAAGAGGTAAAACTTTTCGGTGAGACAGTGCATGTCAATGCAGAAATCCTGAATCTGCCGGGCATCAGTGGTCATGCGGATAAGGATCATCTGACCGCATGGGTACAGGGCATGAAGCAGAAACCAAAACGGGTATTTGTGGTTCATGGACAGGATCAGGTAACGGATAATTTTGCGGCACATTTAAAAGAAGTGGTTGGTGTGGACGCGGTTGCACCGTATAGCGGTGATATTTATGATCTGCAGCAGAATCTGTGCGTGGTACAGGGCAGCAGAAAACTGGCAGAGAAACGTAAGACCAAGAAAGCTGGAAACAGTGTATTTGACCGGTTACTGGCAGCAGGTCAGCGCCTGATCGCAGTAATTCATAAAAATAAAGAAATCGCAAATAAAGATATGGCGAAGTTTGCGGATCAGATCAATGCGCTGTGTGATAAGTGGGACAGATAAGTATATATGATAGCTTGTTAAAGTAAAATTTTCAAAGCCATTCGGAATATGATTTTTCGGATGGCTTTGTATTACATAGAATGACAGAAAAAGTTTCATGTAAGTAAAAAGCATACTTTTTGCAGATTTATATAGATTAAAAAAGTATGGAAAAGAAGATGTCAGCTTGCGCTGACCAGAATCACGCACCAAGTCTCACGTGCGTTCGACTTGAATCAAACGTGATTTGCACTTTTTTTGGAAATTTATATAACTTAAAGAAATTTAAAGTATATCGAGGAGGAGTACCAATGATTAACGAAGTTATGGAGTACAATAAGAAATTTGTGGAGGATAAAGCATACGAACCGTATCTGACCAGCAAGTATCCGGACAAAAAACTGGCAATTCTGACCTGTATGGATACACGTCTGACAGAGTTACTTCCGGCAGCACTTGGTCTGAAAAATGGCGATGCAAAAATTATAAAAAATGCCGGCGGCGTGATCACACATCCATACGGTAGTGTGGTTCGAAGCCTGTTAGTAGCGATTATTGAGCTTGGTGTAGAAGAAGTTATGGTTATCGGACATACAGACTGTGGGGTACAGGGTATGGATGGTGGAAAACTTCTGGAAGAGTTGACACACAGAGGCGTTTCACAGGAACATATCAATATTGTGCGAAACAGTGGTATTGATCTGGAAAAATGGCTTGGTGGCTTTGAATGTGTGGAGCAGTCTGTCAGAGATACCGTGATTGCATTGAAAAATCACACACTGATGCCAAAGAATATCACGATCACTGGATTTATCATGGATTCCGTAACCGGTGAATTACGTCAGGTGCCAGTAGAAGAATAAGCGATTTTACACTTTTCTAATATCGGAAGCAGTGCTATACTGATAGAGATTATAAAACATATGATAAAAACATACGAAGGAGAAATTTCATGCCTGTATTTGATTTTAATAATAAACCAGATAAAAATTCACATGGAAAATGTACTTACACCATGGTTTTTTCCAATGCTTCCGAAGCATCCGCAGAATCTCCGATTCTGTTACTGGATAACAAGATTCGCCAGTGGAAGCATCATTCCTGTGGTGTTTTTACCAATCCGGTAAAACGCACTTCCTTTGAATTTGAGGAAGAAGATGGCAAGATTAGTGCGGATATTTTACAGATTGATGCACGTTTTGTCAGCCTGTTGCGCTGGCTTGGTGAAAACCATATTACCGTACGCCTTTCCGGAGAAAACCGTCCAGATGGTTATGCTGTATACAAGATCCGTGAGATTGCCTTTGGAGGTGGCACAAAACTGTCCGCTGAGGACGGATTTTTACAGTTTATGATGGAGCGTCTGTTTGCCAGCAACGCACCGACAGAGGTGTTTGACGAAGAAGAACAGGAAGAAGAAGGCGACAGCATGAAGCTGACCAGTCTGCAGAGTATCACAGATTTTATGAACTGTGCAGGACGCACTTTGCCGGATAACATTCGTCTGTGGGCGCGTCGAAATTTGGCAGTTGCCCGTTCCCATGAAGTTTCCGCGGAGGAGCGCCGTCATGCACAGCGTGCTCTTTCTATTATGATGAACATCCGTTGGAAGAGCAATTATTTTGAAGCAATCGACCCGGAAGAAGCACGTCGGATTCTGGATGAAGAATTATATGGTATGGAGCGTGTAAAACAGCGTATCATCGAGACAATCATCCAGATCAACCGTACCCATACACTGCCGGCTTATGGTCTGCTTCTGATCGGACCTGCCGGAACCGGAAAATCCCAGATTGCCTATGCGGTAGCACGTATTCTGAAACTGCCGTGGACCACACTGGACATGAGTTCCATCCATGATCCGGAGCAGCTGACCGGAAGTTCCCGTGTTTATGCCAATGCAAAGCCGGGTATTATCATGGAGGCATTTTCCGCAGCAGGAGAATCCGGACTGGTATTTATCATCAATGAGTTAGATAAGGCTTCCAATGGAAAAGGAAATGGCAATCCGGCAGATGTACTGCTGACCTTGCTGGATAACCTTGGATTTACGGATAACTACATGGAATGTATGGTTCCGACGGTTGGCGTATATCCGATCGCAACTGCCAATGACAAAGACCGCATCAGCGCACCGTTGATGTCACGTTTTGCAGTCATTGAGATTCCGGATTATACACCGGAGGAGAAAAAGACAATTTTCGCCCGTTTTTCACTGCCGAAAGTATTAAAACGTATGGGCATGAGTGAGGATGAGTGCATCGTGACACCGGAAGGCTTAGATGCAGTTGTGAAAAAATATGAGAACACAACCGGTATCCGTGATCTGGAGCAGGCAGCAGAGCATATCGCTGCAAATGCACTGTACCAGATCGAGGTAGATCATGTGACATCCGTTACTTTTGATGCGGATGCAGTAGACTCTTTGCTGGAGTAATGCCTCAGATCATAATACACAGATCCTTTGGCAACTTTTGAAGCCACATGTGCGCCAAAGACACCCAGTCGTGCCATGATTTCCAGTCCGAACCGGCGGAAGGCATATTCGGCACCAAAAATCTGACGGATATCCTTCACGGATTTGAAATCATAAAAATATTTGGACGCTTCATAAAAAGTTTCCTGCAATTCCCAAGGCGACATATGCTTGGGGAGAAAGGTGACATTCATCATGTCAAAGCGGCTCCAGTCGCTGGTGATCATACGGTGATCCTGACAAAACTGGTCGTAAACTGGTGTGCCGGGAAAGGGTGTCAAAATAGCAGGTTGTAACTGATAGGCATGGATAGATTTTGCGAAAGCAACACTTCTGTCCATGTCTTTTTTTGTATCTTCATCCAGTCCAAGAACGATGCTTGCAATCATACGGATTTTGTATTTTTCGCAGGCAGCACCGGCTTTTCGGATATCTTCGATATTCTGTCCTTTATGGATCTCATCTAAGGCATTCTGGTTCAGCGATTCAATGCCGATCAACACTCTGGTCAGATGCGCGTCATGTAAAAGCTGCAATAATTCCGCATCATTCGCCAGATCCGTTCGCCCAAAGAAAAAGCTCTCTTTGAACGTAAGATGTTCGGCGATCATCCGGCGGCAGATATCTTTTGCCCGTTCTTTGTCCGCGGTAAAATTGTCATCTTCAAAATTCAGATAGCGAAAGCCCATTTGTTTATACATGCGGATCTCATCAATGACGTTATCCACACTGCGCTGTCGGTAAGGGGCAAACATGCGGGACGTGGTGCAGAACGTGCAGCGGTAGGGGCATCCTCTGGTGGAAATAACATTTGCCGCGACGCAGGGTGTTTTCAGAATCGAATAATCTGGAAATGGTGCCTCATCCACATTGGTCAGAGAGATCCCCTGCACGATCCGGGTGTTTAAACGTCCTTCCACTACATCTAAAATAACTTTTTCGCCTTCCCCGACAATGACCTGATCTGCATGCTGCAGGGCTTCTTCGGGAAGCCAGGTCGGATGCATACCGCCCATGATCACGCGGGCATTGGAATGTTTGTGGATGATGTCTGCCAGTTCATAACCTCTGGGAGCATTGGAGGTCATCAGTGACAGGCAGAAAATATCCGTATCCTTTAGCAGATGTTTTAACGGCAGGCGGGCGTTTAATTCTTCATAGGCTTCCACCTGATACCCGGCTTTTTTTAAAATGCCACCAAGGATCAACGGACCTGTGATGGAGTTGGACTGTCCGTAAATTTTCCCACCAAGACGATAGAGAGGAATCCGGCGCAGGTCGGAAGCAGGTACAATAAATACAATTTTCATAATTAAAAACCTCACAGAAACTATCTTTTTTGCAAGTATTGCCATTCCGTGGGAATCTATGCCAAAGTAAATCAAAATCGCAACAGTCGACTTGTATAAAAAATTATGGTACAATGAGCGCAATTGGATGAGGAATGCAGAGGACATTCTTAAAATTATGAGGTAAGTGAGATATATGGCAAATACAAATAGAAGAAAACACATCTGTACCGGACTGATGGCGCATGTGGATTCCGGAAAAACCACGCTGTCAGAGGCACTTTTGTATACTTCCGGAGCAATTCGAAAACTTGGAAAAGTAGATACAAAAGATGCATTTCTGGATACCGATGAGCGGGAGCGTGCCAGAGGAATTACGATTTTTTCCAAACAGGCGGAACTGACCTGGCGCGACACGGATCTG
>ENA-OWRC01002703-OWRC01002703.1-human-gut-metagenome-genome-assembly--contig:-NODE-2703-length-13022-cov-3.716743_pt1 | contig 13022 bp, 10 predicted proteins | sample MGYA00248268_ERZ651895 | MGnify/ENA primary metagenome ERZ651895 (study PRJEB26924, sample SAMEA4378242) | human gut metagenome | biome: human gut; feature: human-associated habitat; material: faeces...
TTTTCTTAAGTGCGTGGAAGATTTCAGCACCCCAACGAAGAGCTTCTTTGAATGTAGGTGCACCAGCAGGTACGATCATGAATTCTTGGAAAGCGATTGGAGCATCTGAGTGAGATCCACCATTGATGATGTTCATCATTGGAGTTGGAAGAACTTTAGTGTTGAATCCACCAAGGTAGCTGTAAAGTGGGATTTCAAGGTAGTCAGCAGCAGCACGAGCTACAGCGATAGACACACCAAGGATTGCGTTCGCACCCAATTTACCTTTGTTAGGAGTACCGTCAAGAGCGATCATTGCACGGTCAATAGCTTGTTGATCACGAACATCGTAACCGATGATTGCTTCAGCAATGATGTTGTTTACATTGTCAACAGCTTTTTGAGTTCCAAGACCACCGTAACGAGATTTGTCACCGTCGCGAAGTTCTACAGCTTCGTGTTCACCAGTAGAAGCTCCTGATGGAACCATACCACGTCCGAAAGCACCTGATTCAGTATAAACTTCTACTTCAAGTGTTGGGTTACCGCGTGAGTCTAGGACTTCGCGAGCGTAAACATCAGTAATAATTGACATTTCTTACTCTCCTTATTGAGTTATATTTTTTACTCCTCTATCATATCGTAATTAGGCTATTTTTTCAAGAAAAAACAAGGAAATCTACGAAAATTGAGAAGTTTTTAACAAGAAAACGGTTCCACTTTCTTTTTTCCTTCCATTTCCCTCCTTATTTAATTTTTTCGCATTCTTCTATTCTTCTGCTGCGCTTTATGCTATACTTAGCTTATGACAGATATTAATAAAACAATTTTAGAAAAAGCTGCTGGTCCTACTCGATTCAATCCGGATGAGCAGCGCCGATTTTTGGAGACTTATGAGGAGCGAGTGATTGCTTCATGCACTTTGGAGGAGGCAAGGGACATGATGTACCTGGAGCAGTATTCGACAATCCTCACTGATATTTCAGATCGCTTTCATCCTGTTTTGGTCAAGATCTCCCCAGCTTTAGATGAAAGCAGCCAGCTACAATATTTGAAAAAAACCAAGGATCTTGGTCTTGTGGCAAGCATCGTTTCGGATGACTGTCGCCATTCTCCATTTGGTCTCATCATCCATACTGACCACCCATCTGGAATTTCACCAACAGACATGAGTCTCCAGTATCCAAATTTATTTGAAAAGAAAAAAGAGACTGCCAGTCCAGAAAAGAAATCATTTTGGCAACGTCTCTTTAGCTAAAGAAAAACCAATGGAAGGGAACATCTCCTTTCCATTGGTTTTTTAGTTTGCTTTTATTTTTAAAAGGTTCCCAATATTTCGAGCACAGGAAATCAGATTCCTTTCAGCATGAGCGAGTGCATCTGCTACCTCACAAGGCCCAGGTACGATAGAGAAGGCAGCATCAATGTTTTGACTAGGAAACGTAGGCAAATCCTCTGCTAAGCTACCACAAATGGCTATCACTGGTATCTTTTCTGGTGTTCGTTTGGCCACCCCAACAGGAGCTTTCCCAGAAAGGGATTGGAGATCCATCCTACCTTCCCCAACAACGACTAGATCAGCTTTTTGTACTTTGTGATCAAAGTCAATCAAATCGAGACTTTTCTCAATTCCAGATGAAATCTGACCTCCCGCAAAAGCGACCAAGCCAGCAGCCATGCCACCTCCAGCTCCGGTGCCAGCCATGGACAATATTCGTGCATCTACTAATTGGTAAAACCCCTGCATAGCCTGATCAATAGCTGGAAACAGAAGGGGATTCAATCCCTTTTGCCCACCAAAGATATAGGTCGCTCCTTGACTGCCACAAAGAGGATTGGTTACATCCGTTAAGACTTGCAGGTCGATGTCTTCTAAAGCTTTTGGAACCGCACTGGTATCTATTCTAGCCACACGACCGAGCGAAGCCCCGACAGGACGAAGCAGATGGCCTTGTTCATCATAGAAGTCTACCCCTAATCCGGCTGCCATCCCAATCCCACCATCATTCGTTGCAGAACCGCCAATTCCCACACAGATCGTTTTAACCCCCTGGTCAACCAATTGCAAAATGAGCTCACCAATCCCTCGTGTTTCCAGTTCAAGAGGATTTCGTTTTTCAACTGGAATGGAGCCTAAACCGACAAGTGAAGCCATCTCAAAAAAAGCCATCTCATCTTTTTGATAGTAAGACATTGAAACGGGCTGTCCAAATGGTCCTGTTACTTGAGTTTGGTACTCCGTTACATCCAGAACTCCAGCTAGGGTTTCCATGGTCCCTTCGCCACCATCTCCTATGGGAAGGAGGTCAAAAGTCGCATCTGGTAGAGCCTCTTGAAATCCTTTTTTCAAGGCTTCTGCTACTTGTTTGGCAGATAATGATTCTTTAAATGAATCCGGTGCTAATAAGATATGCATGCTGTTTCCTTTCTATACTTGTCTAAAATTTCAAGAACAAGGCTTAGATCCCTCTTCTCGATACGATATGGGGCTCGCTCAGCTACGATTGGCTTTGCCATAAAGGCAATCCCGATACCAGCTGTTTCAATCATCAGAAGATCATTGGCACCATCTCCCATAGCAATCGTCTGACTACTTGGAACATGATTTTCTCTCGCCCATGTCAGGAGGGACTCTTTTTTCATTTCAGGACTCACAATTTCACCGAGGACTTCCCCTGTCAAACGGCCATCAGAAGTCTGCAAACGGTTGGCTCGGACAAGATCAATTCCTAAAGACCTCGCAATGGGATCGATGACTTCATGAAATCCCCCTGAAACAAGGCCAACCTTGTAACTCCTTTTATGAAGTTCTGTGATCAAGCGATCTGCTCCCGGTGTGACTTCAATCTGCTCCAAAATTTTCGGAAAGATAGAGGTCTCTAATCCTTTCAATAAAGCGACACGCGCCTCTAAAGATGTTGCAAAATCCAACTTTCCATTCATTGCTTGTGCTGTAATCTTTGCAACTTTTTCCCCCACGCCAGCAACTTGAGCTAGTAGATCAATCCCTTCCTGTCGGATCAAGGTTCCATCTACATCCATAACGAGAAGACCTGTTATTTCTTTCATCGCTTTCCTTTCTTATTTCTTCCTTACTATACAAAAATAGGGTTTAAATTTCAAGTTTCACTGATCATTTGAAGATTGTAAAAAAATGACCTCCTAAAAGGTCATTTTTCTATTATTAGAAGCGAATTTGCTCCCGGGTTTTTTCATATGAAGTTACAAAGCGATCGGTCACTCCAGCTTCTACCATCTCTAAAGCATCTGAGATCACTTTAAAGGAAGCCGCATAGTCATATTCTCTTTCGAAAATATAAAGTGACTCATCAAAAGCTGCTTGAACATGATCATCAAATGAACGATAGCGATTTGAATATTGCAACAACTGCTCCGTTAAAGTAGCATTTTGTACAATTCGATAAGTCGCTTCCTCCAATTCATTCATATCATTAGTCAAAATCTCTAACAAACGATTGGTTGATTCAATGTTAATCTTTTCGCCTTCTAATTCATCCATCAAAGCTTCTGTATTATTGCTTGCTGTGAAGAATAATTCCAAGAATTCTTGAGGGATTCCTGGCAAGTTACGCTTGTCCATATAGCGTTTGATCGCATGCAATCGATTCGCATAGATATTCGCTTTTTGGCGAGCGTTAGCATCATCCTTCTCAATTTTTGAAAGAGAATCATTTAAGTTGATTTGTTCATCTTCAATTTCTTTCAAACGAGCCTCGATTGCTTCTAGCTCTTCTTTCAAGATTGAATAAGCTTTTTGAGTTTCAGATGAATCTTTCAAAGCATCCTCAACCACATCTTCTTGTGAAGATAGCTCAGCTTCTAACTCTTTTAACTGTTGGCTAAAAGATTCATTCAAGACGAATGTTTTACCAAGACGTTCCACTTCTGCTGCAAGGTTGCTGTTGTTATCTTTTGCATGTTTCAAATAACCAGGCAGTTGTTTCACCAACTTTTTCACAACCTTTTGTGATTCAATTTCACGGGTAAAGATGTGATACAAAGCATCAATTTCTTCTTGAATTTGTTCATTTTCGTAAATAGCATTGTCTAATTCAAGAGCTGACACATTTGACATGTTATTCTTTAGAGAAGCATGCAATTGTTGGAAACGAGATTCTATGTCGGTTTCTGTGAAATGATAACCTGATTCCAAAAGTTTACGGTAACCACTTTCCAAATCTTCTAATTGATCTGGAAGTTTTGCCTGAAGAGCTGAGACAATCTCTGGTACACGTTCAACAATGTGTGTCAATGCTACGATGTGACTCTCAGCTGTATCAAGGATTTCAGCTGCTTCAACAGGATCTCCTGAGGAATTTAAAGTCACAAATTGTGAAAACTCAGACTGAATATTGCCGACTTGCTTTTCGATCTCAGAAAGAGCACTACCATAGCGATCTACATCTGAAGTTACTTCTTTTTGTAGATTCTCAAACATATCCAAGGCATGAACCACACGGCCACTATTCTTTTGCTCTTGTTCTTCAAGATCAGAGAGGGCTTGGCGGATCGACTTGATATCTTCATCAATTAGCTGGATCTGACTCTCGATATTATTGATGGCTTGTTTGGCCTTCATGAAACGGAATGAATTATTAAAGCCTTCCGCTTCAAACAAATTGTTTTCAATATCAGCAAATGAATTTAAGGATAAATCTACCCATTTTTGATTCCATTCACGAAATGCAATTTGACTTTGACCAATCAAATGCATGTTTTTCACAGCCTCTACTTCATCGTTGACTGGAAGGTTGTATAACTTTTCTTTTCGTTCTTCCAGTGCTGCCAGTAAGGCTTCATTTCGTTTTCTCAAAATGACTGCAACCACATATCCTACAATTAAGATGAGGGCTACAACAATGATGAGAATAATTAGTCCACTAGACATATAAAAACTCCTTCATCGTATTACTTGAACGTAATCCTAGTAATTATACCATAAAATATCCATTAATGGGAAGCGTTCGTTGAATTTTATACATCGAGTGTACTATATTCAGCGTTTTCTTCGATAAACTCACGACGGGGTTCTACTCGATCTCCCATCAACATATCAAAAATTTTATCTGCTTCAGCAGCATCATCTACAGATACACGCGCCATCAAACGATGTTCAGGGTTCATAGTTGTTTCCCACAGTTGGTGATCATCCATTTCTCCAAGACCTTTGTATCGTTGGATAGTTGGTTTTGAGCGACCTTCTGAATAGCGTTCCAAGGCTGCAGCTAATTCTGCTTCTTGGTTAGCACCTGGTTGGATATATTCTTTAATTTCACTACCCACTTTGACCCCATAGATCGGTGGCTGCGCGATATAAACATATCCCGCTTCCAAGACTGGTTTCATATAGCGATAGATCAAGGTCAATAGAAGGGTTCGGATATGAGCGCCATCGACATCAGCATCGGTCATGATCACTAATTTTTGATAACGCGCTTTTGTAACATCAAATTCTGCACCAAATCCAGTTCCCATAGCAGTAAATAAACTACGGATCTCTTCATTGGCTAGAATTTTGTCCATACTTGCTTTTTCAACGTTCAAAATTTTACCACGAATTGGGAGAATCGCTTGAAATTCCCGATTCCGACCGGATTTTGCAGATCCTCCGGCTGAATCCCCTTCGACGATAAAGAGTTCTGTTTCTTGTGGATTATTTGAAGAGCAATCTGCCAATTTACCAGGTAGGTTGGAAATCTCAAGCCCTGATTTCTTACGCGTCACCTCACGCGCTCGCTTAGCAGCCACCCGAGCTTTGGCCGCTAAAATCCCTTTTTCAACGATTTTCTTAGCAATTTGTGGATTTTCCAAAAGGAAATCAGAAAAGGCGTCACTAAAGAGTCGATTGGTAATTTTAACAACTTCTGAATTTCCAAGTTTGGTCTTGGTTTGTCCTTCAAACTGTGGATTAGGATGTTTAACCGAGATAACTGCTGTTAAGCCTTCTCGAACATCTTCCCCAGTTAGATTGTCTTCGTTTTCTTTTAAGAGCTTATTTTTCTTAGCATAATCATTGATCACACGAGTGAGAGCTGTACGGAAGCCCTGTTCATGCGTCCCACCTTCATGGGTATGAATGTTATTTGCAAAACTCATGACCGTCTCATGGTAGCCTGTGGTATATTGCATAGCTACTTCAACTGTAATATCATCCATTTCACCATCTGTGTAGATTGGTTTTTCAAAGATGACATCCTTGTTTTCATTGATGTATTCGACGTAACTAGAGATCCCACCTTCGTAGTGGTAATGCTTTTCTTGCTCCAAGCCTTCTCGCTTATCCGTCAAAGAAATACGCAAGCCACGATTCAAAAAGGCTAGTTCTTGAATCCGTTTATTTAATTTTTCAAAATCATACTCAGTGGTTTCCGTGAAGATTTCTGGGTCTGGAATAAAGTGGACAGTTGTCCCTGTCCGATCAGTCTCCCCGATGACTTTCAAATCATCCACAACGTGTCCACGTCGATACTCTTGGTAATGGATACTACCATTTTTATAGACGCGAACATCGAGGGATGTAGAGAGGGCATTCACAACGGATGACCCTACCCCGTGAAGACCACCAGAAACCTTGTAGCCGCCTCCGCCGAATTTTCCTCCCGCGTGAAGCACGGTAAAGACAGTTTCAACGGCAGGTCGGCCTGTCTTTTCTTGGATATCCACTGGTATTCCACGACCATCATCGACAACCGTGATAGAATTATCTGCTTCAATGAAAACTTCAATATGGCTAGCAAAACCGGCTAAGGCTTCGTCAATCGAGTTATCTACAATTTCCCAGACCAGATGATGAAGACCTTCTTTTGAGGTAGATCCAATATACATCCCCGGACGCATCCGAACGGCTTCTAGTCCTTCCAAGACCTGAATCTGACTGGCGTCATATTCTTGTGCTTGATTTTCTTGCTGTTTATCCTCTGTCATAATTTCCCTTTTCTATTCAAATATAAACTGGTGTAAGTGTGGCATGGAATCAAATAAATAGGTCGAAAGCCCTGCAGCCTCCCCAGCTTCTATATCGATCGGACGATCTCCGATGACCAAACCATCTTGAATGCCATATTTTTCCTTCAAATAAAGCATAGAGGCTGGATCTGGTTTTCGAGGAAATCCCTCGTCTGCTGTTACAATCTCCGTAAAGAAGGGGGCAATGCCTGTCTGTTCAATAAGGGTCAGAACTTGGCGATCCCGATGAGATACCAAAAAATGGCGTCCTCCATGTGCTTGTATCTCTTCTAGTAACTCTTTTGCCCCCTCAAATAAGACCGGCTCTTGCAAGCCCAAGGCTTCTTTTTTCTTGTATTCCGTACGAAAATTGGAAATATGAGGTGCAAAAGTTTGAATTGCATCCTGTGTTGAGATTTTTAATGCTGCATAAACAGAATCATGATCGGCTTGGATGTGAAAGTCCTTCAATGTCGCTACAAAGGCATTTGTGGACGTTTCGTAATTATCCAACAGCGTCCCACCAAGATCCCATATAAAATCATGATAATTCATAGTCAATATTATACCACAAATGGACAAAAAAAATAAGCTAAAACCCTCATTTAGGGGGATTTTAGCCATTTTTTACGGTCATTTCATTTTAAATCAAAGAGAAGTCATTTTCCGTCATAGAATGTGATCTTTCACCAGAAAAAATGGTGTCCAAAAGAGCTCTTTTAAGCATCTCCAAAGACGTCTTGATAGAGCATTCCTTTACGAAGGCTTTGGGCATCTCCTCCAAATTGCTCTACCAAGGCATAGGCTAAGGCAAGAGCAGTTGAAGGACCTCGACTGGTCAGGAGATTACCGTCTTTCACCACTGTTTCTTTCTGATAGTGGCCGTCTTGAATCTCTTCTTCAAAACCATCGTAACACGTATAGTTTTTTTCTTTTAAGAGGCCGGCACGCGCCAAGACAATTGGTGCTGCACAAATCGCAGAGATGATTTTTCCCTTACTACTTTCTTCTTGAAGAGCTACAATCAATTCCGGATTATCCCGCAAATTTGCGGCTCCTGGCATCCCACCTGGTAAGAAGATTCCATCATAATCTGACAGGTCTCCATTCCAGAGGCGGTCTACTTCCACAGTGATCTGATGAGACCCTGTTACCGTTTCTCCCATACCAATGAGGTCACAGTCGATACCAGCTCGTCTCAAAACATCGACAATGGTCAAAGCTTCAATTTCTTCAAAACCGTTTGCTAAAATAGTTGCTACTTTTTTCATCTACATTCCTTCTTTCTATTGCGCCCTCTTAAGGACAACTTTTTTACGGATTGGCACCCCTTCCTCTGGCTCTTTCTTTTTGCTACTATGATTGTAAATTGAGAGAACCAGTCCAACACCAATTAGATTACTAATAATAGACGATCCACCTTGTGAGATAAAGGGGAGGGGAATCCCAGTCAAGGGGAGAAGACCTGTCACTGCTCCGACATTTTCAAAAATATGAAAGACCAGCATCATAATAAATCCAATGGAAATATAGGTATAAAACTGGTTATTGGACTGGAGGGTGATTTTTAAAATTCGATAAATCAAAAAAACGTATAAAATCAGAAGCACAAGTGAGCCAACAAAACCAAAATCTTCTGCTATTACTGTAAAAATCATATCACTTTCCCGCACAGGAACTAATAAATTGGAAACATTAAATCCCTGGCCTGACACGCCCCCACTAGCAATAGCCAACTGTCCTTGCGCTTGCTGGTAGGTTGTCGTTTGTGCGTAATCAAAAGGATTTAACCAAGCCAAAATCCGATTGATTTGGTAGGTTGGCATTCTTAATTGCTGGTGAAGAAAAGCACGACCTCCTTCTGATAAAAAGAGGAAGAGAAAGCCAGCAAGGCCTCCAACAATGAACAAGACCACTGGTAAAATGATTTTCCAAGAAACTCCTGAAATCAGGACCAAGCCAGCAAAGATCGCCAAAAATACTAAGGCTGTTCCCAAATCCTGTTGGAGAGCCAATAAGGCAAAGACAGGAATCGTATAGATCGTCAACTCTATAATCAAAAGCCAATCTTGTCGCAACCAGCGCTCACGCCCCTTATTTCGTTGTAAAAATCGGACAATGGAGCGTGACAGCATTAGAATGAAAGGAATTTTCATAAATTCTGAAGGCTGAAATAAGGTGATGTTTCCATAAGCCACCCAGTTTTTAGCTCCTGTTGAAGCTACCAAGTTTGGATTATAAAAGATAAGAGGAAGGACCATCAAGATCAAGCCAAGTAGGTAAAGAAAGGGAGTGATTTTCCATAGAAATTTCGTGCTAAATATCGTGACAATCAAGCAAACAACACACCCCATACCAATCCAAGCCAATTGTTGTCCCAAAAAAGACCAGACCATTTGGGGATAGTCATGAGAAACTGCTACATAAACAGATAAAATCCCAATCATGAGAAGGGTGAAAACAATCCCAATGATCGAATAATCCAGGTGGATATCCCAAAAATGATTTTTCTTCATTCACGTTCCTTTCTGTTAAAGTGGTAATTAATTTAGTAGAATAGCATCTGTAGAATTAAGCTAGATCCTGCTACACAAAACCAAGCAATCAAACCTACTAGAAGGGGGGCTGCTCCTGCTGCACGGAACTGTTTCCAAGAAACCTTGCTTCCGATTCCGACTAAGGCCATGGCCATAAAGAGGTGAGAAAGGTCCTTTAGGTAAGGAAGAACCACTTTAGGTACCAAGCCGATAGATGAAAGAATAGAAGCCACAATAAACCAGATGATGAACCAAGGAATAATTTTTTTTAACATTCCTTTGTTTCTTCCTTGTTGTTTACTCCGATACCATTTTAAACCGATCAAGCCCAAACAGACCGGTACAATCATAAGAGCTCGTGTTAACTTAACAATTGTAGCCATTTCACCCGCCGCTTTACTGTAGGAAAATGCTGCTGCTACAACAGATGACGTATCGTTAATGGCTGTTCCTGACCAGAGGCCAAATTGAAAATTAGACATATGCCATATATGCCCTAATACTGGAAAGATAAAGACAGCCAAAATGTTGAAGAAGAAGATGGTTGACATAGATAAGGCAATTTCCTCTTCGTCTGCTTCAATGATCGGCGCAGCTGCTGCGATAGCAGATCCACCACAAATAGCTGTTCCAAACCCAATTAAGGTCCGTAGATGAGATTTCAGATGGAAGACTTTCCCAAAGATAATCGCTGCTAGAAAGGCAACTGTTATCGTTGGCAGACTAATCTTCAAAGAAGACAAGCCTGTAGAGGCAACCGTCGCAATCGGCAAGCTAAATCCCATAAAGATAATCGAATACTGCAATAATTTCTTACCGGACCAGTTCAGTCCTGGTCGTGAATTCTCTGGTAAATCTACTAATTCATTGAGGACAATTCCTAAAATCAAAGCAAAGACACTGGAGCCAATGATGGGAAAGAAATTTCCCAAAAACATGGCACAAAGAGCCAGTACAAATGCAATTGCTAGTCCAAATCCCTTATTTTTCATTCTCTCAATTCCTTTCAAAAAAGTCAGTTGCTTGCTCAACAAGTCGCTCTCTCACTGTCGTGTGAAGGGGCAGCACTTGTTGCAAACCATCTAAAATTTGTTTTCCATATCGTTTGGTCACCACCCGCTGGTCCAATAAGAGGACCAACGATTCCTGGTCTTGAAAACGGCTGGTTCTCCCAATAGCCTGTTTTAATCTTAAAATCGCGACCGGAAGGCTATAGTCATAAAAGGGATTTTTCCCCTGTTCTCTGAGTTGGGTATTCAGTTTTTGAACCATGTAATCTTTGGGGTTATCAAAAGGAAGGCGCGTGATGATTTGAATCACTTCTTTTTGTTGGGAAAAATCGACTCCCTCCCAGAAGCTTCCTGTTCCCAATAAAATAGAGCTTTCTCCTCGGTCAAATCGTCGCTTAATATTAGCTGCATCTCCATTTCGATACTGGGCCAAATGAGGAAACTTCAATGCGTTTGACGTCTCCAGTAACAATTCTTTTGAGGTAAACAAAAGAAAAATTGGTTTTCTTAGAGGAAGGAGTTCATCGATGAGCTGACAAATCTCTCCTGCATACTCCACGGAAGATAAAGAAACGACATCTGGGAAATCTATCGGCACCAACAATTCCTGGTGTTGTTTGACTGTTATTGGCACCCGGTAGATTTGCTGCTCTTGGTATCCTAAAAGAGCAGGTAAATGCACCTTTTTACTGATAGCGATCGTCGCTGATACAAAGAGCACGGGCACCTCTTCAGGCACAAACTCCTTAAAGGATAGTAAGTCCTCAACTCCACCATGGAGACGAAGAATCTGGTGGCTTTCAACCACTTCTTTGTCCATCCAAAAGGTTTGGTAGCGCTCATCAAACAATTCCCTTAGATTCTCTAGAGATTCGTTTTTTAATTCCGATACATCCTGTCGAATTTTTGCCACCGTTTGATCTGATAAGATCGCTACTTTTCCTTGTAGGACTTCTTTTGAGCAGGCATTTAGTTCAAATTGAATACTCTCCAGCAAACGTCGCTGCAGAAGATCTTTCTCCTCTTCGATGGCGTGTTGCAAGCTTAGAAGAAGAGATTGCAAGTTTTCTTCTCTTTGTGAAAATTGCTCTAAAGCAAAGAAGAGTTTTTGCGCTTCATCCACTACCAGAACAGATTCTTGAAGTAGACTCTTATCATCTTCTAGACGGGTTAACAGATAGGCATGATTGGTCAGAATCACTCGGCCGGTTTTCACTTTTTCCTGGCCGAGACGCCAAAAATCTTCCTGATAAAAAAGTGAACGCTTCGACAATTGGCCATCGTGGCATATCTCAGATACAAAATGAAGATGACGATAGAGTTGGCCAATTTCACTGAACTCTCCCGTTTCTGTCATCGTCAGCCAAACCAAGAGTTGCATTTTAAAGCGTCGAATCATCCCATTATCTGACTCACTCTGTAAGGCCTCATAAAATTTATCGAGTTGGATGTAATCCTTGGGACTTTTCAGGCTATGAAAGGGAATTTGGAAAAGATCTTGGATGGTCTTTCCTTCCTTCTTCATAATTTGATCCTGAAGAATTTTAGTCGGAACACTCACAAGAATGCGCTTGGAGGTTTTAGCCAAAAGCGTTAATAGATAGGCATAGGTCTTCCCAATACCCGTTGGCGCTTCAATAAAACTCGGAAGTGGCTGTTGCAAACTGTCCTCGATATAGGCAACAAATTCTCTCTGCTCCGGATAAGCCTCCATTCCCAACAGCTGCATATTGAGTTCAAACTGTTCAGACAAATGACGACTTTCTAAAAACTGCTGTGGCTTGCGCAGATAGAGACCATGAACTTCTACTAAATGAGCTGGTAAAAAAAGACTACTGTCTTCAAGCGCATCTTCTATTAAGAGTCGTGATTCATAAATCAAACAATCTGCCATCGAAAGAAGTTTTTCGATCAATCCTCTTGGTAAGCTCGCAATTTTTTCTCTCAATTTCAACAGCAGCTGGGCTGTTGCCATAGCATCCGCTAGAGCAGAGTGAGCATGATGCAACTCAATTTCCAACTCAGCCGCAAGCGCTCCTAAATTGTAGCGTTCTAAAGTCGGATAGAAAATTTGAGACAATTCAACCGTATCAATCCGAGGAGTCGTTAGCTCAAATCCTTCCCAAAAGAGCGCTTCTGCCAATAAATTCGCATCAAATTTGACATTATGGGCCACAAAGACGGCATCTTCTATTAATTCAAAAATTTCTTTTGCCACTTGTGCAAACTCTGGTGCTTTTTTCAAGCGAGCATCTGTCAGGCCAGTCAATTGTTTGATATGCTCATCCAATCGTTCATGGGGATTCACATCCGTCTCATAGGATTGCGTAATCCTCCCATCTTCGATGATGACAATCCCAACCTGAATGATCTTGGCATTACTTCCAGCACTGGTCGCTTCCAGATCCACAATGGCATATTTCCGTTTCTGTCTTGTCATAATACTTAAAATTATATCACGTTTGAGCAAGCTCTGCAGATTTTTTTCTCCTTTGAGGCTGACTTAAATCCAGTTATTTTCCTTGCAATT
>ENA-OWRC01002707-OWRC01002707.1-human-gut-metagenome-genome-assembly--contig:-NODE-2707-length-12998-cov-3.767133_pt1 | contig 12998 bp, 7 predicted proteins | sample MGYA00248268_ERZ651895 | MGnify/ENA primary metagenome ERZ651895 (study PRJEB26924, sample SAMEA4378242) | human gut metagenome | biome: human gut; feature: human-associated habitat; material: faeces...
TATCAGAAGTTGAATTCTCTTTGCTGAGTGATGCAGATTCTGAAATAGCTTGTGACAATTCAGCAGAAATTGATTGAGATACTGATTGTGACACTGATACAGACGCTTCTGTGCTTGCCTGAGCATCAACTGAAGAGCTTGTAGACTCTTGGCTTGTTGAGGCTGCTACTGAGGCTTCAGAAGATGGTGCTGCACTCAATACAACTGACTCGGAGTTGGCTGCCACATCTTGATTAGCAGTTACTTGGCTTTCCAAAGCCGGAGTTGTCGTCTCTTCCGCTTGAGCAGTGTAAGTCGCTACTGCTCCTCCAGCTACTGCACCTGCCGCAGCAATCCCTTTAAGCAAGGCTTGCCCTGAGAGAACTGGTGTTTTCTCCTCGACACTCTGTGCTGAAACTGACGGTGCATCCGCACCACCCTTAACAACCTTGAAAAGTCCAAAGTTAGATGACGCAGCACGAAGCCATTGCTTACCTGATTTAATCAACTTAAAACGAGTCACGCGATCAGTTTCGCGGTATTTCCCTTCATTCCTTCTAAAAAACATATCTACTCCATTCTTGTTTTATGAATTAAAACTCTCCGATAAATTTTATCATAAAATTCTTGTAAGCTCTAATATAAACTCTTATTTCCCTCAAAAATATTGCAAACGCTTTATGCTGTATAAATACTAAAAATACTCATTTCATAGCATTTTCATCCATTTTACATTTTGCAATACGTATCTTAAAGTTGTCTTAAAATTCAAAGTATACTTCTTCCACATCTAAGATTTTAGCTTACTAAACTAAGCCTTTACTCTCTAATACTAAGCCTAAATGAGACTTAGACTAACGTTTAAGACTCCCTCTCTCATTTTCAAACACGACAAAAAGACACATCCCATATCGGAATGTGTCTTTTTTAGAACGAAGCTAATCGGCTTATTCTTACTTAAGAGTAGTTAGTTTTTATTAGGACTAGTCACTCATAAGTTTTAGGGGTAAGTCGAAGGAATATTATTCCTCAGTTTTTTTGCGTTTTGCCGCAAGAGCCAATCCAGATGCAGTTGCAAGCAATCCAAGAGCTGCTGTAGCTGCTACGTTAGACTCTTCACCAGTGTTTGGCAATTGTGCCATTTCTTGTGCAGGTTTAACTGGAGTAGCTTTAGCTGGGGCTTTAGGAGCTGGATCAACTGGTTTACCTGGAGTTGGTTGTTCAGGTTTACCTGGAGTTGGTGTTACTGGTTTTTCTGGAGTTGTATCGACAAGTTTGTAAACGTAAGTTACGTTCTTATCACCTTCGATAACTTTACCAGTCACTGGGTCAGTTGTTGTCAAGTGACCATCACCATCTACAGAACCTACTGGGTAGTTACCTTGTGGTACCAATTCGTAAACTTTACCATCAGCAGTAACAATTGTCTTAGGACGGTTATCAATTACTGTATCGTAATCTTTACCTACTGGTTGACCAAATTCATCTGTTACAGATTGTTTGATAGTGTTACCATTTTCATCTACATAGTGAACGTAAACATTACCCTTAGGTTGTGCTGGTTGTTCTTTGAGTTTGTAGATATAAGTAACGTCTTTACGTCCTTCGATAACTTTACCTGTTGTAGCGTCTGATGACTCAAGGTGACCTTGTCCATCAACTTTACCTACAGTGTAGTTACCTGCTGGTACCAATTCGTAAACTTTACCATCAGTTGTTGTGATAGTCTTAGGACGATTGTCAACTACTGTATCGTAGTCTTTATCGACTGGTTGATCTTTTTCATCAACAACTGAAGTCTTGATTGTGTTACCTTCAGTATCTTTATAGTGAACGTAAACGTCACCTTTCACTTCTTTGTAGACGTAAGTGATGATTGAACGTGGTTTATCAACTTTACCTTTAATTGGATCAGATGATTCAAGATGTCCATCGCCATCAACTTTACCTACTGGGTAGTCACCTTTCGGTACGATCTTGTATGTCTTACCGTCTGGAGTCTTGATTGTGTTAGGTTTTTCACCTTCCTCAGTTGTGTTATATGGAGTGTCATATGGTGAGTTTGGTGTATCTTGACGTGGTTTTTGGATTTCTTTACCATCATTCTCACGGATGTAAGTGATGATTACTTCACCAACTTTAGGAGTTTCACTTTCTGACATTGATTCAGAAAGTGAAGCTGAAGTTGATTCAGAGCTTGAAAGTGATTCTGAAACTGAAGTTGAAGTTGATGTAGATTCTGAAAGGCTAGCAGATGCTGAGTATGATTCAGAAGCTGATACTGATTCAGATACAGAAGTTGATTCTGAAGAGCTTGCTGATTCTGATGCAGAAACTGAAGCTGAGGCACTTGCTGATTCTGACGCAGATACTGAAGCTGATGTGCTTGCTGATTCTGATGCAGATGCTGACTCAGATGCGCTTGCTGATTCTGATGCAGATGCTGACTTAGACGCACTTGCTGATTCTGATTGTGATACAGATTGTGACTTAGATACTACTTCTGATTCTGATTGTGATACAGATTGTGACTTAGACACTACTTCTGATTCTGATTGTGACACAGATTGTGACTTAGACACTACTTCTGATTCTGATTGTGATTTAGAGTTAGATACTACTTCTGACTCTGATACAGATTGTGAATTAGATACTACTTCTGATTCAGATGCAGAGTTTGAGAATGATTGTGATTGAGATGCAGACTCAGAATCACCCATTTTCTCAAAGTAATAGTTTACATCAGTTGATGGTTTAATCGCAGAAGGAATTGAGTAGTTGTTTGAGAATGAAGAGTAACCTTTCAACTCTGTATAAGTAATGCTTCCATCTGGTTGAGTTACCTTAGATTTTGCAACAACATCAGCATTACGTCCAGCAATCAAGTTCCAAGAGTTATTTCCCTTACCAGATGGTGTCAATGAAGGATCTGGTGCATCCGTAAATGGTTTTGCAAATCCTTCAGCAACCTTGGTTTCATCGTGTACGAGGTTTACTTTCTCTGTTGTAGACTGCCAACCAGTAATGACAAGTGATTTGCTTCCAGCAGTTTCGTTAACATCAATATAGTAGTCACCATTTTTGCTGTTTACTCTTGTAACTTTAGTCTCATCAGCTTTCCACTCTTCACCAGCTTTATTTACTTTACTAGTGTAGAGGAGTGTGTATTTAGATACGTCTTCTGTACCTACATCACTTGCGCTAAAGTTGCCTACTTGAGATGGATCAAGGGCATAGAATTTCGTTACAGTCGAACCATTTGTATCCACGATTTCAGAAATACGTTTCACATAGTAGTGGTTGGCTCCACCTTGAAGTTCGACCAGTTTTTGACCGACAACACCTTTACCAAGGATACCAGATGTTTTTTGAGTAGAATCTGTTGTAGCAGCTACATGCTTGTAACCAGGGATTTCACGGTTGTTTGAAGCTGTAAATTGTTGTCCTGCAAGACCTGTTTGTGTGTAGCTTGCAAGATCTGTTTCATTTCCAGTAGGCTTGTATAGTTGACCTGGAGTAGAGTTACCTTGGATAAGCTTATAGTGAGTTGTTTGATCAACTGTTGCATAAGGAACAGAAGTTTGAACGTTTGGCTTGTCTTCGTTTTCATTACCTGGGTAGTTTGTATCACGAATTTGAAGTGTTTCATACTCAAGGTTCGCATTTACCAATGAGAAGGTAACGTTTCCTGGATCAGTGCCGTTAGCACCTTTATAAGTCAAAGTGTTGGTTACATCAGAGTTGTTGTTGGTGATGTAGCTTGGAAGTGAGATATTGCTTTCTCCCGCTTTGATTGTACGAGTGTAAACTTCTGAACCATCAGACTTCTTAACGATACGCAAGTAAACATCTGGGTTAGCTGAAAGGCTACCAGTGATTGCAGAACGGTCTACTGAAAGAGTAGCATAGTAATCAAAGTTTGTTTTAGCCCCAGTAGTGTGGTTTGTCTTAAGGAATTGCCATACACCGAAAGTGAAGCGATCAGCGTTTGGATCCAAAGCATAACCTGCTTCGTTAAAGGCTGGATCTTCAATCGTTGCACCGTTCGCATCTGTAATAACTGGAACTGTAGTTCCATTAGTGCTTGTTGAGATTGGTGACAGCTGCGCAGTAACTGCTGCAACACCGTTAACTACTGAGTTACCTGTGAAGCCGTTGTCAGTGATCTTAGTCATCATGTTGTCAACAGCGTTACCAAGGCGCTCACGTTGTTCTGCGTAAGCAGCGTTTGTTGCTGATGCAGCAAGCAATGTTGTTGATTTAGCAACTTCTTCTTGAACTGTTGCGATAGCAGTTTGGATTTCAGCTTTAGCAGCTGTATCAGTCAACTTAGCTTGGTAATCTTTAGCGATACCTACAAGCAATTCTGCTTCTGAAACGTTTTGATCCAAGATAGTTTTTTCATCTTCTTGTGTCGCTGTTTCTGATGCAGTTGCAGCTGTTGAAGTTGCTGATTCTGAAGCTGAAGATGATTCTGAGTTTGAACCACTGTTGCTTTCAGTGTGTGATTGGCTTTCAGATGTTGAGTTCACTTTGCTAAGTGAAACAGATTCTGAGATAGCTTGTGACAATTCTGCTGATACAGATTGTGATACTGAAACTGAAGCATCTGTGCTTGCTTGAGCGTCAACTGAAGAGCTTGTAGACTCTTGGCTTGTTGATGCTACTGCTGGAGCTTCTGAAGCTACTGTTTCTGATACTGGAGCAGCGCTCAATACAGCTGCCTCAGAGTTTGCCAATACGTCATGGTTTGTAGTTGCTTGGCTTTCCATAGCTGGTGCAGTTGTTTCTTCGGCTTGAGCAGTGTAAGTTGCTACTGCACCACCTGCCACAGCACCTGCTGCTGCAATCCCTTTAAGAAGGGCTGTACCTGAAAGAAGAGAAGATTTTTCTTCTACATTTTGAACTGTTACTGACGGAGCGTCTGCGCCACCTTTAACAACTTTGAAAAGTCCAAAGTTAGATGTTGCAGCACGAAGCCAGTTTTTACCTGATTTGATAAGTTTGAAGCGAGTCACGCGATCTGTTTCGCGGAATTCACCTTCGTTACGTCTAAAAAACATATTTACCTCCTAAAAATATGAGTCATTTCCTAATCTGGAAATTACATTTTATAATATAACACAAGTTGACTAAAAATTGTTCTTTTTTGTCTCATTTTCTTCAAAATCTGTAAGGTTTTCGCAATTCTGAATTTTCTGTTTTTTAACGTCAATTCATTATATTTTAGATTTTAAACGGTTTAAACACTTGTTTTTACGCTATTTCCCGTAGGTTTTCTCATTTTTAAAGTCATCACTTTTTACTTTTAAATTTTTCTACAATTCGTTTTGTAGTAAATTGTCGAACAATTACAATCAATTATTCAGGGCTGATATTTTACATTTACAAGTCGATTGTCAGGTGTTTTTTTAACATTAGTCCTAATTAGAGACAGATCTTTCTTAACTCCTTAAGTCTAAAGTGAAAATGATTTGAATAGTTTCAAAAAAGTCAAGATATATGCTCAGATTTATAGCAAAAAAGGATTATCTTTCGATAATCCTTTTTCTATTAGCTCAACGCCATGATAGCATCGATGAAAAGTTTCTTGGTGAAGTAACCATTACTGATGAGGTAGGCAGTGTGGCGAGCATTAGCCACCATCCGTGCATACTGCTCTTCGGTACATTCTTGAATGCAACGGTCTGCTTCTTCCAGACTTGAAACAACGAAGCCAAGACCATGTTCCTTAATATAGTCTGCATTTGAGAGATAGCTAGGCACTACGACCGGTAAACCAGCGGCTAAGTATGTTGAGAGTTTATAAGAGATATTCATCTTATAGTAGTCGGGCTCATCCTCTGGATTTTCTGAATTACCCCAGACCAGACCAAAGCCTCCTTTAGATAGCTCTAGCAAAAGCTCATGTTTATTTCGCCAACCTTCGAGGTGGACTTTGGAATAATCCTTATCTTCTTGTTTCTCAGCGTAGACATGGAGAGGTGTGGTTTGTTTCCAGTCTAGGACGTGTGGGAAACGGGTTGGGTTCCCAGCAAAAATCATTTTCTTCTGGAAACTAGGTTGGTGTAGGTCAAGACTGTGAGGTAAATCCCAAAGTTTTTGGATGATAATCTTCTCAACTGTTAACCCTTCCTCAATCAATCGATCACGCATCTTTTCAGAAGGCACCACGACGACATCACAGAGATTATACATGTCAATATAAGCGGACATGAGATAGTAGTTACTATCAAACATAAGAGGTGGGATGTCATGGATAAACATAACGGTCTTAGCATTAACAGCCTTGAATTTACGGAGTAGTCGGCTATCCCACTCACTACCATTCCATGATGGGGACTGGAAGAAAACGATATCTCCAACGCTCAGTCCTGCCACAATCCCATCAAAGCGAGAATTAAGCTCTCCATCAGGCTCTTGGCTACTATCATAGAAATAAATTCCTAGTTCATTAGCACCGAGCTCTTTGGCAATCTTCATGGTATCATTTTGGGCAATCAAGGCCACACTACGTGAGGACTGGCCAAATAAATTTGTAAAATGTACGCGCATGACATACTTCTTTCTATTATATAGTAGGAAGTCCTTTACTTATAAGAAACAATCATAAAAATAAGTAAGAGGATAAAGAGGGCTATGCTGATAGCCAAGGTCAACATTTTTCGAATCGGTTGGCTAGCCCAATAACTTGGTTTACCGATATTACTCGTGGCATCCGTTGAAAAAATCTGCGTTTGACGCGGTTGGATGGTCACTAAGACGATAAGGGCAACCGAAAGAATCACTGCTAGAACCATAAATACTAACATCATAAGACTACCTCAATAAACCAATAAGGGTGAAGATCAAACCGATGATAATAACAAGTCCGAGCATGATTGAAAAGCTCTTGTTAATCTTCTCTCCTCTGGTTTCTTTTTCTTTTGTGATAGGCTTTTGCTTGAGTTCTTCCATACGGCCTTCAACGTCACCGTAGAATAAATCTTTTTTAGACATGATTTCCTCCTAAAAGTGATTGTAAGCGGTCGGCCAACTCAGAGGCAGTCAGGGTGTTGGCTTGAGCTTTTTGAGCTTGCATGGCTTCTTGCATGGCTTTATCATCGCCTAGGACCTGCTTAATCTTGGCAACCATAGCTGGATAGTTCTGACTGGCATAGATATGCTCTGGTGCTGTATAGACAGGTCCATGAGCTGTTTCTGAAAAGGCCAGAATCAACAATTGGTGTTCAAAGGCAGTTCGTGTCGCCTTATACAATTCATTATGATGGTTAATGTCCAAGTAGAGGTCAGACTCTTGATAGAGCTTGTCCAACTGCTTGTGACTAGCATTTGGATGGAGCACAACGTTTGAATAACGCATCATTGAAAGCAATCTTGGGGACATCTCAGTGACTGCTGCAATCTGGAAAGTCACATCTGGGAGTGACTCAACCAAGACTTCCAAACGCTCAATTTGGTCTGAATTGGTTGCGATAAAGGCATTACGAGGTTTACCATGATTTTCCTTGAAGTCATAGGCATAGCCAAGAGACAAGATTTTATGATGCTTGTCCTCTGGCGCCAAGGTCAAGGCCTTTTCATAAGTCGCCTTATCAGGAATGATGATGGCATTGGCTCTGGCTGAATTATCTTCCAAGATACCATTCATATTACCTGGAAGGACATCACCCAACGGCTCTTGCCAGACAAGGACATCAGTGGCACCTTGATTTTCCATAGTCCATGAGACGATGAAAGGTGTCGCCAAGCTATTAAAGATAATGTGGTCGATATCACCAAAGACCTGAGCTAGAAAGGCTTTGATAAATTCGGTACGGTTGGCAAAACGACGAAGGGCTTGTCCTGGTAAGGTCAAGAGAATATCACCGGTGAGATGATTTTCCAAGATACGTTCGTCGCCTTCTTTGGTTTGGTAGCTGGTAAAGAGTGCCTGACCATTCTCATCATGAGTGGTCTTGGCAAAGCAGAAACCGTACTTGTTATAGTGGTCCACTTGACGAATTTTACCTGACTTGTCCAACCATTCGACACTTTTGACGATACGAGCCTTGCTACCTTCAGGGAAGGTGATGCGAGCACGTTCTTCAGTGAGGTTAGACACACGCGCCATCTGATTGTTCCCTGAAATTTCCCAAAAGGCTGGCACAGGGACTTGGTTGAAAAAGCGTGGTTTGCCTGTTTCCTCTGCTGCTTCCACATAGTAGGTGAAAGGAGAGAGAGCTCCTTGAGGGAGAAAGCCATCTGGATTGATGACAACTGTTGTGGCATCGTAGCCTGCTGCCTGAAGAGAGTAAGCCAAATCCTTACTGGCTTGATTGTAGTAATCACATAAGAATATCATGAGCGTACCTCCTCAAGTAACTGTTTCCAAGCTGCCTTGACTTGACTAGTCAAGAAGCCTTTGGCAAGGTCATAAGATTTTTGGCGCATAGCCTCGATATTGCCTTCTTCGTAGAGACGGACAATGGCATTCTTATAGGACTTGGTGATAACATCCACGACGTGATTTTCAGCGACGGGGAGGAGATAACCGTTGGCCCCATCCTGAATAAAGGTTTGATTCCCATAAGGAACGTCAAATCCAATCATCGGAAGACCTGAGCCAACAGCCTCCATGAGAGTAAGTCCAAAACCTTCGCTGGTTGAAGCTGTCAGATAGACTTCGTACTGGCTATAAATGTCAGTCAAGTCAGCGTGGCCCATGAGTCGGATATAGTCGCCAGCTTGTGCTTCAACAATAATCTCACGCAACTTGGCATCCATATTACCACTACCGTAGATATCAAAAGTGATATCTGGCAAGGTCTTATGAACCTCAATAACCGCACGAAGCAACCAGTCAATGTGTTTTTCCTGAGCCAAACGTGAGGCCGTAATCATTGAGAATGGCTTACGTGGCTTGTCTTGTCCAACCAATTCAGGCAAACTTCCCACTGGAATGGTGTAAATCTTTGGATCATGCTTGGTGTAGCGACGGAATTGTTCCTGTAAGATTTCCTTCTGACGATCAGTCGCCACAATAAAGAAATCAACCTTGTCTGCATTGGTAAATTGGTACTCGTAATAGTTATTCCAGAGAATGTAGTTGTCATCAGTTTGATTGACACTAAAATGCTCAGCGTGAACAACGACGCCTAGGCGAGCAGCCTGCGCTTCTTCAAAGACCAACTGACCAATCCCTGTTTCACGGTCCAAAATGACCACATCATCCTTAGTTAGGGCCAGACGTTTGAAGAAATAGCGAAGGAATTCTTGCTTACCATAAAGGACCTGATCAGGAAAACGATAGATATCCTGATTATTGTCTCCGACAATCATGTCATAGGCTGTAGACCCATCTTCGTTATAAAAACGACGTTGGTAAACCTTGGCTTGATTGTCCTTGGGCGCAGAATACTCACTGCAGTAACGAGTGTAAGAGTAAAAATCCTTGCGCAAGAGCTTGTCATTGACAAAATAGCTGACTGTTTCCACTGCATCTTCGTCCATCGCACGAAGGTTACATGCCACTACCATATCATCCTGTGGATAATGGTAACGAATGAGGCGACCAGCAACTTCCTTACGCTCAGGATTGGCAGGTAAGATGGTCTCGATTTCCGCTAGGCTAATGGTCGATGGCGCAATCTTGATATCTGTAAAATAGTTATGGAGCCAGATGATTTCATCGTCTGAAAAACCAATCTTGCTAGTCATATGCTCGATATTATCCCCAAGGATGAGGTCCATAAAGACAAATTTTGCTTCTTGCCCCATTTCCTTGAAAATCTTGGCCCGATAGGCCTGAGCATATTCGACACCACTGCTGGCCCAACCTATGCCTAAATTAATGTTATATACTGTCATAATTTCCTTATTTTATGGGAAATGGCTGATGATATCTCCTTTTTTAGTGACTTGCACCTGACTAAGGAGAAGATTACGAACCATATCCTTTCTGATTTGACGTTTCATGGCTTCAAAGCCCTTGTATGCCTCTTGGTAATATTCGACAATAGGGTTCTTTTGACTGAGTTGCTGGCTACCGATAGCCATTTGGAGTTGTTGCAGATAGTCTACCTGCTCTACCCAGTTGTCATCCACAGCCTTAAGCATGGATAGGCGTTGGAAATACTCGTTAAGTTCCTTGGTTTTCAACTCCTGCTTCTTAGCATCAAGTTCACGATAGGCAAACTGGTAGATGAGTTCCAAGACTTGCTCACGATTGTTGAGGTCTAAATCCTTAGGAATTTCATTGATGCGGAAGCTGATATTACGCAAGATGAAATGGTAAAGATTTTCCGCTTTTGAGAAATCTTCCTCAGCCATAGCTTGGTCGATGAAATCGTCAAGAACCTCGTCGATAACAGTGTCCAAACCTTGATTGTGGTAGATGAGACGGTCACGTTGAGCATAAATCATCTCACGTTGGATGTTCATACTCTCTGCAAATTCAAGCGTTTGACGACGTGAGGTACGACCAGAACTCTCACTAGCTTCTTGGGCTTTTTCAACCAATTTACGATACTTGCTACCGGTCAGTTCCTTAGGCTCAATGTGATCATTAATGGCGTATTCTTTGTAGGTACGGTGAACCCATGATGGACCGTATTTCTTAATCACATCGTCTTCAAGTGAGACGAAGAATTTAGACATACCAGGGTCTCCCTGACGTCCAGAACGGCCACGAATTTGCAAGTCAATACGCTGACTTTCCATACGTTCGGTACCGATTACGACCAATCCACCCAGTTCAGCTACGCCCTTGCCGAGTTTGATATCTGTTCCACGTCCAGCCATTGAAGTCGCAACTGTCACGGCACCCATTTGTCCTGACTCAGCAATCATCTCTGCCTCTCGAGGTGCATTGTTGGCATTTAGGAGGTTATGAGCAATCCCCTCACGCAAAAGTAAAGAAGAATAAAGCTCTGACATTTCCACCGAACCAACGAAAATCAAGATAGGATTGCCTTTTTCATGATAATGCTTAACATACTCTAAAGAAGCAAAGACCTTCTCTGGCAGAGTCGCATAAATCTTATCTGGATAGTCGATACGTTGTTTCTTACGGTTGGTTGGAATTTGAATGACCTTCATACCATAGGTATCGAGAAATTCTTTTTCCGCAACCTTACCAGTACCAGTCATCCCTGAAATTTTCTTAAATTTTTTAAAGAGACTTTGGTAGGTGATAGAAGCCATGGCTCTGGTTTCTTGTGACAAGGCTACTAATTCCTTGGCTTCGATGGCTTGGTGGAGTCCACCTTGGAGCTTGGTCAATTCCAAGAGACGACCTGTCGATTTATCAAGAAGAACCACTTCAGGCCCTTTCTTACCATCACGAATGATGTAGTCCTTGTCCTTTTTATAGAGCAAGTGGGCACGAAGAGAAAAGAGCAGGTGACGGGCAAAGGTGCTATTTTCCTCATCGTAGAGGTTACCGATACCAAGGTAATTTTCAGCAGCCTTAGCCCCTTTAGTAGTCAACCAGACTTCACCTTTTTCCTCTTTGAAGATATAGTCCTCACCCTCGACCAAGGTGGTCATAAGCGTATCCATCATCCCATAATAGTTAGACTGAACACGGGGCGCACCAGAGATAATCAAAGGCGTCTGTGCACTGTCAAGGAGGACAGAATCCACCTCATCGACAATAGCATAGTTAAAGGGACGCATGTATTTCCCGTCTTGGTTAGAAGCAAGGTTATCAATCAAATAGTCAAAGCCCAAGCTAGAATTGGTCGTGTAAACGATATCTGATTGATAGATAGCACGCTTTTCTGCCGGTTCCATCTCATTGCTGCCTTCCACACAGGGAACACCAATCGACAACCCTAGGAACTCATAGACCTGACCCATTTCTTCGGCGTCACGGATAGCCAAGTATTCATTTGTCGTAACAAGGATAGCCCCTTCACCTGACAAGGCATTAAGGTAGACTGGCATGGTAGCCGTCAAGGTCTTACCCTCACCGGTATTCATCTCAGCGATATGACCTTGGTGCATGACAATTCCTCCCATGACCTGAACATCATAAGGGAACATGCCTAACACGCGCTTATCCGCTTCACGAACAACCGCAAAGGCTTCAGGCAGGAGGTCGTCCAAGCTTTCTCCTTGAGCCAAACGCTCCTTAAATTCCTGCGTTTTATTTTTCAACTCAAGGTTGCTCAAACCAGCCATTTCATCGGCTAGGCCGTTAATTTCCTTGAGTATCTCCTTAACAGGGAGAATAGGATTCAGTTGTTTAAACATGTTCTTCTCCTGTTTCTTCCAGTTTTAAGCTGTAGAAATCCAGCTCTTTGACCCCAGCACTCAAGAGGGAAATACGGTAGGTATAGGCCTCGTGAGGGTAAACAAAGGTCATCTGGGTACTCTTTTCAATCAACTGTTTAATTTCATTGTCATAACGGTCCAAAAAGCTGACTTTCAAAAAGACTGAGCCAGTTGGGACGGCTTCGAGATTGGCCGTCAAGTCGTAGCTATGCCCCTTTTTCAAAAGTGGGAGGGCAGGCTGGGTACGATCAGCTTGATAGTTTTGGATGGCCACCCAAGACTGGATTTCCGTTCCCGATGGCACCAAAGGATTGTAAAATTGCACAGAACCATCTTGGCGTTTAACAATTTTTGAGCCATACATGTAGGCTTTGTGGTTTAAGCCCCACAAGATTTCTGATTTCTTGTTTCTGAACATTCTTACTCCTTCCTTCCAAAATCATTTTCTAAAATCATACGGTAAAAATTGACAAACCAAGTTGTCGCCGTATATGAGTCATCGTTATGTCGACCTGACGTTCCCTTACTGAGAATCTTAGCCCCTGAATAATAGAGGGACTTGGTAATATCCTCATAGGCCGTTGGATCCATATCCTCGTCTTTCATGTAAGAAAGACCAAAGGTCGTGTTTGAAAAATCTGCTTTTTCAAACTTATTCCAGAACTTCTGATTAAGGGCCTCAACACCCTCATTATCCAAGCGTCCTGTCTGCAAATGCAAGACATCAATTCCTGTCGGGAAAACCTCTGGTGCCAAAAGTC
>ENA-OWRC01002712-OWRC01002712.1-human-gut-metagenome-genome-assembly--contig:-NODE-2712-length-12976-cov-2.516833_pt1 | contig 12976 bp, 14 predicted proteins | sample MGYA00248268_ERZ651895 | MGnify/ENA primary metagenome ERZ651895 (study PRJEB26924, sample SAMEA4378242) | human gut metagenome | biome: human gut; feature: human-associated habitat; material: faeces...
ATTGGATGCTCTGTTGGAGCACTAATAACTAAACGCATTGTTTTGCTTGTATCATCGTTATACCAGAATTTTTCGGTGAATTTATTCAGTGGCATCCAAATTTTGTTCTGATTATCTGGATGCGACATATACCGGTCTCTATACTCTCCAATAGTATAGGAATTCTGGTTTCTAAGAATCGTCCACATTTTACGTTTAATTCTGTTTTGTCCGTTTTTTTCTATCCATGTAAGCTGATAATCACATGGAAGAATCAAATACTTCCGGAACTGATTTGCATATTCAGAATCTACAATAATCCACTTGTGATAAATGCCTCTATCATCAGCTAAATCCACGTAGGCTCCTAACGGAAATTCTACCTTGTAGCGATTCCTGTAATCAGTTTCAAAGTAATATAAATCGTCACCTTCTTCAAATTCAAACTTCTGAGATGGTCTGAACTGAAGATAATATTCAACCTGGTCCTTGTCCACAGACTGATAACTCTTTACAATAAATTTCACATCTACCGGAGTTTTTGTAGTATACTCATATGTCACATGATCCTTTTTATCCGGTTGATCATCATGAAAATAATCGTAAATATAAGCTCGTTTCGCTTGAGGATCGTTGAACCAAGTTTCTTCCATCACGAAGTTGGAAGAATTTTTTACAATTTCTCCGACTGTTTTTGCATTATTTGTTTTCACTTTTATAACACGTCTAGCTGTTGTCAGACTTGGCATTTTCATCCCCCCCCCTCGAACATAGCTTTAATGTATCCATGTGAATCCAATATTGCTTTTCGGAAAGTTTTATAACTATAGTGATTGCTATGTATATTATCAAGCGCAGCCTGAAGAGTAGACATTAGAATCACCATATTATCTGGCTCACCTAATAATTCATTAAGTCCACCAAATCGAAATAGAAGATTGTCATAATAATTAAAAAAATCTTCTTCGCTATTGAAAATTGTTTCTTCTATCTTTTTATCCTTATATAAAAGAAGTTTATGTATATCATTATGCATTACACGAACCGCTTCATTAATTTGCTTATCTGTAAATTCTCCATATAAATATTTCATAGCAATTACCCCTGGTTTATATATGAATTATACAGATACCCGTAATCACGAATTGTATTATTCAGTTCTTTCTTTACATTTTCTAATCGAGTCTGAAGAGTCTTGAATGGATTACTTAACATTTTTTCTTCTTTTCCACCAAGCATCATAATGCTATAATTGAGTGAATCAACCTGCGGTTGTAACCATTCAATCGTCATTCCCAACACAAGAATATTACAAACAAAATTTTCATCGGACAAATCATCGACTGGATTATTTAATTCAAAAGTAATCTCTTGAATTTCATCATCCAGAGTGATAGAAGAGAAGAGTCTTCGAACTCTTGGATTTCCAAGTACGTTATTTAAACGTTCGGTATATATCTCAAGCAAATCATCATTGTCTAACGATAATTCTTTTGGGTCATTAATCCGACCACGAGTTCGAGAAAAGATAGTTTCATAAGGAAGTATCATATATGACCTCCTTTACTTTACAAACAATTCACTTAAAAGATTAAAATCAGAATCAAAAATTTCACTCAATCTTCTTACTTTTGAAATGCTATCAAGATGTCCATTTGCAATTTCTGTAGCAATCATTCTTTCAAGAACAGACTTTGTTGCTTCTGGCAGTTCTTTTATTGTTGATTCCATCTGATTAGTTGGAAGATCAAGGATTTCCAATAAATCATTTCTTGTATACATTTTTTCATATGTCTGTTTGATTGTAGGGAAATCTTCCAGTAAATCTTCATCTAAAATTACAAATCTAGGAATAAATACATGTTCAGATCCTTTTCTTATTAAAAAGATTAAATCTCTGTAATTAATTTCACATTCATATCCGTAATCTTTAAATTCATACATATTTCCAGATTGACCAGATATATTCAATCCACCATAACATACTGACCGACATAAAATATAATCGGAATCAGAAAATACTTTTTTTTCTTTTTCAACTTCTTTTACTTTAACTTCTGTTGCTAAAGTTTTTGCAGTTACTGTTTCTTCTACGGTAATATCCTTTTTTGTTCTAGCTGTCGCCATAACATCCTCCATCTAAAAAGGAGAGTCAAAAATGACCCTCCTTAATTTTATTAATCTGTTGTAATTGTCCAATATCCGAAGTAACGACCAAGACGAGTTGCAACACCAAGATCACGCTGTACTTCATATTTCATAATATCAGCGATATTACTATTTGCTACTCCACGCTCTGTAACCTCATCGATAATAGTCTCGCCGACATCAAACATATCAACGAGCTTATTGTCTCCTGATGCAAATACAAACAGTACATCGTCCTTGTACATATCTCTTGTTACATCATTTTTTGCAAACTTCTGTGGAATTTCTACAAGAGTATAACGTCCATAATGTCCAAGTCTTCCAAGGGCTGCCTTTTCTTCTTTCTGAGAATCAGCAATCCAATCAACTTTAATAAGTCCTTCAAGTTCCTGAAGAGCAACCATTGTACCCATAATAACAACATCTGAATTGTCATTTGCCACAGATACATTCTGGAGAACTTTGTTGAACTTTGTTCTATTCTTATCATTTAATGCACCTGTCTGAACAAACTGTGCCTGTGCAGGAAGTTTCTTCTGAGCAGACATAACTTCTGCAAAAATAAGTTCCTGTGTCATAACAACAAATGCTTTTGTAATAGCATCTACAAGTTTTGTCCAGTCCTCCTGTCCGATAAGATACTTGTCAATATCAGCACCAACAGCTGCACCGTAAGTATCTGTCTCTACAGAATAGGTCGTATTCTCTGGTAATCTCTGGAGCATTGTATCATGATGTCTCTTACCCATTCTTGCAATGGAAAGAATTACTTCTTCATGTTCATTAACAAAGAGATTTCCGTCTCCTTCTTTCTGATTCTTATAGTTTACGAGTTCGTTAAACCACTCGTTTTCTTTAAGACCTGTTGTTACTGTCCAATCAACAACTTCTTCAATTACATCAAAATACTGACGACCATAATCTCTATAAGCACGTTCTCTTTCTCTGCGAGAAGAATCTTTTGTAAGACCAAAAATCTTCAGAGATACTTCACGAAGTTTATCTTCAGCCTAACGTCTTGTAATTCCTTCATCTAATTCATTTTTATATAAATCGAACATTAAGTTCTTTACTTCTTCATAGGAAGTTTTCATTTCATCAAACACGTTCATTACGTGCGCACTAAAATTCATTTTTCTCATGTCTATTTACCTCCCTTCTTACTCAGTAGCAACCTTATGTTTCTGACTTCCTGCTTCAATAGTTACTTTCTTTCCAACTTCAGGAGTTCCGTCAAAAGCATCTTCACTAAGTTCGTAAACGTCTGTTGTAGTAAGAACAAGACCTCTAACAGTTTTTGTTCTTGTAGCAGAAGCAGCATTATAGAAGTTAGATGTTTTTGTAAATTCACTGTTGTAATTTTCAGCAATTTCTGGAACTTCATAAATAAGAATTGCTGGGTCATTAATATCAACTTTCTTAACTTCTACGTACCAATTTCCATCAGCTGCCTGTTCAATGATTTCACCTTCAAAACCTGTTGGTGCATTTGCAACTTCATACTGATCAAAACTTACATATTTACCTTTTCCGCAAACTGTACCATTATCTGTATCTGTTTTGATAACCATGTTTAACACTCTACCAACTTTGTCAGAAAGGACTTTTGTTGGGAAGCAAACATGGTGCTGTGCGATTTTATAACTAATAGCCATAGTTAAACCTCCTATTTTTTGCATAATAAAAAGACCGTCATCTGACGATCTCAAAAGTTTCTATTTATTCTTCTTCTTTGGAAAATAATTTTCCGTATCTACTTGGTTTTTCTGTACTTTCTACATTAACAAACTGTTTCTTTGAAACTGGTTTCTTTTCTTCTTTGACTGGAGTAGAAATAGAAAAATTAGAATGTTCTGACATATAATCAGAATGGATTACCTTGATCTGTGTTTCAAGATCAGCAAGAGAGTAGTTGTCCATTTCGGATACTAATTTAGAATATGCTTCATTTACAAACTTACCTTCCTCATCTTTCTGAGCAAGGACAGCATATTTTTCAGAATTGAGAATTTCCTCTTTCTTTGAATGGAGTTCGTTCTTTTCTACATTCTCTTTGAATGATTTAAGTTCCGCATAATTAGCTCTAATAGATTCAAGTTCTGCTTTTTCACTTGCTGTTAAAAGTTCGCGGAATAATTCTGTACGTTCTCCTTCGAAAGAAACATTGTCACCATCTTTTGTATATCCCTGACGGTAAATTTTATCTGTACACCATCCTTCATATACAAAATATGAATCAAAAACATTTGAAATATAATAATAGTCATCATCAGAGTCTTCATATGGTGCAAGAAGATTATAGAGAGCATATCTCAAATCCTCATGACTAATTTCATATGTACGAACAAGTTTTTCAAAATTATCTGTGTTGTTATCAAAATTATTTTCTGGATCAGGATTTCCTTCTCCGTCATTTTCACCATTACTTAATCCTTCGTTTTCTGGGTCTTCCGGATCATCATCGAATAATTCTGCAAATTTTTCCTCAAGTTCTTCGTCTGACATATCTGAATATTCAAATGTAATATCTTCAATTGTCTTATTATACTTCGCTAATAATTCTTCAAATTTATTCATATTGTCGTTATCTCCTCCTTCCTTCTGGGATAGCAGAGCAGATGTATGCTCTTCAATACTGAAACAGGTAGATTCTAATTTATTTAATCTTTCCTGTAGTTCATTTATTTTTAATTCATAATCGGCAAACATGCTGTTATTTTTTGCTTTAAAATCAGCAAGCTTAATATTGGAACCCTTCATGCCAGGTTTTACTTCTTCACCATCAGGTGTTTTCCCTAATATAGTTATTCCTGAGAACCAGAAATCTTCAATATTTAAGAACTTCTGTTTTGCGTCATAACTTAATTCTCTAATTGATAACTCAACTGATACGGAACATTCTCCCTCTCGTTCTAAGACTTCGGCAGCTCTTGAATACTCTTCGAAAATATATCCATTAACTTCACAATAAGTTTTTTCTTTTCTCTCATCGTAAATTAACTGTGCGTTACAACTTTCCGGAATGATACCGATAGGATATTCATCATAAACAATTTCACCATTTTCATCTTCATGCATATTATGGCTATAAAATTCCCATTGTCCTTCCGGATTTTCTTCTGTAATTACTTTATGCAAATATCCGAGGATTGGACGATTGCTAAATGACGGAAGAGCAGCTTCCATTACGGATTTATCAATATTAGAACCATTTACATTAAGATCTGTATGACAAGCCTGTAAATGAACAGGCAAAAGCCCATCTTTGTCTTTGTCGGATTCGTCGAACTTTACTTTTCCATGTACCTGAACAATTAAAGGTTCACCAGATTTTTCACTACTGAAATGTGTTGATCTTTTATATTTGTTTAAATAAAGAATTAAAAAAGGAGAATAAGATTATGACAAAAGAATCAATGACTATTCACAAAGCTCTTGCAGAGCTGAAAATTATTGGTGACAGAATTGAGAGAGCAACAGTAGATGCAACATTCTGTCTGACAAATAAACATTCCAATAAGAAGGTCAACGGAGTGACGATTAAAGAAGCAGAGAATATTATTGTTGGATGCTATGACAAAGTTTCTGATCTAATCAAACGTCAAGAAGCAATTAAAAGAGCAGTAGTTCAGTCGAATGCAGTAACAAAAGTTAAAATTAACGACAGAGAATATACTATTGCAGAAGCAATCTGGATGAAAAATCATGGAATCGATGCAGAAGAAGAACTTCTGGAAAATATGAAAATGCAATACAATAATGCGAAAACAACATTACTTGCAATGAATGGTACAGGTCTTGAAGAAAAAGCAGAAAAGTATGTGATTGGTCTGTATGGTTCTAAAGAAGGAAAGACTAATACAGATGATTTCGATAAAGCAAAGAAGAGCTTTATTGAAGCAAATACATACGATCTAATTGATCCAATTAAAATTTTGGACAAGATGAATGCATTAGAAGAATATATAGCGAATTTCAAAGCAGAAGTTGATGCTGCATTAAGTTGTAGTAATGCAATTACAGAAATTACAGTTGAATACTAAAATGTGTGGAGAATAAGTAAATAGAAGTTATTCATTGTTTATCGGAAACTTTAAACTATAACCATTCAAACTTTTCCAGAAGTTAGTTTGAATAGAATATAAAAAGAAACTTCTGAAAGTCTTCAAGAATAAAAGAATATTACAGAGGAAATTGTCCAAAGGGCGAATTCTTTACATAAAACAACGTATGTACTGTAAAGCTTAAATTTTAGAAGTTTAAAGAAGAAAGATTAAGAATCAAAGGTTATTTTCAGATCAAAGTTCACAAGAATAAATAGTAAAGAATAAAGTTTTATAAAACCCTCGGTTGACAGTTATGAGTATGGTTATACTTGACTCTAAGTTTGCTGCGAGGCTGGTAAATGGTGAATATAATATAAATCACATTTTCACAAAACTACAAATGATTATGATAAATCAAATTATTTGCTATATAGAATAATGAGATGAAACATAATCGAGTTGTCCATTCGGATAACTAAATAATCAAAACAACATAGAGTGTAGCCTATTACATGTTACACAGTCTTGTCCACTAACGGATTTATCTGACATCATTCCCGTCAGTCTGATGTCAGCAAGGATCATTAGCTAAATAGGTGATAGCATTCGTCTCATAAACGAAAGGGTGTCTGTTCAAGTCAGACATGATCCACTTACCTGAAAATCAGGTAATACTCCTTATATTGTTATAAAGGTTGGCAACTTACCGATGGAAACATAAAAAGTTGCAAGCATTGGGGTATCGCCAAGCGGTTAAGGCACAGGACTTTGACTCCTGCATCTTTCGTCAGTTCGAATCTGACTACCCCAGCTCACCGTAAGTATGCAACTTTTGGATAATCAAATGTAAGATGATATCGCCATCTAAGATAATCCTAGGACTTGGATGTAAAAACTAATTACACCTGCGAGAAAGTATTACAGAAGATATTTAATTGGGAGCCTTGCATAGCTCCGCTTACGGTGTCACCAAGGACCATTAGATCAGTCGGTAGATCGCCCGTCTCATAAACGGGAGGTGCTGGGATCGTAGCCCAGATGGTCCACGGGAGATACTTGACGCTATACTTTCCCAAAGCACTCCGTAACAAAGGTTAGGTGAGAAAGTACGTTTAAGACATCGTTGTACAATGGTCATGTACGAGAACATGGGGGTACAAAACTATGGGCTGTGGCGAAGTGGTTAACGCAGGTGACTTTGACTCATCTATTCTTCATCGGTTCGATTCCGATCAGTCTAGCTTACCTGATTGGCATGTCAGGTATACTCCTTAGTTGTGTGTTCATAGGTTACACCGGTTGGCAGCTTACCAGTAGAAATACAAAAAGCTGTAACAAAAAACAATATGGTTGGTGTCAGCAACGGAACGAATTTTGTTGTGCATGACAGATTCTAGTATGAGTAGGAACGCTGATGTTGCAGACGAAATTATTTCAAAAGATGCACATTTTGAGATGATGGACCTGTAAAGGTGGTTCGAATCCACAATCAATCTTTTAAATTTAAAACCTGTCGTTCAGCCCATAGGGTGAGTCGATTATAAGAATTGGAACAAAAGCCTTAAATGAACGTAAAATAAAAGGAACCGAAGTACAAGGTTCTGGAGTAGACCCAGACACAGTACCGTTAATAAGATAACTTGAAATTTGAAACGATATATAATTACAAGTAAAATAAGTAAGCTTATATAAAATGCTGAAGAATTCTTATGAAACAGAAATGGAAATCGCTCAAATTGCCATAATGTTATGAAAGGTCATTATGGACACTTGCTGGTATGGCGGAATCGGAATACGCAATGGACTTAAAATCCATCGATAGAAATATCATACGAGTTCAAATCTCGTTACCAGCATTACATCTGGAGAATATATTCCTTAAGCAAGAATGTAGGAATTGCAGATGGTCGTTAAATAAATATTGCTTCGACTGTCTGTAATAGAAATTGAATGCGCAGCAGTTTCTAGCGGATGTACTAATTATTTTCTTAACCTTATGGTTGGTTGTTAACTCAGTCGGTAGAGTATTGTTTACAAGCAAAGGTCACAGGTTCGATTCCTGTACAACCAATTTCAGTCTAATGAAAGACTGGTTTCATCCGAAAATTTAATCAATATTTTGTATTTCACTCTGTATGTATATACTATATATAGATTAAAATAATCGGATTTCATATTTAATTTTCATTCTTTCTGCGGTCGTTAGTTTAAGCAAAACATTTCAACTTGTAGAAAAGATGTGGGGTCCGTATCCCACACGACTATTCTGATCAAATCGATCATAAATTTCAAAAAATATAAAATAGAAGTGGAGAATAATAGCGATGAAATTCAAAGAAGAATATTATGTATTAGTAAAATTAAGAACTGAGAAAAAGAAATTGAAATCATCGTCCGATACAAAAGAAACGGTTTTTCTTGGGAAAGAAGATGGTAATGTTGCATTTGTTAATGATATCAAAATGGCAACAGGGTATATGACCAAAGAAACGGCATTTCTATGTTTAAGAGATTATGAAGAGGCACATGGGTACGAACCATCGGGACTAACTCCGTTACTTGTAACAAAAGAATGGGTCTATTAAATATAATTTACGTGGAGAATATATAAATGGCAGAAACTGTAAAAAGTATTTTTCGTCAGAGAGCGATTGAAAAGATGTATCAAATAAATATGGGTGAACGAGAACGTTATTTTTACAATGAATATGAAATCAAAGTAGTGCAAAACTTTTATAGTGAACCATTATCAGATAAAGTTATTGGAGAATATAATGTTGAGATTCCTTTGTTAGAGGTCGGAGACAATTTCTTCCTTCATGATATTGAGCAGATGGTTACGATTAAAAGTCGTATGAGAAGTTCTGACGGATCAATTACATACTATATAGAAGACAAGCTTGTAGAGACAGAAAATACGAGAAAGTCTAAAGAAAAATGTGATGCAGAATTCAAAGATAGAACTGATTATAAAGATAGATTCTTTGGTATGGAGAAATCTTATAAAGAATTAAAAGAAGAATTTGATCAGTATAAAAGAGAGTATAAATATAAGAATAGATTCTTTAATCTTTAAAAGGTGGTGACATATAATAAATTATGATTGAAATAATTGAGACAAATTTATTAACTGATAGTGAGAATAATATTTACGATCATCAGGCAAGAATTGTAAAAGTAGAAGATTGGAATACTTATTGTAAAGCATTCAAAGAGTATGATGGCGAACGAGTACATTTTAAATCAATTACTATGCCTGGAGATACAATTCCAGCAGATTGTGAAGTTTTTAAATTATCCTATGATAATTATCATTTATCGTGCAAAATAGTTCAATCGCATGAATTAAAAATAATAAAACTTGTTTATAATATCAGTTTTAATCAGGATCATTCGATCCAATAAATCTCCAAATTAAATAACTAAATATTGAACAAAATGGGTGGTTTACAGCATACCCTGGGATTTTTGTACCCTAAATCACTGATTACATAGAAATTTAAATAAATTTATTTCTGTGTTTCGCCTGTGTTGGCGTTTAGATAGATTGTTTTATTAACAATATTTTACATAAATTTTTATTTTAAGGAGGACATTTTTAATGAACTTTGAAATGACAGGAAAACTCAGTATTGGAAAGGATTCAGATAAATTTCATCCATATACTGAAAAAACTTATCCATCTGGATGGGTAAGAAAGCAGTTACTTTTTAACGTAACTTGTGGAGATAACAGACATATGCTTTCTGTGACTGCGGGTGCTTTTGCAGACGGACATGGTGATATCTACAGCTTCACTAAAGGCGGTGTAGACGAAAATGGGAATAGAGTGAAGGGTGAATCTATCCAGATTCCATTTAAGGACCGTCTTACATCTCCGAAGATTGCTGAAATTGCAGAATTCAAGAAGTTCATCTTTGATCTTGAGAAACCAGGACGTAGATATAAGCTTCAGAATATGGCGGATAAGTTGCATGAAGGAAACGAAGTTACAGATGAAGAATTAAAAGAAGTTGGTCTGGGATCAAAAGATGAAGTCGCAACTGCTCTCGATAAAAGTAGTAAGAAAAGACATGAATTTATCTCTGAATGGGATTACATTGACTTCATCAAAAAGGTAATTGCCAGTGATAAATACAAAGACAGTCTTTTCTTCATTAGAGGAAATGGCGAATATCAATATTCAGAAACACAGCAGAAAGTTTATGAGTCGTATATTCCAAATAGAATTTATCTGGCAGCAGATGACGCAGAACCTTCATCAACAGCAACAATTAATATTATCTTTAATAGAGATAGTTTTGATGATATGAGTGTTGAAGAAAAAGGTAAGTATTATGTCAATGGTTACATGATGGAATACGACCAGAATCGTAAAAGAAATATTCCAGTCCCTGTTACAATCACAATTCCAGCAGGTAAAGATGAAGCAGGTCAGAAATGGGCAGAACGTGTGAAACATAAATTCATTTTTGAGGATGACGATGAGTCATTTAAAGAATATGGATCTGTTGTTAATATGCTTAATGGCGCACAGAGAATAGAAATTGATGAAGATATGCTCACTGATGAACAGCGAGAAGATATTAAATATGGACTTACTACATTAGATGATATCAGAAGAGATCTTGGTGGCAGCGCTTTTGGAGAGCGTATTCGTGAATATCAGTTTGTAAAACCGGCTCGTGGATTTACTCGTGGAAGAGAAGACACTGCATATACAGAAGAAGATATGGTTATTAAACCAATCGAAGAAGAAAGTCCAGGTGAGGAAAATCTTTTCGAAGATGAAATTGTAGATACGAGTAATATTGATGATGACGATGAACTTTAAATAAGAGGGCTATATGCCCTCTACATAATTATGAGATTATATAGGAGGATTATATCATATGAAAAAACCTACATTACAGAGATCTGCTACAGAAATTAATAAAATTACCGGATTCATTATGGGAGTTCGTAAATTTGGTAAAACAAGTTTATGGGCAGATATGATTAATGCGAAATTTGGTAATCCAGAAAAAGGGCTTCTCGTGTCTTGCGGAATGGAACATGGTACAAATATGATTGATAATATTTTTACTACACACGCAAATACGTGGAAGGATCTTGTTGAAGTAAAGGATTGGCTAATTAAAGAAAAAGGCAAAGAACATGAAGTTGAGATGGTATGTTTTGACAGTGCAGAAGAATTTTTTGGAATTGCAGAAACAGAAGTAATTAGACTTTCTATTCTTGAAAATGGCAAAAAGATCAAATCAATTAAAGCAGCATATGGCGGATATACGAACGGTGAAAAGGAATGTGCAAAATTAGTCAAGAAATTCCTTAACGATTTATACAATGCTGGCATTGTTCCATGGATGATTGGGCATACAAAATTAAAAACTGTAAAAGATAAAGCTTCTTTGGATGAAGAAGGATTCCAAAGATTAGGTTCTTCACTTATTGCAGATTATGAAAGTGCAGTAGCAGATTGCTTTGATATTATTGCAACTGGTCTTATTGATAGAGAAATCGAAGAAAAAGGCGAAGGAGACAGCACAAAACGTTATGTAAAAGAAACGGAACGTAGACTTTACTTCCGTGGAAATGAAATTGTAGAAGCCGGAGGAAGATTAAAAGATTTATCTGTTCCAGAATATATTCCATTTGATAAGTTAAATATGGGGCAGACATTTATTGATACAATCGAAAAAGCTCTTAAAAATGGTCGTGTCGATGTAAAAGTATCAGAAACTAAGAAAACCATTCCTGATAAATCAGTTGTTATTGAAGGACCTGATCCAGAACCAGGAGCAGAAGATATTCCTTTTGAAGAAGAGGATATTGATGATGAGGATGTGCTGGAAGAGACATCAGAAAAATCAGATTATCCGGAAGATTTAGATTCTGTAATTCGAAAGATGTTTAAAGAGTGTACTGATGCAGAATTAAAATCAAATGTCAAAAAGGTCATTGCAGAGTACGGAAAATTGAATGATGTTGACGAACCTGGACTTAAAAAGATTTACGATATGATGCGATAAGGAGAATAAGTATTTATGGCAAGATTAGTAAAATGTCGTAAATGCGGAGCAAAAGTCGATATCAAAGAAGCTTTCAAAGTGGTAGTAGGTAAGGCGAATACCTACTACTGCAATGAAGCAGAATATAATTCGATTCTTGCTGCACGAAAAGCAAAAGATGATACTTTTGGATGTATTAACAGAATATTTGGATATACAGTTACGAATACTGCATTATTTAAGGAAATAAATTCACTCGTAAAAGTATATGATTATGATCTAATTCACTCGTATCTTGAAGAGAATTTTGACTATTTATATGAAGTTATGCAACGTGATTTTGGAAAAGAGTATAACAAGATAAGATATTTTTCAGCAATTTTAAATAATAGTCTTGTTGATTACAAGGCGGAGAGGCTTCAGCCAGAAATGGTAAAGCAGAAAGAAATAGAAGTAATTGAAAACCATTATAAACGAAAAAATAAACGAAGAGCTTTAGATGAAATAGAGTAAGGGGTGATCATCATAGCAGAATTTATTTCTGGTGTAAAAGAAAAATATCCGGCGCAGTTGCTAAAAGGAAGGATTGAGGTAGAAGGAAATGTAATCAGTTGTTTCTTTAAGGACATGTTGTTATTGGATGATACATGTTTTGAACGAGATAATTTCATTACAAGTGATGGTCGCTTCTATTTTGCAATGCTTAACCAACTTAGGTCCAAAGGTTTCTATTCTCTTGATGAAGTAACAATCCTATCAAACCTTCCGGAAGAAACAATTGAAATATATGAA
>ENA-OWRC01002721-OWRC01002721.1-human-gut-metagenome-genome-assembly--contig:-NODE-2721-length-12938-cov-3.444927_pt1 | contig 12938 bp, 9 predicted proteins | sample MGYA00248268_ERZ651895 | MGnify/ENA primary metagenome ERZ651895 (study PRJEB26924, sample SAMEA4378242) | human gut metagenome | biome: human gut; feature: human-associated habitat; material: faeces...
GATGGATCAGGAATTAAAGAGAAAGACGCTGGTGATCGGCCACAGAAACCCGGATACGGATTCGATTTGTTCTGCAATCGGCTATGCGAATTTCAAAACACTTCAGACGGGCGGCGAATATGTACCGTGCCGTGCCGGAGAACTGAACCCGGAGACAACCTTCGTACTGGATTACTTTAAGGTAGATGTGCCGAAACTGATTAAATCCGTCAAAACGCAGGTCAAGGATATTGAGATCCGCGAGACTCCAGGTGTTTCCAAGAATATTTCCCTGAGAAAAGCATGGAACCTGATGCAGGAGGATGGTCTGGTAACACTTCCGGCTGTTACCGATAAGAATATACTGGAAGGTCTGATCACAGTCGGCGATATTACCCGTTCTTATATGAATGTATACGACAGCAGCATTCTTTCCAAGGCATGCACTCAGTATGCAAATATCATCGAGACCCTGGAGGGCGCGATTTTTGTTGGCGATGAGAAAGCGTACTTTGATAAAGGAAAAGTCCTGATTGCGGCAGCTAATCCGGATATGATGGAATATTATATTGAAAAGAACGACCTGGTTATCCTCGGCAACCGCTATGAGTCGCAGCTGTGCGCGATCGAGATGGGTGCAAGCTGTATCATCGTGTGTGAGGGCGCTGGCGTTTCCATGACGATCAAAAAACTGGCACAGGAGCGCGGCTGTACCGTCATCACAACTCCGTATGATACCTACACGGCAGCCCGTCTCATTAACCAGAGTATGCCGATCAGCTATTTCATGAAGACTGAGAAGCTGATCACCTTCGATACAGATGATTTCATCGATGATATTAAGGATGTGATGGCAAGCAAGCGTTTCCGTCATTTCCCGGTACTCGATAAAGAAGGCAAATACAAAGGCCTGATTTCCCGCCGTAACTTACTGGGTGCGCGCGGCAAGAACGTGATTCTGGTCGATCACAATGAGCGCGGCCAGGCGGTAGACGGCATCGAGAATGCCAATATCCTGGAGCTGATTGACCACCATCGTCTGGGTACTGTGGAGACAGTCGGACCGGTCTTCTTCCGTAACCAGCCGCTCGGCTGTACGGCAACAATCATCTTCCAGATGTACCGCGAACAGGGGCTGGAGATCGACAAGACCATCGCAGGTCTGCTCTGCAGTGCGATCATCTCCGATACGCTTCTGTTCCGTTCTCCGACCTGCACACCGATGGATCGGGCGGCAGCGGTTTCTCTGGCTGAGATGGCAGGCATCAAGCTGGATGAGTTCGCAAACCAGATGTTTGAGGCAGGCAGCGAGTTAAAGGGCAAGAGCGATGCAGAGATTCTGTATCTGGATTTCAAGAAATTCTCAGCTGGAAAGACAAACTTCGGCGTCGGTCAGATCAACTCCCTGAATGCAGAGGAGCTTGGAAAGCTGAAGAACCGTATGCTGCCGTTTATGGAGAAGGCGCGTGAGGACGAAGGTCTGGATATGCTCTTCTTCATGCTGACGAATATCCTGACGGAGACGACCGAACTTCTCTGTGTTGGACAGGGGGCGGCACAGGTTGTGGCAGATGCGTTCCACGTAGGTGATGCAAATGAAGAGCTGAAGCAGACGGCAACACTGCCGGGCGTTGTTTCCAGAAAGAAACAGCTGATTCCGGCACTGACAGTGACACTGGAGCAGTAAATCAGGTGACAGTGCGCGGACGGGATTGTTTCATACGGAAAATCCAGTGATAGTTCGTGCAGGGCAGGAAGGTCGGACGGAAAGGAAGGATACCATGACATTTGTATATCCGGCGGTTTTTACGCCTAAGAAAGATGGAAAAGGGTATGATGCATATTTCCCGGATTTGGAGTGCTGCGAGGCGGAAGGTCCGGATCTGGAGGATGCGGTGGAAAATGCGCGGGAGGCAGCGTACAACTGGATCAGCCTGGAGCTGGAGGAAGAGGGCGATCTGCCGGCACAGACGCATATCGATGATATGAGCCTGCCGGAAGGAAGCATGGTGAAACAGATCATGGTCCGGATCAAACTTCTCCCGGACAACGATTAAGAGGATATAGGGATGGCACAGAAGAGAGCGGCTGGAAAGCCAGAAGAGCGTCGCCGGGGAGGAGCAAGGCAGAACCCGGAAGGACAGTTGAAAAAACGGATGGAGACCCGGAACACTCCGGGACCGCGCGCCCAGTGGAAGCCGGGCAATATGATTTATCCGGTTCCGGCGGTGCTGGTCACAGTGGCGGACTGCGAAGGAAACAGCAACATCATCACGATTGCCTGGACGGGCACGATCTGTACGAACCCGCCGATGGCGTACATTTCGGTGCGCCCGGAGCGCTATTCTTACCATATGCTGCGGGAGAGCGGTGAGTTTGTCATCAACCTGGCGACGGAGTCGATGGCGTATGCGACCGATTACTGCGGCGTCCGCTCCGGCAGGAATGTGGATAAATGGAAGGAGACAGGGCTCACACCGGTTCCGGCGCAGACGGTGAAGGCGCCGGTGATCGCCGAAAGCCCGGTCGCGATCGAGTGCCGGGTGACCGAAGTCAAGGAACTGGGGTCACATCATATGTTTCTGGCAGAGGTAACGGGTGTCAGCGTGGACGAGCAGTGGCTCAACGAGCGCGGCAGCCTGGAGCTTGCAAAGGCGGAACCGATTGTGTATTCGCATGGCGGCTATTATGGGCTTTCAGAGCTTCTTGGAACATTTGGATGGAGTGTAAAGAAAAAGAAGAGGTGCCAAAGATGAAAAATAATGTAACCTTGATTGGTATGCCGTCCGCAGGAAAGAGCACGGTCGGAGTGCTTTTAGCAAAGAGACTGGGCTATTCCTTTATAGATGTGGATCTGCTGATTCAGGAACAGGAAGGTAAGCGTCTGCGCGAGATCATCGAAGAACAGGGACTGGACGGATTTCTCGATGTGGAGAACCGCGTCAACGCGGGGGTGGAAGCCGAGCAGGCGGTCATCGCACCGGGTGGCAGCGTGATCTACGGAAAGGAAGCGATGGAACATTTAAAATCCATCGGACTGGTTGTCTATCTGAAAATTACCTATGACGAGCTGGTAAAACGCGTCGGCGATGTCAAGGACCGCGGCGTGGCGCTGAAAGACGGCATGACACTTCTGGATCTCTACCATGAGAGGATCTCGTATTTTGAGAAATACGCGGACATCACGATCGACGAGGAAGGTAAAGAGCTGGGGGCGGTGGTTGATGAGCTGCGCGAAATATTGGAAGAGCGCGGTTATGTGCTGGGAAGTGCGCCGGAGGAAGAGTAACAATTTCACATGAGAATGGGGGCAGCCGGTTCTGTCGGACGGGTTTCATAACGGGTTACAGTGAGAAAAAAATCAGTTGCAAAACAGTTGAAAATCCAATACAATAGAATAGTAACCATTTTTATAGAATGTTAACAGTCGGGGGTGCAAAGATGCGGAATCTTTTTTGCATCCCTTTTTTGAAAGGTGTGCGTATATGACTACAGTGAAATCTCTGTCCAGAGAGATGAAATTCTTTCTTCTGGCACTGATTCCGATCTATTTCATTTCAGTGGGGCTGATTATACAGCCGTTTGACTCCATTGTGACTGGTATCTATGAAATCATAAGGGAACCGGATTTCCTGATCACCGATTATATTGCGGTCGGCGGCATGGGAGCCGCGTTTGTCAATGCCGGGATGATGGCGCTTATCAGCATCTACTTTGTCTATAGTCTTGGGATGGAGATGGACGGGCATACGATCACATCCTGCTGTCTGATGTTTGGATTCTCTTTGTTCGGAAAAAATCTGATGAATATCTGGGCGATTTTTCTGGGTGTATTTCTCTATGCAAAATATCATAAAATGCACTTATCCAACTATATTTATGTCGGCATCTACGGAACGAGCCTGTCTCCGATCATCACACAGCTGATGCACGTGGTGGAGCTGCCGCTCTGGCAGCGCTTCTGTGTGACGATTCTGGTGGGAATCTGTATCGGATTCGTGCTTCCACCGCTCGCGACGCATTCCCACTATGCCCATAAGGGATATTCCCTTTATAATGTGGGATTTGCCTCTGGTATCATTGCGACGGTCCTGGTCTCCACGTTTAAGTCCTTTGGAATTGAGACGGAGGCGCGTCTTATCTGGTCCTCCGGCAATGATGCGATGCTTTTAGGGCTGCTATTTGTCCTGTTTGCAGGCATGTCGGTGGTGGCAGTGCTGTGGCGCGGAAAAGATACGCTTTTAGGCTATGAAAAACTCCTTGCGACAACGGGAATCGGCGGTACCGATTACCTGCTGGAATTGGGCGGTGCGGTGACGCTTCTCAACATGGGACTCAATGGTCTGTTTGCGACCTTCTTTGTGCTGGCAGTCGGCGGCGGCTCGGTAATCGACTCGGCGAAGGCCATCGCCATGGGCGTTGCCACCAAAACCGATCCGTGGCAGTTTGCATCCCGATCATGGCGGGCGTCTGCATTGCGAGTACCGTCCGGGCGTGGGATATCACGAATCCGTCGGCACTTCTGGCGCTGCTCTTTTCCACGACGCTGGCGCCGATCGCCGGAGAGTTTGGAATTTTATGCGGCGTGTTAGCCGGTTTTCTGCACGCGTCGGTGGCGCTCAATGTCGGGATCGTGTATGGGGGCATGAACCTCTATAACAATGGATTTGCGGGCGGTATCGTCGCAATGTTCCTGGTGCCGGTGATCCAGTCGATCCGCGACCGGAGGGCGCGGGCGAAGGGAGATCTGTCGCTGTAAGATTTCCTCTTTTTAATGGAATCTTAACACGAAAGAGGCATAGAGATATTGTATCATTATAAAAACACCACATTTATGATACCTACTAAACATAGAAAGGAATGATACATATTTCAACTTCATTTGCGCTTCTGGTCGTAGCGATTATTATCCTTGTCTGCATCGCGGGAAGCCGTCTTTCGGGGCGGCTGGGGGTGCCGACGTTGTTTATTTTTATTATGCTGGGAATGCTGTTTGGATCGGACGGTATTTTTAAGATTCCATTCGGCAATTTTGCACTGGCGGAACAGGTCTGCTCGGTGGCACTGATTTTTATTATGTTTTACGGCGGGTTCGGCACGCGCTGGAGTGAGGCGAAGCCGGTCGCGGGGCGGTCGATTTTGTTATCCTCGGCGGGTGTAGTGCTGACGGCGTTTTTGACCGGGCTGTTTTGTCATCTGGTGCTTAAGATGGCATTGATGGAAGGAATGCTTCTCGGCGCAGTTCTTGGATCGACCGATGCGGCATCCGTGTTCTCGATCCTGCGTTCGCGCAAGCTGAACCTCAAATACGGCACGGCATCCATGCTGGAGTTAGAGAGCGGAAGCAACGACCCGTTTGCGTACATGATGACGGTGATTCTGCTGTCTGCGATGACGGGGAGTGTGAGCGGCGGTTCGGCGGTTCTGCTTTTGATCCGCCAGCTCGCATTTGGGCTTTTGACCGGCGCGGCGGTCGCGTGGCTGGTGACATGGCTTTTAAAGCGGTATGCCTTTTATGGCGAGGGATTTGACACGATCTTTGTCTTTGCGGCGGCAATCATTTCCTACGCGCTTGCATCCCAGATTGGCGGAAATGGCTACCTAAGCGTGTATCTGACCGGTATTATCCTTGGAAATCAGGAGCTGAAGAACCAGAAAGCGCTGGTTGGCTTCTTTGATGCGTTTACCGGCATGATGCAGATGCTTCTGTTTTTCTTACTGGGACTTCTGGCGTTTCCCTCGCAGATGCCGTCGATCGTGCTTCCGGCGATCGCAATCGCATTGTTTTTAACATTTGTGGCGCGTCCGGCGGCGGTTGGCTTGCTGCTCGCACCGTCGAAACCGCCGATCGGGCAGTATCTGGTTATTTCCTGGGCGGGTCTGCGCGGTGCGGCGTCAATCGTATTTGCGATCATGGCGACGCTCAGTGAGGGATATATGAAATATGATATATTCCACATCGTGTTCTGCGTTGTTTTATTTTCCATCATTTTTCAGGGTTCGCTGCTTCCGAAGGTGGCAGAAAAATGCGACATGATCGACAACTCGACCGATGTCATGCGGACGTTCTCAGACTATACGGGCGATATGCAGATTCAGTTCGTGCAGCTTCCGATCGGGGACAATCATCCGTGGAAAAACCGTAAAATCTGTGAGATTGAGATGCTTCCGGGTATGTTAATCACAGTGATCCGGCGCGGCGCGCAGACGATTGTGCCCAAAGGGCAGACTGTAATTCTGGAAGGGGATACCGTCGTCTTGGGTGCAGAGGGCTTTACGGACAGCCAGGGAATCCTTTTAAAAGAGATTCTGATGACACCCGATCACCGCTGGTGTGGTAAGAAGATCGCGGAGGCGCGCTTCTATAAGAATACGATCATTGTGATGATAAAGCGGGGCAGCCAGATCGTCATTCCAGACGGCGGTACGCAGATACTGGAAGGCGACCGGGTGGTTGTATACTCGCAGAAACTGCCGCAGGTGGAAGGGCGTGTGAAGCACGAAAGCGGACCGTCCGTATCGGCTGCTGTCCACAAATAAGCACGTTTGCGTGAACAGTAACGTGGATTCATCGTTACTGTTCACGGGTAGGCACTTTTGGAACCGAAAGTGCCGTAAGAAAACGTGGTGGCAGCAGGAATTTGCCGTATTTGAATGCGAAGCCACGGCAAATTCCGTTACTGGGCACGCATGCGTGAACAGTAACGATTCATCGCAGGAACATGGAAATTTCAGGCAATACTTGCAGTTTGTTGAATTATAAACTATACTTAAACAACAACGGTTTGCCGGAGGAAAAGAGTATGCAGCAGGGAAATACGAAGGAACGGATTGTAGAGGCTTATATCGAGCTGGAGTCGGAAAGACCGGTCGAGAAGATCACGGTTACGGCGCTGGTTGAGCGGAGCCGGATCACAAGAAAAACATTTTATTATTACTTTAAAGATATATATGATTTGATGGAATACCGGATGGAACGCGAGATGAAGCGCATCATGGAAGAGACGATGAGCCAGCCAGATCCGGAGAAGGCGCTGACACAGCTTTATATGTATATCATGGAAAACCAGAAGCATATCCGGGCATTGTCCGAGTCGGTACAGTTCATGGCGCTGCGCCGTCAGATGGGAGAAAAGGTGTACCAGTATTTTTATAACCATCTGGAGCGGATTGGTATGTTTAAGAACCTGACGATGCCGGAGGCGGCGATGGCGGTGCAGATCATCATTTTCTCGGTTATGGGAGTTGCGTTTGACGCGCCGTTTAAGGATGAGGCGGATGTGAAGGAGCGCGTCGCCACGTTCATGAGCGTGATCCGCAAATGCACCGGGTGCGACCCTATGCAGGTCCGTTAGGAAAGCAGGTTTCCGGCAGTTTTGAGAATTATTATCAATTAGAAAATGGAACAAGGAAACGCAGGAGGAATCAGCGGTATTTGGTTGGTTTTTCCTGCGTTTTTGCTGTCATGTACCCCAAAAAACGGTCAGCGGCAGGAAAATTCGGGTGCCATGAAAAAAAGATGAACATAGATGGATACATTTTGACAAATTTGTGTACACACCTGTCCAAACTTGGGAGTGGCAAAGTGTATACGAGATGAGTAAAATATAGACTGAGAAAAATTTATACCAAGAACAAGCATAGATGGAGGAAATTATGAAAAAAAGAGGAAAGATTCTGGCGCTGGCTGCGATTGTAGTAGTTGGTGCTGTCGTTTTGTCCCGATGCGGTCATAAGAATACGGCGGCGGAATATGAGTCCCGTCCAACCGTAAAGGTAGAAAATCCGGTTCGTCAGGACATCAGCCTGTACACGGATCTGACCGGACTGGTAGAGCCGCAGTCCCGCGCGAGCGTCATGCCGAAGATGAGCGGCGAGGTGCTGGAGGTTTACTTCCAGGCGGGCGATACGGTCCAGGCAGGGCAGGCGCTGTGCAAGATCGATTCCGACGCGTTGACAGCGTTAAAGCTGCAGGTGGATGCGGCTTCCGTTGCCTTAAAGAATGCGGACAGCAATTTAAGCCGTACCCAGGCGCTCTTTGCAGATGGTTTTGTCTCCCAGGAGGCGATGGAGCAGGCACAAAACAGCGCACAGAGCGCGAAGATTTCCTATGAATCTGCGAAGAATCAATACGATCTGCAGGTGAAATACACAACCGTGACAGCGCCGATCGACGGTGTGATCGAGTCCCGGAGCGTCGAACCGCATGATCATGTATCTCCGGCAGGCGAGATCTGCACGATCTCCGGTGCCAGCCAGTTACAGGTTAAATTCGGTATCACCGAGAAGATCCACCAGACGATGGAGCTGGGTGACAGCGTGACGCTGGAGAAAAATGGTGTGGATTACACCGGTACAGTGACCGAGATCGGATCTATGGTCAACGAGAGCAGCGGTCTTTATGACGCGCGTGCGATGGTGCCGGATGCAGCAGGTCTTACGAATGGTTCCCGCGTAAAAATGACGGTTATCATGGACCGTGTCAGCCAGGTGCTGACCGTTCCGGTCGATGCAGTCAGCTACGACAACGGTGCCCCGTTTGTATACCTCTATGAGGACGGAAAAGCGGAGAAAACCGAGATCGAAGCAGGTATTTATGACGATGAAAATATGGAAGTAAAATCGGGTCTGACGAGCGACAGCCAGGTCATCGTAAGCTGGAGCAACGAGCTGGTGGATCAGGGAGAAGTCCTGTTGGCACAGGATAACGACGGCGCACAGACAGACGGAAACAATGAGACAGCAGCGGAGACGACAGAGGCAGGTGACAAAGAATGATTCGACTGACAAAACTCGCACTGCGGCGTCCGGTTACCATCATTCTCTGTCTGATCACCATCGCGTACTTCGGTCTTCAGTCCGTCATGGGCATGAAGCTGGAACTGACGCCAGAGATGGAGATGCCGATGTTAATCATCGCTACGGTGTATCCGGGAGCCAGCCCGGAGGACGTAACCGATCTGGTTACCAAGAAAGAAGAAGATGCGATCACATCATTGGACTCGGTAGATAAGGTACAGTCCATTTCCCGTGAAAATGTATCGATCGTCATTGTCCAGTATGAGTACGGCACCAACATGGATACCGCATACATTAACCTGAAAAAGGCGATAGACGGCATTCAGGGCGATCTGCCGGACGATGCCAATGACCCGAATATCATGGAGCTGGATATTAACTCGATGGCGACGGTTACGCTGGCAGTCAGCGGCGACGTCGATCAGAACCTTTATACATATGTAGATGACAAAATTGTTCCTGAGTTTGAGAAATTAAGCTCGGTCGGCGAGGTTTCGATTGCCGGCGGTCAGGAGAGCTACACCCGCGTGGAACTGATTCCGGAAAAACTGGCACAGTACCACCTGAATATGAATACGGTCGCACAGTTAGTCGGTGCCGCCGATTTCACGATCCCGGCGGGCGATGTCCGGGTTGGAAAACAGGATCTCGACGTCAGTGTCGGCAACGAATTTAAGAGCACGGAAAGTCTGAAAAATGTCGTGCTTCCGCTGGAAAACGGTGAGACGATCCATCTTTCTGATATCGCGAATGTCTATGAGGCGCTGGAGGATGCAAACTCGATCGGACGCTATAATGGCGAAGATGTTATCTCCCTGGGAATCAAGAAACAGCAGAGTTCCACCGCGATCGAGGTTTCCAACCAGGTAACCAAGAAGGTGCAGGAAATTGAACAGCAGTATCCGGGTCTTAAAATCACCGTGGTAGATGATGCCAGTGACACGCTGAAACGGTCTTTAAGCAGCGTAATCCAAACGCTGCTCCTGGCGATCATCCTGTCCATGATCATTCTGTTCTTATTCTATGGCGATCTGCGTGCGTCGGTCATCGTAGGTACGTCCATTCCGATCTCCGTTGTGTTGGCGATCATTTGTATGGCGGCGATGGGATTCTCAATGAACATTATTTCCCTGACGTCGCTCGTTCTCGGCGTTGGTATGATGGTTGATAACTCGATCAACGTCCTCGACGGATGTTTCCGGGCGAAGGAAAAACTGGATTTCTACGACGCGGCGCTGGAAGGTACGCGCACGATGATCGGCTCGATCACCGGCGGTACGCTGACAACCTGTGTTGTATTTATTCCGCTTCTGATGTTAAACGGTATGTCTGGACAGCTCTTTACACAGCTCGGCTACACGATCATCTTCTGTATGACGGCTTCCTTATTCTCGGCAGTCATCATCGTGCCGCTCTGCTATATGTTCTGGCATCCGGTGGAGAAGGATCATGCGCCGGCAGGACGCATCATCAAAGGCATCCAGGCCTGGTACCGCAAGCATATGCCGCATGTCATTAAGCGCTATGCGCTGGTATTTGGAACGACGGCGGTGCTGGTTGTTCTGGCCCTCCTCATGGCGTCCAGACTGAACCTGGAGCTGATGTCCTCGATCGATGAAGGTATTGTCACGATGACGATCAAGACGAAGCCGGGTTATTCGGTATCGGCAATCCGTGACACTGTGCTTGATTTGGAAAATATGGTAGAGGCAGACGAGGATGTGGATCATTACCTGATGACATATGGAAACAGTGGCGTCAGCATGACTTCCGGAAGTGATGTGACACTGAATGCCTACTTAAAAGATAAGAGAAAGCTTTCCACGGACGAGGTTATCGAGAAGTGGAGATATGCGACACAGAACTACGTTAATGCGACTATTACGCTGGAACAGGGCAGCAGCAGTATGAGCAGCAGCATGAGCAGCGGTGATTCGATTGAGGTGGATCTGCAGAGTACCGATTATGATACATTAAAGAAGTCAGCGGATGATCTGGTAACGGAGCTTCGCAAGCGCGAGGATGTTATGCAGGTACATTCTTCTGTTGAGAATGCGGCGCCGGTTATCAAGGTAAAAGTGGATCCGGTCAAGGCGGAGGCAGAGGGACTGACCCCGGCAAGCATCGGTTCGGTTGTATACAGCAATTTAAGCGGTGTGAAAGCGGCGACGATCTCCGTCAACGGCGAGGATCAGGATGTGAAAGTAGAATTTGCGCCGGATCGCTACGATTCCATCGCGAAACTGCAGGGCATGATGATCACGACGGCGGCGGGCAATACGCTTCCGCTGGAGGATCTGGCAGAGATTTACTACCAGGACAGCCCACAGGAGATTTCACGAAAAGAGAAACAGTACCAGGTATCGATCACGATGCAGGCACAGGCAGATTATAAGAAGACGGCTGAAAAAGATGTCAAGAGCTTCGTGCAGAACTGGGAGTTCCCGTACGGTGTTGAGATGGCGACCAACAGCCTGGATGAGTCGATGGGTGAGGAGCTTTCCGCGCTGGGAATGGCGCTTGTCACAGCGATCTTTCTGATTTTCATTGTCATGGCGATTCAGTTTGAGTCTCCGAAGTTCTCCCTGATGGTTATGGCAACGATACCGTTCAGTTTGATCGGTTCCTTTGGATTCCTGTTCCTGGCGGACTGCCCGATCAGTATGACCTCCATGCTTGGTTTCCTGATGCTGGTCGGTACGGTTGTAAACAACGGTATTTTGTACGTGGATACGGTCAACCAGCTGCGGGTGGAGATGCCGTTAGACGAGGCGCTGGTAGAGGCAGGTGCGATCCGTGTACGCCCAATCTGCATGACGACACTGACGACCATCATTGCGATGATCCCGAACTGTCTGGCATTTGGTAAGGCGGGCAAGATGATGCAGGGCTTAGCGCTTGTAAACGTCGGCGGTCTGGTTGCGGCGACGATCCTGACGCTGGTACTGCTTCCGTCCTTCTACCGAGTGGTTTATAACATGGGAAAAGGCAAAGAAGATGAGTATGATAAGCTGGACTGCGACTAAGGAAAAGCAGGTTAAGCAGTGAATCTGTCAGGCGGCGGACCCGGGGCGGGGAAGCTGCCTGTACTGATAGAAAAAGGGGGAGAAGAAGATGCCGTCGGAACGATTTAAGCGGCTGCCGGAGGAAAAACAGAAGAAAATCCGGGACGCGTGTATGGCTGAATATACGCGGACAACGATAGAAAAAGCATCGCTCAACCGTATGATAGAAGATGCCGGGATCTCCCGGGGCAGTTTTTATACGTATTTTGACAGTAAATGGGATGTTTTAGGATATCTGTGTGAGAGTTTTATCAATGAATTTTATGAGTGCGGCGTGCGCTGCCTTGAAGAGGCGCAGGGGGACATCTGGGAGATGTTAGGGCAGTTTTTAAACGGTTCGCTTGCCCTGTGCCGCGATGAGAGACGCGCCGATTTCATCCGCAACATCATGGAGTGCAGCAGCCGTGAGGCGCTGACCTTTGATATATTCAGCTCCGATCCGGACAGTCCACGCGCCGTGCGTGGACGGAAGCTGGAACGTGCCGCCTATGAGTCGTGCGTGGGAAAATCCTTGCGGAAGCTGGGCTGGGAGGAATATATGAGTTTTTTCCGCATGGCGATGATGGCGATCGCGATGGAGATCAAGAGCTTTCACGACGGAGTTCCGGAAAACCGTATCCGGGAACGGTTTGCCCTGACACTCGGCATCCTGAAACGGGGCGCTGGGATAGAATCGGGAGCGGGCGCGCAGAGCGCCGAAAGGAAATGAAGATGAGTAAGATGAAGAAAAACAGGAAAAAACTGTTTGCCATTCTTTTACAGGCGGCGTTAGTCAGCACGGCTATGACGATGCCGGCATATGCGGCTAAAATGCCGGGGATCGGCTCAGATGCGCTGATCGGCGACGATGCGACCGGTCCGGTGCTGACGGGCGGCAATACCGAGGTGGAGGAGGAAACTTCCCCGTACACCAAAGAACAGCTAGAGGATGGGACGCTGGAATATGGCGAGATCGCATGGCGAATCGAGGGGTACAACAGCACGTACTTAAACCTGCGTTCCCAGCTCTACAGCCAGACGACCAGCCAGTCGGCGGGAACTGCCCTGGCGGCAGAGGCGAGCGCCCTCATGGAAGATGCGATGGACCTGAAGTCC
>ENA-OWRC01002722-OWRC01002722.1-human-gut-metagenome-genome-assembly--contig:-NODE-2722-length-12937-cov-5.176293_pt1 | contig 12937 bp, 10 predicted proteins | sample MGYA00248268_ERZ651895 | MGnify/ENA primary metagenome ERZ651895 (study PRJEB26924, sample SAMEA4378242) | human gut metagenome | biome: human gut; feature: human-associated habitat; material: faeces...
AGATACTCACTTAATCAGAGGAACATCTTTGTTGCACTTGACTTGACAATTAGGGATTTAAAAGGATATATTAAGAGGAATAAATTTGTTTTATCTCTTATCTTAGGTGTTTATCTTTTAGTTAATATTAACATCAGTTTAGCTGAGTACCCCTATATTGACGATATTGGTCGTCAAGTTCTGGGTTATACGGGCTTCTCTGAACATTACTCCAGATATTTGAGTGAATTTTCAGCACGTCTTATTCAAGGTGGTACTCATTTAACGGATCCTGGCCTGACAACAAATATTATCTCAGCCTTTATACTAACATTTGCAAGTACGATATTATTGTTTGTATTGTTTCCATCGAAAAAGGTTACTCCAGTTTTAGCCTTAGCCTCAACTGTAATTGGAATAAATCCTTGGTTTTTAGAGCCTTTGAGCTTTAGGTTTGACAACCCATTTATGTCACTAAGTATTTTAGTGTCAATTCTTCCTTTTATCTTTTGGGAGTCTAGAAAACTATTTAGTATATGTTCGGTTGTATGTATTTATCTTATGTGTAACTCATACCAAGCATCGTCGGGAATTTATATTCTCATGACGCTAACACTTCTCTTTTTAGAGGTAGTCTACAGTGGTAAATTGAACATAAAGAGTTTAGTATGTTCGATTTTATCCTATGTTGGGGGTATGGTTTTATATAAAATACAAATTACTATTAAGCCACCGATTTTTGCTGACCAAGGAAGTATCCCAAGTTTATTACATCTTCCTAGTATTATGCTAGCAAATGCTAAAGGGTATCTGAAAAATATTTATCTTCAAAGCACAAAAGTCTGGATTCTTTTATTTCTAGTAATACTTATCTTGTTAGTATTTAATATAATTAGTAGTAGCAAGCAAAAGAAAATTGTATCTTTAGCTTTTACGTTTGCTTGGCTTGCTTTAGGAAGTATTTTGAGTTATGGAAGCTATTTAATACTTTCAGAACAATTTTATTTGTTGAGACCTAGATATGAGTACGGACTAGGAGTCTTTTCTTCGATTGTGTTAGTTGTTTCTTTGGGAATAACCAATCGAAATAAGATTATTAATGTTTTAAAATCAGTATTTTCAAGTTTACTCGTCTTTTATTTCCTTGCTTTTTCATTTATTTATGTAAGCAATTTAAAGCAACAGAATAATACATTTGAAGTTCAGAGTGCTATGCTAGGAAATAGTTTGAATAAGTATTTGAATGATAAAAACAATGTGGTCAATATTAATCGTTTTGTTGCTAATTCGCCTATTTATGAAAATGCGATCTCGGTCTATCCAATGATTAGTAGTTTAATTATGCCTAATACTAATGTTTCTTGGGATATGACGATGAGATTTAATGCAATCACAAAATTAAACGTTGATTTTAAACCATTTGATGCAACAACAGTAAATTCAGAGTATAAACAATTAGAAACAACAAAAATGTATGATGTTTATACCAAAGATAATGAACTCTTTGTAGTGATGAAATGATAAATTATATTTTATGAAAGCAGATTTTTTCTGCTTTTTTTGTTAAAATGAAACTGACATTATTGGAAATTACAAGGAGAAAAATATGATTCTAGTAACAGGTGCAAATGGTCAACTTGGAACTGAGCTTCGTCACCTTCTTGATGAACGTAACGAAGAATATGTAGCAGTAGATGTGGCAGAAATGGACATCACTGATGCTGCCAAAGTAGATGAAGTTTTTGCGGAAGTAAAACCAACCTTGGTTTATCACTGTGCTGCTTACACAGCTGTTGATGCTGCTGAAGATGAAGGTAAAGAGCTTGACTATGCTATCAACGTGACTGGTACTGAAAATGTCGCTAAGGCTGCTGAAAAACATGGTGCAACGCTGGTTTATATTTCAACAGACTACGTTTTTGATGGTGAAAAACCAGTCGGTCAAGAGTGGGAAGTTGATGACAAACCAGATCCACAGACAGAGTATGGTCGTACAAAACGTATGGGTGAAGAGCTAGTCGAAAAACATGTGTCAAACTACTATATCATCCGTACTGCTTGGGTATTCGGTAACTATGGTAAGAACTTTGTCTTCACTATGCAAAACCTTGCTAAGACTCACAAGACACTCACAGTTGTTAATGACCAACATGGTCGTCCAACTTGGACACGTACTTTGGCAGAATTTATGACTTATTTGGCTGAAAACCGTAAGGAGTATGGTTACTATCACTTGTCAAATGATGCAGCAGAAGATACAACTTGGTATGACTTTGCGGTTGAAATCCTCAAAGATACTGATGTTGAAGTGAAACCTGTTGATTCAAGCCAATTCCTAGCTAAAGCTAAACGCCCACTTAACTCAACAATGAGTTTGGCTAAGGCTAAGGCTACAGGATTTGTCATTCCAACATGGCAAGATGCTTTGAAAGAGTTTTACAAACAAGAAGTGAAATAAAGATCAAGGTCAGTTAAATAGATTTGAATGTATTTGACTGACCTTTTTAATAGGGTTTTCAGGAGAAACTACGTATAAAGATGTCAGATTTACTCATTATTATCCCAGCCTATAACGAAGAAGGCTCAATTGAAAATGTTGTTAACAACATCATTCAAAATTATCCTCAATATGACTACGTTATTATAAATGACGGTTCACGTGACAAGACTTCACAAATTTGCCATCACAATCATTACAATATAGTCGATTTGCCAGTGAATCTCGGTCTTGCTGGGGCTTTTCAAACAGGTTTAAGATATGCATATGAGCATGGTTATAAAAAAGCGGTTCAATTTGATGCAGATGGTCAACATTTACCTGAATATATTCAAAGTTTGGAAGAGAAAATCAATGATGGCTTTGATCTAGTTATTGGTTCTCGATTTGTTACAGAGAAACGACCAAATTCTTTACGAATGTTAGGTAATATCTTAATTAGTTCAGCTATCAAACTTACCACAGGTAAGACAATTAAGGACCCAACTTCAGGAATGAGAATGTTCTCAGAAGATTTAATTAAAGAGTTTGCACTCAATATTAACTATGGTCCAGAGCCAGATACCGTTTCTTATCTCATCCGTAATGGTGTAAAAGTTGCGGAAGCGCAAGTTAGAATGGAAGATAGACAAGCGGGAGAAAGTTATTTGACCCTTTCTCGTTCTATCAAATATATGACACACATGTTTGTGTCAATCCTACTCATTCAAAACTTTAGAAAGCGAGGCTAGATGCCATGACTATTTGGTTTCAAATTGTTCTAATTTTTGTATCTCTAGCGACAGTTACCTTCATTCTTAGAGGGATTCGAAAATCTCAAGTACAAATCAACGATTCACTATTTTGGATTTTCTTCTCACTGGTATTACTTGTATTTAGTGTCTTTCCAAAATTAGCTGAGATCATTGCGAGAGCATTAGGAATTGTTTCGGCGGTAAACTTTATTTTCCTTTTTATCATTTTCCTTCTACTGATTAATCAATATCAATTAACAGTTCGCTTGTCTAAACTTGATACAAAGTTTAAAAACTTAGTTCAAACAATTGCCTTGAGAGGGAAAGATGAGTAAAAAAAGTCAGCTTCCAGATGCAAAAACGATATATTTTTGGAATTTGCTTGGAAATTTAGCAGCATCAGGTGTATCGGTTTTATATCTTTTAATCGTTACTCGATTGACTTCGGCGTCTCTGGCTGACCAATTTAGTTTGGTATGGTCTATCGGGACTCTCTGGGTAGTTATCGGTCTTTTTCAAGTTCGAAATTATCATGGAACAGATGTAAGGCAGAAGCATTCGTTTAGAGCGTACTTTCAAGCCCGTATTCTGACGATACTTGCAATGATAGTAACACTATTACCTTATTTAAAGATAATAGGAGGAAATAGATATACCTCGTCTGTTATTTTAATGGCGTTTCTGATGATTTTATATCGAGCTTGGGATTCAGTTTCTGATCTTTTTCAGGGGTTGTTTCAACAACGTGAGCGTATGGATATTGCAGGGAAGACCATGTTCTATCGTTATTCGACTAGTACGGTGGTCTTGTTTCTTGCTTTACTTATTTCAAAATCTCTTATTACATCCTTGCTAGCCTTGACCATTTGGAATGGACTTTTTATTTTATTATATGAGTTTAGGTTTGTTCATCACTTCGAATCAATTAATTGGAGAGGAGTATTTGACCTAAGGAAGATTCATGAGTCTCTGGATATCCTTAAGGAGTGTTTCCCACTTTTCTTGAACGGTTTCATACTACTTTATGTTTTGAATGAGCCTAAATTAATCATTGAGCGAGGTTTATCTGAGGGAGTATTAAAAACAGGAATGCAAAGAGATTTCAATATTCTCTTCATGCCTGTCTTTTTCATGAGCCTTATTATTCTAATGGTTCGTCCTTTGATTACACAACTTGCTTTTTTGTATGTGGACAAAGAATACGAGAAGTTTGATTCGATTATCAAAAAACTTTTGCTTTATATCATAGGTGGTGGGTTACTAGTAGTTTGTTTAGCTTATTTACTAGGAGTCCAAGTATTAGGACTGGTCTTTGGATTAGATTTAGCATCTTATCAGGTACCATTTGCAATTTTGATTTTAGCTGGAGTTTTATACGCTGTCGCGATTATTTTTGAAAATATCCTTACTATTATGCGAAAGCAACATCTACTGATTGCTATTTATGTTGCTATGTTGGTTGTTACTTTATTAATTACTAAGATGTTTATCTATTCGTGGGGAATGCTTGGTGCTTCGTTAGCATTTTTAGTAGTTATGATTGTGTATGTGTTTGGTATTTCAATTATCTATTTTAGAGAAAGAATTAAAGAGAGAAGACAATGACTTACGATTTGACTGTAATTATTCCAGTATATAATACTGAAAAATATCTACGAAGATGTTTAGAAAGCATTGTAAATCAAGATGATATTGAAAAGTGTTCCCTTAAGGTAATTTGTATAAATGATGGGAGTACTGATGGATCTCAAAAAATAATAGAGGAATTTGTTGAGAAATATCCTTATATAGAGATTTTTAATAAAGAAAATGGTGGGTTAGCTGATGTCAGAAATACTGGCTTACAGTTTATCCACGATAGTCTTTATACTGTGTCCCTTGATTCAGATGATTTTTGGGATAGATCTTTTTTAACAGAGTTTAACAAATATAAATCAAGTAACTATGATTTAATATTTTTCGATATTAATTTAGTCGACTATGAAGGAAATCTGGTAAAAGAATTAATTGTTAATCCTAAATTTGATAAATATGATAAGAAAAAAGATTTCATGGTTGTTAAACATGCTGCATGGTCGAAGATTTGTAGGACCGACCTATACGATAACATTACTTTTCCCAAAGGTAAGTTATACGAGGACCTTGCAGTTATGCCTTATTTAACTAGTAGAGCTGAGAAAATCCATTATATTCAGAAACCACTTATTAATTATGTTATTAATACTCCAGGGTCAATTATGAATTCAAGTAAATCTAATATCTTTGATATTTATGACTCGTTAACTCATCTGTTTAATTTATTTGGAAATCATTTTGAGGAGTATAAGAATGAACTACAATATTTAGCAATTGAGCATTTATGTGTTGGTCATACGTATCGTTTGTTGAATTACCCTGAGGCTACAAAACAAGATTTTAAAGATATTGTTATCTTTATGGAAAAATATTTTGGAAAACATTGGGATAAAAATAAGTATGTTAAACGTGGTGTTCAAAAAGTAAATATCAATTCATCCTTATCCTACGTTGTTCCATTCTTTTTGAAGTTTTTGAAATACGGTGAGGGAGTTAATCTTTATGCTGTAAAAAGAGTTCTATCTTTCAAAAAATAAATAGTTTTTTAAGCAGTCCTTAGTGGCTGCTTTTCTGTTTGCATTAGGCAAAAGCCTTGTAAAATGGTATAATTGATTAGATTATAGACTTGTTAGAAAGGGGATTTATGCAACACGTATTCATTATCGGAAGTCGTGGACTTCCAGCAAAATACGGTGGTTTTGAGACATTTGTAGATCAATTAGTCTCCAACCAAGTTTCATCCCAGATTAAATACCATGTTGCCTGCCTTTCTGATCAAAAGGCCTATGAGCATTTCGAATATAAGGGTGTAGATTGTTTCACGATTAAGGCTCCGAAATTAGGACCGGCTCGCGTTATTGCCTATGATATGATGGCTATTAATTACGCTTTGAAGATAATCCATGGGGAAAATATAGAAGAACCGATTTTCTATGTTCTAGGAAATACTATAGGTGCTTTTGTGGCTCCCTTTGCTACTAAGATTCATAAAATTGGTGGTAAATTCTACATTAATCCAGATGGTTTGGAGTGGAAACGAGCTAAGTGGCCCAAACCAGTACAAGCTTATCTAAAGTACTCTGAGAAAGTAATGACAAGACATGCTGACTTAGTTATCTCGGATAATCCAGGAATTGAAACCTATATTCAAGGAGCCTATCCGTGGTCTAAGACGACTTACATTGCCTATGGAACCGATTTATCACCGACAACACTGACACGTCAGGATGCCAAAGTAAGAGATATTTACAAGATGTGGAATACTTACGAGAAAAACTATTATTTGATTCTTGGTCGTTTTGTTCCAGAAAATAACTATGAAACGGCCATTCGTGAGTTTATGAGTTCCTCAACAAAACGTGATTTAATTATTATTTGTAATCATGAGGGCAATGCTTATTTCGAGGAATTACGTTCCAAGACACAGTTTGATACGGATCCACGTGTGAAGTTTGTTGGAACAGTTTATGATCAAAACCTATTAAAATATATTCGCAAAGAAGCTTTTGCCTATATTCATGGTCATGAAGTTGGAGGAACCAACCCTGGCCTACTGGAAGCTATGGCACAAACTGATTTGAATTTAGTATTAGGAGTCTCATTTAACCAGTCAGTAGCTAAAGATACAGCTCGTTACTGGAAAAAGGATGAGGGCAATCTGTCGCATTTGATTGATCAAGTAGATGGTGTTTTAGATTACTCTGAACTAGGTAAGTTAGCTAAGGAGAACATGGAACAGAACTTTACTTGGGAAAAAATTGTAGGTGAGTACGAGGAGCTATTTTTATCATGAAAGTAAATATCTTACTGTCAACCTACAATGGTGAGCAGTATTTAGCAGAACAAGTGAAGAGTATCCAAGAGCAAACCTATCAGGAGTGGGAACTTCTCATACGTGACGATGGTTCATCTGATGGCACAGTTGAAATTATTAAACAACTGGCTGCACGAGATTCACGTATTAACTTTATCAATGAGAATCATGTTGAAAACGTTGGTGTAATCAAAAGTTTCCATGCCCTACTTAAGCATGGGGAGGCAGACCTATACTGTTTCAGTGACCAGGATGATTTTTGGCTTCCTGAAAAAATCTCACTTCAAGTGGCAGAAGCCAAAAAGTATTCTCAGGATAAACCTTTACTCATTTACACAGATTTAAAGGTAGTAGATGAAAATTTATCTGTCCTGCATGAGAGTATGATTCGTACTCAGTCTGACCATGCGAATACTGAGCTGATTCAAGAGTTGACTGAAAATACAGTGACTGGTGGCGTTGCTATGATTAACCATGCTTTAGCAGAACTATGGACTGGTGAGGAAAAGCATGATTTGCTGATGCATGACTGGTATCTGGGTTTGTTAGCTTCAGCCTTTGGTAACTTAGTCTATATTGATGAACCAACTGAGCTTTATCGTCAGCATAGCAGTAATGTCCTTGGAGCACGAACTTTGCGAAAGCGGATGAAAAATTGGATTAGACCCCATGTCCTTTTTGCCAAATATTGGAGTCTTATTAAAGCTAGCCAAGACCAGGCTAGAAATTTGCTAGAACTCCCGTTAAGTTCACAGAATAAGGAAATCATTGAAAACTTTGTAACAATTATGGATGCTCCATTTAGAGAACGTTTAGCACGTATCCGAAAATACGGTTATCGAAAAAATAGAGCTTTTCACACAACTGTGTTTACGACATTGATTCTTACAAAGTTTGCATATAGAGGAGAGAAAGATGTTAGACTTTTTTAGTCAGAAAAATCGTATTTTGTTACGAGAAATGGTTAAAACCGATTTCAAATTGCGCTATCAAGGTAGTTTAATCGGTCATTTGTGGTCTATTTTGAAACCACTTATGCTCTTTACAATTATGTACCTGGTATTTGTTCGCTTCTTACGTTTTGATGATGGAACACCACACTATGCCATTGGCCTCTTAATCGGTATGGTTACATGGAGTTTCTTTTCAGAAGCGACGAGTATGGGGATGATGTCAATTGTATCAAGGGGTGACTTGTTACGAAAATTGAATTTTTCGAAAGAGATTATCGTCATTTCATCTGTTGTTGGGGCTTCAATTAACTATATTATCAACCTACTTGTTGTCTTTGTTTTTGCCTTGGTAAACGGTGTTAATTTTTCAGTTGGATGGTTGACAGTTATTCCATTATTTGCGGAACTTTTCCTTTTCTCAGCTGGTATTGCCTTTGTTTTAGCAACACTCTTTGTTAAGTACCGTGATATTGGTCCGATTTGGGAAGTAGTTATGCAAGCTGGTATGTATGCGACACCCATTATCTATTCGTTGACATTTATTTTGCAACGTGGACAAGTTAAGATTGCAAAACTGATGATGTTGAATCCTTTAGCACAAATTATTCAGGACTTGCGACACTTTATTGTCTTCTCAGGTAGCTTACGTGGTTGGGATTTAATTGGTCATAAGGCTATTGCTATTATTCCGTATTTCTTACCACTTGTTATCTTTGCTATTGGTTACTACATTTTCCATCATCAAGCTAAAAAATTCGCGGAGATTCTCTAATGACAGAAAAGAAAATTGCAGTTAAAGTGGACCATGTAAGTAAGTTTTTCAAATTACCGGTTGAGTCTACTCAAAGTCTTAGAACTGCCTTAGTAAATAGATTTAAAGGAATCAAAGGCTATAAAGAACAACATGTCTTGAAAGACATTGACTTCGAAGTTGAGGAAGGTGATTTCTTCGGAATCGTGGGACGAAATGGTTCAGGGAAATCAACATTATTGAAGATTATTTCTCAAATTTATGTTCCTGAACAAGGGACGGTTACCGTAAATGGCAAAATGGTTTCATTTATTGAACTTGGTGTCGGTTTCAACCCTGAATTAACTGGACGAGAGAATGTTTATATGAATGGAGCCATGCTTGGCTTTACGACGGCAGAAGTTGATGCCATGTATGATGAGATTGTTGAGTTCGCAGAGCTTGAAGATTTTATGAACCAGAAACTCAAGAACTACTCGTCTGGTATGCAGGTCCGTTTGGCTTTCTCTGTGGCTATCAAGGCACAGGGTGATGTTCTTATCCTTGACGAGGTTCTTGCAGTAGGTGATGAAGCCTTCCAACGTAAGTGTAATGACTACTTTATGGAACGTAAGAAATCAGGGAAAACAACAATTCTTGTAACCCATGATATGGGGGCTGTTAAGAAGTACTGTAACAAGGCTATTTTGATTGAGGACGGGTACATTAAAGCAAAAGGCGAGCCTAGAGACGTTGCCAATCAATATAGTTTTGACAATACAGAGCAAGTAATCACTTCAGAGCAATCAGGAATTGAAAGAAGTGGTTCAGTTGTGGAAAATCTGAAGTTATCACTATTGTCTTCTAAGAGAGCGACACCCAATGAACCAATTTCATTTGATTTGACGTATACTCTGCTAGAAGATGTGCCTACTTATATTGCTATCTCATTTACAGATATTGATCGTAATATTTGGATTTATAATGATAATACGATGGACAATTTAACAAGTGGCAAGGGTGATGTTAAAGTAAACTATCAGTGTTCACTAGCAGGATTAAACGATATTAAGTTAAAACTTGAAATTACTGTAAGGGATGCGAATAACCAAGTTCTAGCCTTTCTTCCGGCTGATGAGATTCCAGTTATTGTTCTAAATAGGGATGATATTGATGAAGATGACGAGTCAGCCAAAGATTCTGCAACTGGTATTATTCAAAGAAATGGGAAGTGGAGTTTTTCTTAAGAGAAAAAGGGAAGTTTGAATGAAAGTATCGATTATTTGTACCAATTATAATAAGGGGGATTGGGTACGAGAGGCTATGGATAGCTTTCTCAATCAGAAAACAAATTTTGATTTCGAGATTATTATCATTGATGATGCTTCAACAGATCATTCGTATGAGATTATTCAAGAGTATCAAAATAAGTTTCCTGAAAAAGTTAGAACTTTTCGTAATGAAGTGAATCTTGGCATTACTAGAACTTGGAAAAAAGTTTGCCAAGAAGCTAAGGGTCAATACATCGCGAGATGTGATAGTGATGATTTTTGGACGGACCCATTTAAACTTCAAAAGCAAGTTGATTTGCTAGATGCTTCAACGGATTCACTATGGTCAAATACCGAATTTGACATGGTAGACCTAGACGGAAATCTTATCCAAAAAGATGCCTTTGCAAATAAGGCACTCCCTTTGATTGATTCTTACGAAGAGATGCTTGTCATGAAAGGAATGACAATGGCTTCAACCTGGTTGGTTGATACCGCTCTTATGCAAGATGTATCTGCTCAAATTAGCGATACAGCTGCAGACGATACATTTGAGTTGCAACTTGAATTATTCAAACGCACTAAAATTTCTTTTTTGAGTGATTCCACTACTGTATATCGTATGAATTTGGGATCTGATTCAAAACCTATGACATTGGAGACTGCTGAAAGGCGGTTCACTGGTATCTTAGATTCTCAAATTAAATATCTCAACAAGTATCCAGATCAGGATATTCAAAGAATTTCACACTTGGCTCTTGTTAAGGATCGTGATTTGGATATCTTAGTTTTTAAAAAAGACCGTCAGATAGAAGACTTGAATTTGAAACTAAATCAGGTATCACAGATTTCTCATGACCAAAACGAATATATTGAAGTTTTGAAAAAAGAGAAAGAAGAGTTACGTTCTGATCTGACTAGTGAGTTGAATCGTATACAGAGTTTATATGATGACTTACAAATCCAATATAACAGTGTTGTTACTTCGAGAAGATGGACAATACCAACTAAAATTATTAATTTCTTTAGGAGAAGTAAATGAAACGTCTATTGTTTTATGTTCATTTCAATAAATATGATCATATTAGTCGACATGTATTTTATCAACTTGAACATATGAGACCCTTGTTTGATAAATTGGTTTTTATTTCAAACAGTCGTCTTAGTGAAAGTGAAGTACAAAAGCTTCGTGATAAACACTTGATTGATGATTTTATCCAACGTGAGAATAAAGGTTACGATTTTGCTGCTTGGCATGATGGTATGGAATTTGTTGGATTTGATAACTTGAAACAGTATGATTCTGTCACTGTTATGAATGATACCTGTTTTGGTCCTCTATGGGATATGGCACCAATCTATGATAAATATGAATCAAACTCAAATGTAGATTTTTGGGGTATGACTAATCATCAAGGAATCAAAGCTGGTGATATTTATATTCATGAACATTTGCAATCTTACTTTATTTCATTTAAAAAACGTTTAGTTGAATCTAGTGTTTTCCAAAAGTTTTGGAAATCAGTTGAGAGTTTCGAAGATGTTCAAAAGGTAATCGATAATTATGAAACTCTTTATACCAAGAAGTTTATGGATGCTGGATTTAAGTATGAATCGATTCTTAATACGATTCCACTAAATGATAAGTTTTTCCATAGTAATTTTACAATTCATTATCCTCATGTTTTGCTTGATGCAGGGGTTCCATTTATTAAGGTTAAGACATTTGATTTAACCCAGCACCTTGCACCTTATTTGCTTAAGGAAATTGAGAATAGAACGGACTATCCGGTAGAATTCATTTTGTCACACATGTCGGATATGAGTTTACCGACTCCACCTTATTTACTTGATCGCAAAGTCATTGAGGAAAGCTCAGAGACATATTCAGACACTAAAAAAATTGCTGTACATCTTCACACCTACTATGTCGACTTACTCGAAGACTTTTTGAAGCAATTTGAGAATTTTCACTTTACTTATGACCTCTTCTTAACAACGGATTCTGAAGAGAAGAAGGAAGAGATTCAGTCTATCCTTGATAAGAATGGAAAAGTAGCTCGAATCTTTATTACTGGGAATCGTGGACGTGATGTTATTCCAATGCTTAAGTTGAAAGATGAACTTTCTGCTTATGATTATATTGGACATTTCCATACGAAAAAATCACCAGAATACCCTTATTGGGTTGGAGATTCATGGCGAAATGAACTTTTCTCAATGTTAATTCAACCTGCTGATAATATTATTGCAAATCTAGAACGTGATGATAGGTTAGGGCTTGTAATTGCTGATATTCCAACTTTCTTCCGTTATACTAAAATTGTGGATCCTTGGAATGAGAATCGTTTTGCCGAAGGAATGAATGATTTATGGGAGCGTATGAATCTTGGTCGAGAAATTGACTTTGATAAGATGAATACTTTTATCATGAGTTATGGAACATTTATTTGGTTTAAATATGATGCTTTGAAACCGTTGTTTGACCTTGATTTGCAAGATGAAGAAATCCCAGCAGAACCAATTCCTCAACATACCATTTTGCATTCAATTGAGCGTATTCTAGTTTACCTCGCATGGGCAAGACGTTATGATTATGCGATTGCAAAAAACGATATCTATATTACGCCTTTTGTAGATAATGTTGTGTTAAATATCCGACCTGATACTTTACCAAATACCTATATTAATTTTGATAATATCGGTGGTATAAAAGGTGCTCTCAAATATATTATTGTAGGTCCAGGAACTGCTGTGAAGTATATTTTGAGAAGAATAAAACGTAGATTTACATCCAAGAGTAGTAAAAATACTATGAAATAGTAATTATCCCCCTCCCACTTACGAATAGGTAAGTAGGAGGTTTTTTCTTATGTATAGTATT
>ENA-OWRC01002731-OWRC01002731.1-human-gut-metagenome-genome-assembly--contig:-NODE-2731-length-12905-cov-63.593463_pt1 | contig 12905 bp, 9 predicted proteins | sample MGYA00248268_ERZ651895 | MGnify/ENA primary metagenome ERZ651895 (study PRJEB26924, sample SAMEA4378242) | human gut metagenome | biome: human gut; feature: human-associated habitat; material: faeces...
AGAGCATCTGCCTTACAAGCAGAGGGTCACAGGTTCGAGCCCTGTAGGTCCCATTTAACTAATTCTTTTTATTAGTTATGCCGATGTGGCTCAATTGGCAGAGCAGCTGATTTGTAATCAGCAGGTTATCGGTTCGAGTCCGATCATCGGCTTTATACAATTTAATATTGAATTGTATTATGGGCAGATTCCCGAGTGGCCAAAGGGGACAGACTGTAAATCTGCTGCAACTTGCTTCGATGGTTCGAATCCATCTCTGCCCATTACTCTTTATAGAGTAACTAAATACTATCGCGGGATGGAGCAGTCTGGAAGCTCGCCGGGCTCATAACCCGGAGGTCATAGGTTCAAATCCTATTCCCGCAACTCGATGCGTAAGCATTGTGCCCAGTTAGCTCAGTTGGTAGAGCAACGGACTGAAAATCCGTGTGTCTCTGGTTCGATTCCGGAACTGGGCATTTTAATTTATTATGGGATATTAGCTCAGGTGGTAGAGCACTTGACTTTTAATCAAGTTGTCCGGGGTTCGAATCCCCGATGTCTCATTAGAAAAAGAAAACCATCACTCGTAAGAGTGGTGGTTTTCTTTTTCTATTGATATATGGTGAATTGAACTCCGGACAACGTAATTTGATATGGATTTTGTAGCAACACTCTATCCGACTAAAAAGATAGTTCATCTTCAATACAAAAAATAGTAAAACTGCACAAAAAATAATTGAAAATTTGTGCATGTTTGTTAACACTTTCAGAGACCAAGGTGATACTATAATAACTGTAAAAACCCCCCCAATACATTATATATTTTTTACTATCCCCATAGTAAAATACCTTCTCCTAAAAGACAGCAGAACGATGGCTGTCTTTTTTTTGCTTTATTTTAATCATAAAATCAATTACACCATCAGATTTATTTTGCTTCCAGTCCGCAGAGATGTGTAGTAATCATCATATGACGAGCTGCTCATCTGGCGTGAGACACGATACAGACTGCTTGTGAAGTCATTGTTTTTTCCGAACAGAGAATTAAGTGTGTCTGCGTCGGCTTTTTTGACGAGCTCCTCATTTGCTTTCAGGGTACCGTCCTTGTTTATTGTGATTCCAATGTCTTCAAGCTCGTCACTGTATTTGCCTGCGAGCTTTTTGAGCTGTTTGGCGTAACGCTTCATTGAGGTTGAACTGCTGTTTGAGGCGGAATCAATGGAATTGTTGTAAGTGTCAACAAGAGCCATGACTGTTTGGCGGATGTTATCGGTATTTTCGTCATCTGAATACTTGTAGTTCTTTAATTTTTTAGCTGCGCGGTGCAGGGCGGTTGAATCATCGTAAGCGAGCTCTGTAATACTATATTCTTTGCGTTTGGATGATTTCATGGCATCGCGGTTGTTTGAATAAAAATTTCTCATAAAATATGTTGCTGAAAGATTTGTTGCTGAACTTACTCGCGTACTCATGTTAATCCTCTTTATATTTTTAAATTTTAAAGTTTAAAATAATTGCGTTATAACTGCGATTTTAGGTTCTATTTTGAACGTATAATCGCACTTAAATAATTGTTATAAATATTTTATCGGATATTTGCACGAAAAAGTTTACTTATGCGATTAAAAGAAGTAAAATATAGGGGAATGCGTAGAATAAGAAGACGCAATTATGCAATCGAAAGGCAATCAGGCAAAGAGCAGCAAAACATAATGTAAAAACATAATGTAACCAAAGGAGGATATGGGGCATGAGTAAAAAAGCTTTCGGTACAACATCAAAAGGAGTGGAGGCATCGCTTTACGAAATCAGCAATGGCGGTGGATTGAGAGTACTTTTGACAGACTATGGCGCTGCAGTTGTATCTATTTTTGTAAAGGACAAGGATGGCAATGAGAGAGATGTCATTTTAGGATATGACAATGTGAAGTCATACGAGAAGGAGTATAGCTATTTTGGTGCTACTGTCGGCAGATATGCAAACAGGATATCCGATGCAAAGATTAATATTGATGGAGTGGAATATAAGCTTGAGGCTAATGACAATGAGAACAGTCTTCACAGTGGATCAAATGGTTTTTCTAAGCGCTTCTGGACTGTTAAGGAGCAGAAGGCAGATGAGATTACCTTTGAGATAGAGGATGCAGATTTGGAGCAGGGCTTCCCGGCAAATGCAGTCGTTGATGTGACATTTAAGGTAACAGAAGAAAATGCACTTGCTATTATATATAATGCAAAGGCAGATAAGACAACTACCTTCAATATGACAAACCACAGCTATTTCAATCTGAACGGTCATGCATCAGGAAGCGTATACACTCACACATTGCAGATAAATGCTGAGCATTACACACCTGTAAAGGATTCCAAGGCTATTCCTACAGGTGAGATTGCACCGGTTGAGGGTACACCATTTGATTTTACAGAGGCTAAGCCAATCGGAAGAGACATTGAGGCAAATGATACACAGCTTCATTATGGAAGCGGATATGATCACAATTTTGCAATAGACAAGACCGCTCCGGGAGTAGAAAAGGTCGCAACAGCATACTCTCCTGAGAGTGGCATACAGATGGAGGTATACACCGACTGTGTCGGAATCCAGCTTTATACTGCCAACTTTATCGTGGGACAGGAAGGCAAGGGCGGAGTTAAATACAATAACCGCGATGCATTCTGCCTCGAGACACAGTTCTATCCAAACTCAATAAATGAGACCAACTTCAGTACACCTGTTACAAAGGCTGGCGATACATACCACACAGAGACAGATTACAAATTCTCTGTGAGATAAAATGCTGCTTTGCATGCAAGTATGATGCAGAATATTAAAAGCTCACCATATTGATGAAATTTATCATTAATATGGTGGGCTTTCTTAAGCTTTGTTTAATCAAACACTGATACAGTGGTTTTATTTCCGGAAATGTGGTATAAATATATTTATATTTATGTGTACAATTATGTGTACATTTATATGTATAATTATATTTATATGTATATTGAGACGACTTCGCACACGCAAACCTGCATTATCGCTGGCATATGTCCGGCGCACCATCACAGCCTGCAAGTGCGAAGTCCCCTAAAAATAGAAATTAAAACAAATAAATATATAGCACAGAGGAAACAAACCATGAAAATAGTATTTTTAGATTCCAAAACAATTGGTGACGACATCGACCTTTCCGAATATGACAAGCTCGGAGAGGTTGTCAAATATGATTTTTCGACAACAGAGGAAGCAGCGGAGCGCACAAGAGATGCTGATGTGATTGTTTTAAATAAGGTCGAGGTAAATGAGAAATCTATAGGACAGGCAAAAAATTTAAAGCTCGTATGTGTGACCGCAACAGGCACCAACAATCTGGATAAAGAATATCTGGAAAAGAGAGGCATTGAATGGAGAAATGTCGCAGGGTATTCTACAGAGACCGTGGCACAGCATACGTTTGCGCTGCTATTTTACCTGCTTGAGAAGCTGAGATATTATGATGATTATGTGAAGAGTGAGAAATATGTGGGTGATACGTCATTTACGCATTTTTCCAATGTGTTTCACCAGATTAGCGGTATGACCTGGGGCATTGTGGGGCTTGGAAATATCGGAAGACGCGTGGCTGATATCGCAAAGGCTTTTGGCTGTCATGTGGTTTATTATTCTACCTCAGGAAGAAATTCACAGCCGGGCTATGAGAGAGTGGATTTTGATACTCTGCTTGCCTCATCTGATATTGTGTCGGTGCATGCACCGCTCACGGATGATACACTTGGTCTGATGGACAAGGCTGCGTTTGAAAAGATGAAAAAATCTGCGATATTTTTAAATCTTGGCAGAGGTCCTATAGTGAATGAAGCGGATCTGGCACAGGCGCTTATGGATGGAGAACTGGCGGCGGCAGGTCTTGATGTGCTGGCGCAGGAGCCTATGAGTGAGGACAATCCGCTCCGTGCGATAAAGGATTCAAACAAGCTGATTATCACACCACATATTGCGTGGGCAAGCGTTGAGGCAAGAACAAATCTGATGCACATTATATACAGTCAAATTGAGGACTTCTTTGCTAATTAGGAAATATAATTTAAAATCAAATCGCAACATTAAGAGAAAGCACTAAGAGAAAGCATTAAGAAGCAACATTAAGAAGCATCATTAAGAGGCAACATTAAGAAGTAACATTAAGAAGCAATATTAAGAGGCAGAAATGAGCATCAAATTTGAGATAACAAAACAAAACAACATACATTTTGGAATTGCAGCAGCAGCGGCCGCGCTGACAGGTTACTTTACATCGGCAAGCTGGTGGGTGATTCTTTTGTTTGCGGCAGTATATTTTGGACTTGTAAATGTGAAGCTTGAGCTTCCGGTGAAGCTGTCATGGCTTTGGGCTGCGATACTGCTTGTCATCGGAGCGATACTATCTGTTTTTTCGGTGCAGTATGTGCTGCTGACGGGTGAGGACTTTGTGAAAACCACCGATATGGTATGTGTGGTGAATGTGGTTCTGGCGCTTGCCATATATCTGGTGATACTTTTTATCACAAACAACACGAGGTTGACATGTACCATAGCATCAATTGCCATACTTGCGTTTGGGTTTATAGATTATTTTGTCTATGAATTCCGTGGCAATGAGTTTACATATGCGGATTTGAAGTCAGCGGGAACAGGACTTTCTGTCGTGACAAAATACAGATTCGTCATAGACTACAAATTTTTGTACGTGATTCTGGCGGCGGTTCTGTATATAGTGCTGGTAAGGCGCATAGAAGTGCAGTTCGAGTCGGCAGTCCATATGAGGATTATTTCGATACTGCTCACAATAATATGCGTGCTGTATGTCATCATGAATTCCATGTCACTGAACACCGAGACCTGGGAGAAAAAGGGCACGTACAGAAACGGCTATCTGCTGAACTTTGTGCTCGGCATAAGGGATAGCTTTGTGAAGGCACCTGATGGCTACAGCAAGGCAGCAGTTGACAAGATAGCGGGCAATTTCAAGGAAACGGACAGCTCATATTCGCAGTCTGATGCGAAAAATCCGACAATCATTGTTATCATGAATGAGTCGTTTGCTGATTTGTCGGTGGTGGGAGATTTTGAGACCAACACGCAGGTCACGCCTTTTATGGATTCTCTGAGTGAAAATACGCTTAAAGGCTATGCACTTTCGTCCGTGTACGGTGCGAAGACGCCAAACTCTGAGTGGGAATTTGAGACAGGAAACTCGATGGCATTTCTGCCGGACGGCTCGGTGGTTTATCAGCAGTATATAAATGATGACCCGACCTCCATAGTCTCAAACCTGAAGAATATCGGCTATACGACGGTTGCGATGCATCCGTACTATGCGACAGGCTGGAGCAGGAACAAGGTTTATCCGCATCTGGGCTATGATGAGACTTACTTTATAGATGATTTTGACCAGACAAAGATACTCAGGGAATATATCACTGACCAGGAGCTCTATGATAAGATCATTGACCGCTACGAGAAAAAGAGCGATGACGAGAAGCTTTATATCATGGGCATTACGATGCAAAACCATGGCGGCTACGGCGAGAGATATGACAACTTCAATCAGGAGGTTTACAAGGTTGGAGCGTCATACACCGATGCGAACCAGTATCTGTCACTTTTAAATGAGAGTGACAAGGCACTCGAAAGTCTCATCACATACTTTAAGGGTGTGGATGATCCGGTAGAGATTGTGTTTTTTGGAGACCACCAGCCGGGATTATGCAATAATTTTATCAAGCTTTTAAATGGCAAGGGCAATTCCGGACTTACGGAGCAGGAGCTTGAGAATCTGTACAAGGTGCCGTTTTTCATATGGACCAATTACGAGACGGATGCACAGACAGTTGATGTGACGAGCCTCAACTACCTGTCCACACTGACGCTTGAGAGAGCCAACATAGATCTGCCGGCATACAACCGGTTTCTCGCAGAGCTGATGGAGAAGATTCCGGCCATAAATTCAAGGGGCTATTATTCGAAAAAGAATGAGTGCTTTATGCATGTGGATGACGCAACAGGAGACGAGGCAAAATGGATAAAGGCATACAATATCCTGCAGTACAATTCGATGTTTGACGAGAAGGACAGAAGTTCGCTGCTGTTTCCGTACCTGAAATAATGTGATGATTTGAAGCAGCCATAAATACACATATGAGAAAATGAATTAGTATAACTATTCAGGGAGCTAATAATGAAGCTAAGTGATTTATTACAATTTGATAACATAATTGTGCAATGTCATGATAATCCGGACGCAGATGCACTGGCAAGCGGCTTTGGAGTCTATGAATACCTGAGGATGAATGGAAAAAGTCCCAGACTTGTATACGGAGGCAGGAATATCATACACAAGAGCAATCTGGTGCTTATGGTAGACAGTCTTGGCATACCGATAGAGCATGTGGATTTTTTAGACAATCCGCAGCTGCTTGTGACTGTCGATTGTCAGTACGGTGGTGGGAATGTCACATTTTTCAAGGCAGAAAATGTAGCTGTCATAGATCACCACAGAGTATCGGGAGAGCTTCCTGCTATGAACCGTGTCATGAGCTATATGGGCTCATGTGCGACAATTGTGTGGGATATGCTGCGTGAGGAGGGCGTAGAGATAAATCGAAACCTGGCAACAGCACTGTATTATGGACTTTACACCGACACCGGAGAATTTACTGAGATAACACATTCGCTTGATAGGGATCTGCGCGATGAGGCGGATTTTGACAACACTATAGTGGCCAAATTCCGAAATGCCAATATGTCACTTGAGGAGCTGGACATAGCCGCAACAGCATTGCTGGGGCGCGATTATATAGAGGAATACCGTCTGGCGATCGTAAAGGCAGGGGCATGTGACCCGAATGTACTCGGCATCATAAGCGATTTTGTGCTGGAGGTGGATGCTATTGACATATGTATGGTATTTTCAGTGATTAAGAATGGAGTGAAGCTTTCGTTTAGAAGCTGCATAAAAGAGGTGAGCGCAAGCGAAATGGCGCAGGAAGTGTGCAGGGACATAGGCTCCGGCGGAGGACATTATTACAAGGCCGGTGGATTTATTCCGATGGATCTGCTGATAGACAGCTATAATGTCTACTGCAGAGAAAAAGACGTGACACCAAGATTTCAGTACAGCAGCGATGGTACACACAAACGTCCTTCGGATTCTGCAATCAAATCATTATTGGAAGAGAGGATTTTTGATTATTTAAACGATACAACGATAATTTACGGAGAAGATTTTGATACGAGTGGCTTCAAAAAAGTGGATTATAAAAAACGCCCGATACCGATGGGATGTATCATTGCAAAGGATATACTGCCTGTGGGCTGCTGCATGGGAGTGCGGACAGCTAAGGGGGATATCTCCACACCGGTTGGTGAGGATACGGTGGTCATAATAGGAGAAGACGGCAGTGTACAGATTTTAAATCTGGACAGGCTGAACAAAAGCTTCAGGATATATAAGGACTGGCGGTTTACTGTGAAACAGACAGATTATGTCCCGAAGTTCAAGAATAAGGATACGGAGACTATAGTGGATGGAATGGCACATGCCAGAGTGTGCATACCGGTTGAGGAGGATTTTTCAAGAGCATTTGTGCTAAAGCACAAGGTAAAGCTATTTAAGAATAAGGATGACAGCAGTTATATATCAGGCAGATCTGGAGATATTATGGTTCTGCCAAATGATGACAGGAATGAGGCATATATGATAAGCAAGACAGAATTTGAAAAGACACATATAGCAAAGGGGGAGGAGGAAAACCGTAAAAAAGCGGTCGTTTTCGACCTTGATGGAACACTTCTCTACACACTTGAGGATTTAAAAAATGCAACAAACTATGCATTAAAACAAAAGGGCATGCCGGAGCGCACACTCGATGAAGTGCGCAGATTTGTGGGAAACGGAGTCAGACTGTTGATGGAGCGTGCAGTGCCACAGGGAGCAGACAATTCAAAGTTTGAGGAGACCTTTGCATTATTCAAGGAATACTATGATGCACATTGTAACGACAATACATCGCCATATAATGGTATCATGGAGCTGCTCGAGGAGCTTAAGGTGCGCGGCATCAAAATGGCTATCGTATCAAACAAGATAGATTTTGCAGTAAAATCGCTGGACAAGCTGTATTTTAAGGATTACATGACAGCAGCCATCGGCGAGATGGAGGAGGAAGGCATCCGCAAAAAGCCGGCGCCTGATATGGTGCAGAAGGCACTAAAGGAGCTTGGAGTGACACAGGATGAGGCAATCTATGTGGGGGATTCTGATGTGGATATTGCCACAGCGAAAAACTCAGGTCTGGAGTGCGTATCTGTCACATGGGGATTTCGTGATGTAGAGTTTTTGAAGGAGCATGGTGCAACAAATCTGATAGATGAACCGGTCGAATTATTAAATTACGTATAATCAGGAGAACTTTAATTTATGCTTTCAGAAAAGGGACTATTGATAATTGAAAAGCTGGCAGAGCACAACAATGAGCTTGTCACATCAAAGGCTCTTGCCGCGTCCACAGGTATGTCGGAGCGAAGTGTGAAGACATATCTGAAGGAGGTGGCTGATTTTTGTGAGCAGAACTCTATGACGCTCGACAGAAAGCCGGGCAAAGGCATGAAGCCATGCTTTAGTGATGCGCAGGTAGGAAAGATTCTGGATCTGGCAGGGCGGAGACCGGCAGCAGTATCGCAGAAGAAGCGACAGAACTATATATCATATATTCTGCTAAGCGGCTGGGATACATACACGTATGCGCTTTTTTCGGAGGAATTAAATGTAAGCAAAAATGTCATCATGGATGATATAAATGAGCTTGACGCAGAGCTTTTGCTCTATGGCATTAAGGTGCACAGAACGGCGGGCTACGGAATATATGCGACAGGCAGTGAGCTTGATATCAGAAAAGCCATGAGGCATTTCTGCAGATATCCAATCAGTGATAAGCAGGTTATCAAGACCGATGACCACAGGCTTTCAAGACGCGCGGCCGAGGTGATAGCCAATAATTTCAGAAGCGTAAATCTGTCGATGGCAGTTGACATGATACATCATGTGGAGAGACGCTTTGATATCATCTTTACGGATTACACATTTCAGATGCTGGCAGAGTACATAGCCATTGCACTTTTCAGGGTGGATGTGGAGAAGGAACTGAAGCCGGATGAGTTAGATTTGTCGAACCGAATATGTGATGCTGCAAGTGATGATGATGCGGGCACCGAAACAGAGCAGCAGGTACAGAAAAATGGATTCATAATGACAGAGCATGAGAACATGGCAAGGGAGGCAGCAGGCTTTCTGGAAAGATATCACGGCATCAGCCTCTCACAGCCTGAAATCATGTATCTGGCAATGCTTTTTTCCTGTGCCGAGGGACAAAACCGCGTTGTCATGTCCTGTGAGGAGGCACTTAGCATAGAGGATGAGATGATAGTGTATCTGTCAAATCTTCTCGCAGCCAATCTGATTGAAAATGAGCTTCTGCGCGAGAGCATGCGTAGCTTTTTACCGGGCTCCATTGCGAGGACTCATTTTGGCATAGAGATAGACAATCCATTTCTTTCCGATATCACACAATCGTATGCCAGTCTCTTTACGGTATGCTTTACGGTATCGAGATACTATGAAAAGTACACAGGTGCCATGCCGAGCGAGAATGAGATAGCATTTATTGCATTGCAGGTAGGCGGAGCTCTGCACAGGAATCCTATGACAGTGCGTGCAGTGTTAATCGGTGCAGCAGGCTATGCGACCGGCAGCATAATAGCGGGCAAAATAGAAAACAGGGTGCCGGATGTAAGGATAGTAAGCATTTTGTCGTCAGACCGCATAGAGCATATTGACGAGTATGACTGCGACCTCATACTCTCGACCATAGACACACAGGCAGATATCCACAAGGATATGAGATTTCTGTATGTTTCTCCACTAATCAGTGCACAGGATGAGAAAAATATCAGAAACAAGTGCTTTGAGCTAATGACCGGTCAGAGCGCAGAGGTCAGCGAGTTTTCACATATGCTGTCGGAGGAGTTTATCATATTTGAGAAAAAGGCGAAAAACCGCAAGGATGTTTTAAAACGTGCGTGCCAGCTTCTCATAAACAAAGGAATAGTGCAGAGCGAGTTTGCGAGGGATGTACTGGAGCGTGAGAAGGTGGAGGCAACCGCCGTGGGCTGCAATATAGCCATACCGCACGGAAAGCCTGAGCATGTAAACCGCTGCCAGATACTTGTGATACGTCTCGACAAGCCGATAGAGTGGGGCGAGAGAATGGCAGACATGATATTTCTGCTTGCGATAAACTTTGACAGTGTCAACACGACAAAGGCATTTTTCCATGATTTCACGAAGCTTCTGAATGAAAATGGAGCGACGGACAGGCTCAGGGAGGCTGCTTCACCTCATGAGCTTTGTGCAGCTATCCGGAAAGAGCTGGGGTGGAACTGAATATCACATTAATACAAAATTGCACCAGAGATGGTGCAATTTTGCATTTTGGGGAATATTGAAAAAACTCATGGCGCACAGTACAATAAAACCATAGAAAGCAACGGACATATGACAGGCTGATGAATAGCAGAGGGCAATACAGTTAATCATATGTGTGAGCGAAATAGACAAATAAACCAATAAATTTTAAAATTCAGGAGGACAAAACTATGGTAAGCAAGACAATGGTAGTAAAAGCAGCAGAGGGACTTCACATGAGACCGGCAGGAGTTATCGCAAGAGAGGCAGGCAAGTTTGATTCAGATGTAACAATCGTATTCGGAGACAAGAGAATCAACGCAAAGAGCCTTGTAAACATCATCGCAGCATGCATCAAGAAGGACGCAGAGATTACATTCGAGTGTGAGGGCGCTGACGAGGAAGCAGCACTTGCAAAGATGGAAGAGCTCGAGGCAGACAACTTCGGAGATTAATCAACAAACAAAGTTAATCGGAGGTGTGATATGTACAAAGGAATCGCCGGCTCAGAAGGAATCGGAATCGGAAATGTGGTCATTATCGAAGAGCATGAGATAGTGATTGAAAATAAGAAAATTACAGATACAGACGCTGAAATCGCACGTCTCCAGGGAGCCATTGAGAAATTTGTAAATGATACAAACGCCATGGCAGACAGAATGGAAAAGACAGTTGGAGCAAAGGATGCGGATATCCTTCGCGGACATATCCAGATGCTTCAGGATCCGACCATAGAGGAGCAGATTACAGCACTCATAGTAAGTGAGAAAATCACGGCAGAGAAGGCACTCGACCAGGTGCTTGAGCAGACAGCAGAGATATTTGCACAGATACCTGATGAGCTTTTGCAGCAGAGAGCGACAGATTTCAGGGATATCAAAGCCAGAATCCTTAAGATTCTGCTTGGAATCGAGGACTACGATATTTCAGCAGCTCCGGCAGGCACAGTGCTTGTGGCACATGACCTGACACCATCCATGACAGCAGGTATCGTGGCAGAGAATATCGCAGGAATACTCACAGAGGTGGGCGGCAGAACCTCCCACTCAGCAATACTTGCAAGAGCTATGGAAATCCCGGCAGTTCTCAGTATTGACGGAATCTGCACATCTGTCAAAAATGGTGACAGAGTGGTACTCAACGGAACAAGCGGAGAGGCAATCGTAAACCCTGACGCTGAGACAGAGCAGAAATTCGCTGGGCTGCTTGAGGAATACAAAAAAGAGAAGGAGCTCTTAAAGAAATTTGCGGGTGTGCCAACAGTATCAGCAGACGGCACAAAGGTAGAGCTTGTATGCAATATCGGAAAGCCTGAGGACGCAAAGAAGGCTGTAGAGTGTGACGGAGAGGGAATAGGACTTTTCCGTACAGAGTTCCTTTTCATGGACAGAGACACAATTCCTACAGAGGAAGAGCAGTTTGAGGCATACAAATCAGTAGCAGAGACAATGAAGGGCAAGCCTGTCATCATCCGTACACTCGATATCGGAGGCGACAAGGAAATCCCATATCTGGGCCTTGAGAAAGAGGACAACCCATTCTTAGGTTACAGAGCTATCAGATTCTGCCTTCAGAGAACAGACATCTACAATACACAGCTTCGTGCACTTGTGAGAGCCAGCGCATTCGGCAGGATAAAGATAATGGTTCCGCTTGTGACAGGTGTAGATGAGCTTCGCAGTGTAAAGGCAATGGTAGCTGACATCATGAAAGAGCTTGATGCAGAGGGCATTGCATACAACAAGAACCTCGAAATCGGTATCATGATGGAGACACCGGCAGCCTGCATGATGGCAGATGTACTTGCAAAAGAGGCAGCCTTCTTCAGTATCGGAACAAACGACCTGACAGGCTACACGATGGCAGTAGACCGTGGAAACTCAAAGGTAGCATACCTTTATTCAGCCTTCAATCCGGCAGTGCTTCGCGCAATCAAGCGTATCATCGAGTGCGGTAAGAAAGAGGGAATCATGGTAGGCATGTGTGGAGAGGCAGCAGCAGATCCAAAGCTCATTCCGCTGTTACTCGCATTCGGACTTGATGAGTTCTCAGTGAGTGCCACAAGTGTGCTTAAGACCAGAAAGACCATCGCAGACAGCAGCATGGCAGAATGCAAGGCATTGGCAGACAAGGTAATGGCATGCGCTACAGAGGCAGAGGTACAGGCAGTGCTTGCACAGCAGTAGATGCAAAATCCAAAGAAGTATAAAAGTTAGTAAAAGAGTATAAATAAGAGTAAAATATAAAAGTATAACATTGAAATTTATTATAAAGACGGCTGAACCGGTGGGGACTGGGACGGCCGTCTTTTTTGCATACGCAGAATGTGAGATGAATATTTAGTCATTTACGATTTAGTTATTTATGATTGCTAACTTGAAAAAGTAAATTCCAGTGCAGAAGTAAATTCCACACTCATTTAAA
>ENA-OWRC01002732-OWRC01002732.1-human-gut-metagenome-genome-assembly--contig:-NODE-2732-length-12901-cov-3.261638_pt1 | contig 12901 bp, 10 predicted proteins | sample MGYA00248268_ERZ651895 | MGnify/ENA primary metagenome ERZ651895 (study PRJEB26924, sample SAMEA4378242) | human gut metagenome | biome: human gut; feature: human-associated habitat; material: faeces...
CAGATTGCCGCTTAGGGGCGTTTGCAGCGTCGAGCAGTTACGCGGTTTGGTAAAACCGCGTAACTACAGAGCCTCGAGTGCGTTGGCGATGCGCTTCATGGCGGCATCGGCGGATGCTTGGTCGGGCGCCTCGGCCAGCACGCGGATAACCGACTCGGTTCCACTCTTGCGTACGAGCACGCGGCCCTCGCCTGCCAGCGCAGCCTCGGCCTCGGCGATGGCGTTCTGCACGCCCATGTTCTCGAGCGCGGCGTCCTTGTCCGCCACGCGCACGGCCACCTGCGCCTGCGGTAGCAGCTTGCACGGAGCCGTGAGCTGCGAGAGCGTCTCGCGCTCGGCACGAATCACTTCCATCACGCGCAGCGAGGTCATAATCCCGTCGCCCGTGCGCTCGATATCGCCAAAGATCGTATGGCCCGTCTGCTCGCCGCCCAGGCTGTAACCGCCCTCGCGCATCTTGGCATACACGTGGCGGTCGCCCACACCGCTGGTCACGGCACTTAGGCCGGCAAGCTCCAACGACTTGATCAGGCCAAAGTTGCTGGCAATCGTCGGAACCACGGTACCGCCCGAAAGGCGACCGTGCTTGTTCAGGTACACGCCGCACACGTACAGGATCTGGTCGCCATCGACCACGCGCCCGCGCTCGTCCACGGCCAGGCAGCGGTCGACATCGCCGTCATAGGCAAAGCCCACGTCCAGGCCCTGCTCCACCACGTGGCGCTGCAGACGCTCCATATGCGTGGAGCCGCAGTCGACGTTGATGTTAAAACCATCGGGCGCGGCATTGATCACGCGCACGTCGGCGCCCAGCGCGTCGAACACCGGCTTGGCCACCGAGGACGCCGAGCCGTTGGCGCAGTCGATGCCGATCTTGACGCCCTGCAGCGAAAAGTTCGCGCTGGCGATGAGCGAGGCAATGTAGCGGTTGCGGCCCTGCATGTAGTCCACCGTGGCGCCGATGTGGTTGCCCGTGGCCAGCGGCACCTCGCTCTTGCCATCGACGTAGTCCTCGATGAGCTCCAGTACGTCCTCGTCCATCTTAAAACCGTCGCTATTGACGAGCTTAATGCCGTTATCGCAAAACGGGTTGTGGCTCGCGCTGATCATGATGCCGCAATCGAAGCAGCCTTCCACGGTCTGATGCGCTACGCCCGGCGTGGGGATCACGTGCAGCATATAGGCGTCCGCACCGCTCGCGACCAAGCCACTCACCAGCGCCGCCTCGAACATATAGCTCGAGCGACGGGTGTCCTTGCCCACGATGACGCGCGCCTTGCGCTCGCGGTTGGCGCCGTAATACCAGCCCACAAAACGGCCAATCTTATAAGCGTGCTCTACCGTCAGCCCAACGTTGGCCTCACCGCGAAAGCCGTCGGTGCCAAAGTACTTCATATCTTACTTATCCTGTTCGAACGTTTGAGCGGTCGGCGTGGTACGAACCTTAAGCTCCTTGTGCCCAGAGTCCTTCGAAGTCGTGACCGTGTACTCAACCTTTATGTCTTGTCCAAGAAGCATGTGGACACCGCCCCATGCAACCTTCAAGCCATCGTGCGTCGCTTCGTTCATCTCGATAGAACCGGAGCCCGAAGTCTTAATGTCCGAAATGCTGCCTCCCGCAGGAGCATAGAGATAAAGCCTCAGTACCTCATCATCAATATCCTGGCTAATGCCGTTATGGCCCTGGAAATAACCAGGCATCTCGGCCTTCTCCTGGGGGGTCATCGTGTTCTTGAGCGAGGTGGTCACTCGATACGTCGTCGAGCCATCGGCATTTTCAACCGAAGAATCGATGGTGACTCGCTTATCGAGGAACCAATCCATCTTTGAATAACTGTAGTTGTTCACATAGACGCCCAAGATCGGAGCCTCCGACGTATCGGCTTGGAGGGCGCCCGATATTCCAAGGGCCTTCGCGGCCTTTTCCTCGTCATCGTTTCTCGAATACATGAGGATGCGACCCTCGGAAGCACCCTTTTCGATGGCTCCAGCAATCTTAGCAATATCGCTGGAGCCCAGTTCGTCCACGATCTTGTTAAAAGCCGATCCGGCAACCGCCGCAAAAATGGCGTCCTGTTCCTCTACCGGGTAATTCCAATAAATATCGTGCAGCAGCACCTTTGCAGCGTTGCTTCCATCAACGACGGTACCGTCAGGAAGCTGTGTGCCGCCTACAATGCCGAGCATATACTGCAAAAATACCGGATCGACTGCAAATACGCCGTCGATGTCATCTCCGACAATGGCCTTCTGCATATCGCTGGCAAGCTGAGCCGCACGCGGATAATCGGGCGTCATCGTAACGTCACCCATCGTGTATCCGAGCGTGTTGAATCCGGTCAGGCCCCATCCGGTCGTGAACAAGTTTGCTTCTTCATCGGTGATGGGAAGCGGGCTCAAAGGCTCTTTCATCATGTCGACTTTGACAAAATCGCCCAGTTCGAGCTTACCATCAGTCACCGACATCACGCCGCGAGAACCGGGAAAACCGCCACAGGCGCGGATCTCGACATTGCTCATCGCGAGCACAAGATAATGACGCGTCTGGCCGTTGGCGCCGAGCATCTGGGGAAGGACGGGGGCGACCTTCTCCGCCGCGTCAACCGCGCCGTTGAGGGTGGCAAAGCCGTCCTTGGCCTTATCGACCAGCTCGGTCACCTGGGAAATATGAGTATCGCCAATGCCCTGGATCTTCTCGTTGGCGCTCTTGAACACCTTCGAGCTGCTGGAAAGCGAATCGGCGACCGCCTGCAGCGCGGACACGTTAATCATGCCGTCCTGAAACAGCTTGCCGGGCGTGGCCTGCGAAAGGTTATCGGCCATGGGAACCAGCGCATTGCTCGAGACATCGGACAGGGCGTCGATCATGGTGCGTGCGGCATTGATGTCGCCGCCATACACCGGGATAAACGAAGCCGCCGTCCACAGCGGGCTCGAGGTCTCCGCCTTCATGCTGTCGCAAAGCTCATCAATCTTCTTCGCGTCGTCAGGCAGCGTCGAAAAATCGCCCGACGTGACCTTGTCCTTAAGGCCACCGACGATCTCGACAGCCTCCTTCGCTTCGCTCTTTACGGTCTTTGCCGATTTAAGCAGCATAAAGCCGCTTGCGCCAAGCGCAACGAGAAGCACCGCGACTACAGCGGCAATAATGGCGCCAGTGTGACGCTTTTTGCGCTCGCCCTTGCGATGGCGATGACGGACCAGACCGTCAGAGGTCGAACTCGACGAAGCGTCGCTACCGTAGTTCAAGCCAAAATCGTAATAATCTTCCTTGGAACCCGAGCCCGCAAACTCGGCACCGCTATCATCCAGGCGGGCGAACGTGCCAGTCTCGGAGGCGCCGGTGTAAATCGTGCCAAGGTTACCCGTAAGCCCCGCGCCACCGGCAGAGGGAGTATTGTTGGCGGCCTTGCCGGCATTAACGTTGCCGGCGATATTCGCGGCGTTGGCAGCACCTGCGTTGTTCGCAGGTATCGAAGGGGCCCCGCTCGGCTGCGACGTGGAGGTTGCACCGCCCGCAAAGACATTCCCTCTTGCACGGCCGGTCTTTTTTGCCTTTTGAGACTGCTCGTACAGAGCGGTAAACATCGCCGTCTCGCCCGGGGACACGCGCTTACCGGAACCGCCCTGCCCAGCGCCGCCCGGCGTGCCGGCCTTACCAGCCCCGTTCGGACGCGGCGGAACTGCAGGACGGCCGCTATCGCTGCCCTTAAAGTGATTACCAGCCATAAAGAAATCCTCGCAATTGAGTCGCAATGAAAAAGTCCATAACGTTGCTAGTTTATGGCATTTTGAGCATCGACAGCTAAACTCCAGACACGGACATCAATTGGCGAAAATGTGGCACAACGCCTTTTCCGTCTTGGCGCCAGCTACACCGTCAAAAACACCATCGCGATAATCATGGCAAAGCCCGCCAGGTCGGTAGGCAAAAACACCGTTCCCAGCATAAGGGCGCTGGTGATGGTGGCCGAAACCGGCTCCATGGTTCCAAGGAGGCTCGCGCGCACCGAGCCAATCTCCTTAACGCCCTGCATGTAGAACATATAGGCGAAGAACGACCCCACCACAATAAATATCGCGAGCGCGCCGACACCCGAGGGGCCGAGCGCCGGCATATGCGCCCACGGCTGGGTAAAGATACTCATCACGATTCCCGCCGAAAGCATGGCCGAGCCCGTGACGACCGGGCTACCGTATTTGTTGAGGATTCCGGCAGGGATGATTGCTATGCAGGCACCGCCCACTGCGCACAAAAGGCCCGAGAGCAGGCCCATCGGCGAGATGTTGAGCGTACTGGGGTCGCCGCCCGTGGCGATCAAAAACGTTCCGCCCAATGCGAGCAAAATGCCAAGAGCCTCGCGCGTGCGCGGCAGTCGATGCGCGGTGACGCAGGCATACCCCATGACGACCACCAGCTGCAGGCACTGGAAGACGGTCGCGGTGCCCGCGTTGGTCAGGCGCACGGCTGACAGATAGCAAAGCTGGTTGAACAGCAGGCCAAAGATCGTAAACAGAATAAGCTGCTTGCGATCGGCGGGGGTAGTCCACAGCTCGATCAAGCGGTCGCGGTCTTTTCTGAGCACAACGAACATAAAGAGCAGGCCAGCGATAACTTGGCGCACGCTCATCAGCCAAAACGTCTCGATATGGCACACGTCAAAGAGGTAGCTGGCGCTGGTGCCAGAAAAACCCCAAAACGTACCGCCGGCAAACGCGGCGAGCGTACCCAGGGCCATCTTGCGCGCCTGGGCGTCGTTGAGGCGGTCGCGCCATGCGCGGCGGGTGCTGCGGCTCAGCTCGTCAGTCCCCTCGGGCACGATAAAATCAGACGCCGCCGTCATCGGTACCGAAGCCCTTTCACGTGCACACTGCGCCGAGCGCTTCTGTTCCATCCCACTCCCCCGAAATCAATTGGCAATAAAGCGTCCAAACTGTAGCACGGATATTGGTATGAAATAGCAGATGATGCGGAGCATCTGCGAGCGTCCAAATTGCAGGGACGAAAGGCACCGATGAGCTATGCCGAGCGGTTGGAATCGCCTGGGGCGCCGGGATCGGCTTCCGCACTTTCATCGGTATGGCCACCGTCGGCATCGCCCTCGTCACCGGCGTCGCCCTGCTCCTCCTGCTCGCGACGGCGCTTTTCGCGAATCTGCTCAACGGCGGCTCGCAAGGCGGCCTCGTCCTCGGCGCGTGCCACCTCTTGCGTTGTCTTGACCATATGGCGAATCTCGAGCACCAGCAGCACGATCAGCGGCACCACGATAAGCGGAAAGAACAGCAGCGGATTGGTGAGCAACGAGACCACCACGCCCAGCCCCGCCGAGACAAAGACCACGCGCCCCACCACGTCGGCGGCGGGCACGGGCGCAGCATCCTCGACCGGATTGGCATCGCCCTTGGTGCGGTAGATCGGGGCGCCGTCGGCGGCGGCCTCCACGGCAACGATGCGGTGCGTGTTGAGCGCGTACTCGTTGTCGATGATGGTATGGAACGTCACGATGTCGCCCACCTCAAGCTTGGAGGTGTCGCACTTTTTGATGAAGATGAGGTCGCCCTTGTTAAACGTGGGCGCCATGGAGTCGGACTGCACGGCGAGCGGGGTGAAGCCGGCGATGTCAGAGACGCTGCCGTCCTCGCGCGTGGCGAGCGTGGTAAACGCATACAGGGCCGCCACCAGGATGATGATCCACATGACGACGCTCAGCGCGATGGATGCGACTTTTTTAACAGATTGCATGATGTCCCTTACTACCGTGTCTGTCTAGGTCGTGCGCGGCCCGGTGGCCGCCGTGCATATCTACTGTTCTTCGATGCCCTCAAAGCGCATCGAAACCGAATAGTTAGCTCCCTTTAGCATATTAGTGCAATTTGGGTCCGTTCCCTCGAGCCATATGCGAACGGTTACCGGCTTGTCCGTATCTTTTTTTTGGTCGAACATGTCGCTGGCCGCGTTCGCCGTATCCGAGTCGAGCCCAAAGACGGTGGCCGAACCAGACGAGCCCCCGCCTCCGTTGGGGTTGTAGACCCAGGTGTGACCGTCGGCGGTAAAGCTCATGCGCATGGCGCTGGCCATACTCTGCGTGTCGGAGCTAAACCGCGTGCCGGACGCGCCGCCGTCGCCGTCCTGCCCGGTCAGGCGAACGCGCAGGTCCGTGCCGCTCATAAAGTGCAGCGTGAACTCCAGGTAGGCACCGGTGGCGGGATCGGCGGTGGAACCGTCTTCGAAGGTAAAGGTCTGGTAGTCGCTCGTGGTGACGGGCTTGAGCTTGGACGCGTCGATGTCCACGCCCTTTTCGCTGGCAATGCGCGCCGAGATCTGGTCGAAGCCCAGGCTGTGGACGTATTCGTCGAACGTGGCATGCTCGTCCAGGTCAAAGCGCAGCGAACCGTCGGCGTTGGCGTCGATCATGAGCATGCGGGTCTTGGCGCTATCGGCGATGGAGAACCAGGCGAACGTTGCCATGGCTATCGCCACCAGCGCAAACAGCACCAGCACCACGGTGGTAGTGAGCTTGCGGCGCAGGTCGATATCGGTGGGCGCGGCAACCGGAGCGCCGGTGGTCGGGCGGCGGTTGTCGGGCGTGGCGTGTGCCATTGCTACTCACCGTCCAAGGTCGCAAAGAGCGCCAGGTGCAAGGTGCCCGGATCCTGATAGAGATAGTCGGCGCTATCGGGGTCGGTGCCCTCGATGTAGTAATAGATATCCAAACGATAGGTCTGGCCAAGCCCAAGCGTGGCGAGCGTGTTCTGCGGGCGCGTGGCCGTCTCGCTCGTGTCCAGCGTATAGGCGGCCGGGTCCTGCGTCACGTTGGCACCGCAAGCGAGCTGGCCGTTTTGCCAACCCAGGAGCATGCTCTCGGTGTAGCCCGCCAGGCCCGTAGGCGCGGTCGCGGGGTGCTCGTCGCGATGGCCGCTATCGGAACTGTCGAGCTCAAAGATGTTGGTTGCAAGCACCTGGTTGCCGCTCGAGACTTTAATGCCCACGCGGGCTGCGCGCAGCAGCTCGGCGTCGGTGCCCTGCGGGACCAGCGATTCGGCCAGATACAGGTTGACCTTGCCCCTTACTTTGCTGGCGCCCGTTCCGGTAATGGTAGGGCGCAGATCGATCCAACCGTGGTAGAAGGCGGAGCCGTTGTCTTTTGCCTGCTCAAACACTGTGGCATCGCCGGCAGAGTTGTTTTGCGCACAGGCAGCAAAGCCGTTGAGGTCAAAGGTCGAGACCGGGTAGAGCGTCACGGCGCCGGTCGCGTTGGAAGTTAGGGAAACGTCACCCTGCTGCGACCAGCTGCCGCGGTCGGCGTCACCCAGCTCCAGCACCAGCTTGGACGTGTCGCTGTGCACGCTCACCGAGTTGGTGTTGACCTTCATGTTGTTGGTAAACCAGGCGTAGGTCGCGGCGCCCAAAGTGGCGGCGAGCGCCACCATAACGAGCGCGATGTAGGCACGCGCGCGGCAAGCGTGGCGGCGGGCAGCGGTGCCCTCGAGGACCTGGCGCTCGGCGGCCACGCTGGAGGGGGCCGTGGGGCTCTCACTCTGGGTTTTGGCCTCGCAGCCATCTGCTGGCATGTGCTTCTGATCTTCCATGTCGCTCGCCCCCTTACGCCTTGGCCGCGGCAAAGGCAAGCTGCAGCACCACATCGCGGGCCTGGGCCTCGTCGATGCAATTGGCGTCGCAGCCTTCCATGTACACAACGTAGTGAACGCCTGCCACCTCGTTGGCGGCCAGCGTGCAGATGGGCGTGGCGCCCGCGCGCGCCGTGGGCGTGTCGCCGGTGCCGTCCATGCTGTAGGCGCTTATGGCGCGCGCAGGGTCGGCGGTGTAGGTCCAGCCCGAGGCGCCCGCCGCCACGACCACGCCGTCTTGCGCGGTGGTGCGCCTGCTGGTGGCGCCCGCGGTGCTGCCCAGGTCGTCGCAGGTAAAGATGTGCGTCTGCGTACCCGACTGGGTCGTGATCACAAGCCCCAGGCGCAGTGCGGCCAGCAGCTGTGGGTCGCTCGTCACACTCATCTGACCCGGATGCAGGTACACGTTGAGGGCGCTGTCGCCGCCCTTAAGGTACAGCGTGCCCGAAAGGGCATAGTCGTCCAGCTGCGCGGTGCAGTCGGCGTAGTCGGTCGTGATGCCCGCGGCGTTTTGGAACGTGCCGCGCCAAAAGCGGGAAAGGTCCGACGTCGAGATGGGATAGAGCGTCTTGTCGGCGTCGGCAAGCGTGGCCGTCGTGTCCCAGGGCCCGTTGGCCGAAAGGCCAATCTGCAGGTCGGAGCCCTCGTCACTTACCGTATGCGCCACGGGCGTCACGTTGGTGTAGCGCGAGTTGCTAAACCAGGCGTAGGTGGCGGCGCTCAAGGCAGCTACCAGCACCAGCATCCATGCGGCCGCAGCAACCATGCGGCGGCGCGAGCTTAGGATGTCTTTGATGTTCGATGTACTCATCCCCGGCCCCCTTACGAACGCTTGCCGGCAAAGCGCAGCGCCAGCGATTGCAGACTGGTGGCGGCTAGGTTGTTGGTGCAGTCGGGGTCGCAGCCTTCCAGCCACACGTACACATCCACGCGCACAGGCGTGCTGCGGTTGGCGCCCTTGGCAGCGGCGGGCAGGCTGCAGATCTTGGTCGTAGCCTCCTTGAGGCTCACGATGCCGGTGTCTTCGTTGTAGTCGCAGAAGTTTGCGCTAGTCAGCTGGTCAAAATGAACCGTGGCGCCATTGGAGCGGGTGCTGTCGAGCACCAGGTGATTCTGCTCGTTCTCGCCGGCATCCTTGCCGTCGAGCGTGTTGTAGCGCGCCTGGGGATTGCGCTCGCCTGAGACCTCAAAGACATACTGCCCCGTAACGGTGTCGCCCTGCCCCGGAGCATAGGTAACCAGGCCCACGCGCAGGGCGGTGGAGATGGGGTTTGCCGGGTCCTGCTCGGTAAAGTCGATGCCCGACAGGTACACGTCGGTCGCGGCCGAATTGGTAGCCAGGTACAGGGAGGTCTTGTAGTAGTCGGAGTGCTCGGCGGCGCCAAACATGCTGGCAAAGAGCGAGTCCTGGGTGGTTCCGCCGGTAAAGCCCGTTACCTTTTGGAAGCCGTTGAGCACGTTGTCGGTCGAGACGGGATCGAGCAGGCCCGAAAAGCTCAGGCCGGCGTTGGTCTTGTATTCGCCGTCGTACTCGTTGGAGATGAGGAAGGTCACGCCCGTGCCCGCGGCCATCTTGACATCGGTGATGTGGCGGTTGGCGTTGTAGATGTACCAGGCATATGTTACGGCTCCGGCAGCAGCAAGGGCCACCAGCAACGTGGCGAGCATGCGATTGAACTGTTTTCGCAGTGAGCGCGCGTCCGACATGCCCCTCCCCCAGATGCCGCATCGTAAACTACCTGGACACCATTTGCCCATAATGGGAATATTTTACGCGAATGTGCAGTTCATCGGGGGTACAAACGCGACTTTTCGCGTACTGCTCGCACCGGATCGGGGGCCGATAGGGTCGCAAGTTGCCACTTTTTAAAAAATAGTTCTTGCCAGTGGGCGGGAGCTCCGTTATATTATTCCCTGCGCACTCGCGCACCCTTGATCGGGCGTTTAGCTCAGGGGGAGAGCGCTTCCCTGACACGGAAGAGGTCAGAAGTTCAAATCTTCTAACGCCCACCAAATGTTCGCAGCTCAGAGGCTTCGCCTCTGAGCTGTTTTGTTTTACGCCGCCAAGACAAAAGGACGCCGCTGCAGCCAAACCGCCCAAACAGCCCCGGTGATTGCCCCGATCAGGCGCGGTTGGGTCTCGCAGCCATATATAAATAACCCCCTATAAAGTGAGGTTTAATACTTTTCCCAGAAGTGAACGAGCTTATTTGGACCCCCGGAGCATCCACACTTTTTGACGTTAAAACCGCAGGATTCCAGCAGCAAAACCGCAGGAAACAAGCCCCTAAAAGTGTCGATGTTTCGGGGGTCCATTCTGACTCGTTCACTTCTCGGGAAAAGTATTAAACCTGGATATATGGCCGCTAATTCTAACCCCCTGTTACCGCCCCTACCAATACTGATTCGCATCGATAACGGCTTGCCAGAGCCAAAATCGCTTCGTTTCGGCACGCGCATGGGCAAAATATCGCTGCTCTGCACTCATCGCCTTGTTAAAGATGGGGCGCTTATTCCGATGCAGCTTCCGTCGGATGCGTTCGCACAGCCGAACGAGCTTGTCGTAGTCAATTGCTTGGTCGGTTGTCACCGTAAAATACGCTACTCCCTCAAGCAGTTCCAACTCGTTGCGGCGCTCGACATCCTTGTGGATCTTCTCGCGGCCGTCATGAATGGCATCGCTGTCGTAGTCGACCATCGCGGTCAGCACCTCTGGCAGCAGCCCGGCCTTTACTTTATCCCTGCCCACCTCGACTTTAGCCGTAAGCGTAATGTCGGGCGTGCGCTCCAACACGCGCAGTTTGCGCTCGCGCCCATCGTTGAGTCCATCGCGAATGAAAGCCTTCTTGTTGAGCTCGGCCTTGCCCAATGCATACCCGCCGTAGCGCGCAGGCAGCGACATAAACATGCACAGCCCCGACTCCCTCGGAGAGCGCGATCCCTCGATCACATACGCAAGCAGCGCCTTTGCCTTCGCGAGACCCCTTACCTTTGGGGACGCCTCGATATACGCCGCAATGAGCTCCTTCGTCGTGAGCCTGCCATCGCGCATGCCCCCATCCCTGCTTGTCACCCCGCCGGGAGCAAGGTTGTCCAGCCGATAGTCCGATGTCATGGCATAGCCGGCATAGATGGCCTCGGCTGCAGAGCCGTCGTGCGCAGCCTGCACAAACGCCAGCTCGGGAGCGCACACGTACGCATCCAGGCCGCCCATCCAGTGGCCCAGCGAGATAAACGAACCCGCCGGGAGCTCGTTGGTGCAGAGATGCGTCTTAACATGTTTGCTCCGCCGACGGTCGGCGCGCGACGGCACCAGCAAATCCAGCGTTTCGACCCCTAAATCATAGCGATCGATAAACTCCTGCGCCTCTTGGTCCAAGAGCGCGCAGGCGCCCGCAATCGACACGACCTCTGGTTCCGAATCCCCAAATCGAGGGTTCGGAATGTGCGCCAAAAGCGCCAACGCAGCGTTATGTGAAACGATAAAGTAGCTCATGGCGCGAAGATAACACGCGCGTCGGCGGCCGCCGGCGGTCCTGGTAAGTTTTCGGCAAACGACCGGCGGTTTTTTGCCGCAGCGCGTCCAAAGTGTTCATTCGTCGACGTCTAGCTGCAAATCCGTCAAGCTTTTGGCAAGGTTGCCGCTCAACTGACCAAAAGCTGACCATTTGCTTGCCCATTTACTTGACGGCACGACCTCGCCAAAATGCTCCGCGACTTCTCGGACGGTCGAAATGCTCGTTTAGCGACCACACACCCAGCGCTGGGGTATCCTTGGAGCACATGCACCGCAAGTCGCACAAAGGAGCCGCCATGCGCACCGAGCTCGATGTCCCCTTTTCGCACAAAGAAGAAGCCAAGGCACTGGGCGCCAAATGGGACCGGACCAAGAAGATCTGGTATGTACCCAGCGGCGTCAACCCCGAGCCCTTTGCCGCGTGGCTGCCCGGCGTTGATCGCTCCGACCCCAGCGCGCCCTACATCTACCTGGTGCTGGGCAAGCGCGAATGTTGGAAGTGTCACGAGCAGACGACGGTCGCAGCCTTTGGCATTCCGTATCGGGTGGCCGAGGACTCGGGCAGCAAGGCTGCGCCCGGCGCAATACCCGCTGTGGACGACGCGGGCCACATCGCGATCGACACCGCCCGCGCCAACGCCATAGCCATCGTCCCCGCGCTGGGCTGCGTGCCGGCCGAAATTCGCGACTACCTGCGCGAGCGCTGCGGCTACAAGCCCGTAACGTCGCGCACCACCAAGACCGTATCGCTCGCTAGCACCTGCACCGCCTGCGGCGCGCTGCAAGGCAGCCATTACCTGTTCGAGGAGCCCACGTCGCCGTTTGCACTCACGGCCATCAACAAGCTGCCCGCGCTGGAGTTCGTGCGCGTGGAAGTCGCCGGCGTCTACGGCATCCCCGACAGTCAGGACAACTTTGACCAGGCGCTCTTCACCTGGGCACGTGACCACCACACCCAGTTCCACAAAACCCTGTGCGAGGGGATTTACCTGTGGGGCATCTTATAAGGCAGAAACGCCCGAGCGTGGAAAATCTCCCGTTTTTGACAGCTTTTCAGCCCAAAATCGTCCGATAATCCACGCTCAATTTTCAATCGTCCAACAATCCTCGCTCATCAGCAGGCAACTAGACATCCGCCTCGTCATAGGTAATGGTGCATCCGCAGGTTGGGCATTGCTGAGGATAGACCGGAAGACGTAGGCCCGTCCGAGCCCGCGGGTCGGCAGCGTGCTTGTCGCGGGTGTCGATGAAGCTGATGTCTAGGCATGGGAGGTCTGCACCGCAGCGGGAACAGGGCAAACAGATTTGGCTGCAACTAGCCTCGACGAGCGGAAACAAGCTCCGGTCCATTAACGCTCGCGGTAGGTTTCCGTACACGCCTCGCGCGATATCGCTTCGCCATCCCATGGTCTCCCCTTTCCCGTTTTAACCGTTGAGGAGAGGATGGCAGGATCGTGCAGCTCTCGATGCGGCGCAGCGCGATCCGATCAATCGACATGATTGGGTTGCGACGGGCCGCACCTAACTAATACGGAGCAACGGCTTCCGCCCGACGTCGCGATTCCGAGAAATCGAACTCGGCTCGATGCGCCTCGAGGAATCGAGCGTTGGGTCGCAAGCGATGCTCGTCCGGCTCGCGCAGCACCGAGCCTGCAAACGTCGCATATTCCGTATGTCGCAGAAGGTACGACCCGCAAAGTTGATAGTCGCCGCGTACCAGCTCAAACGAAATCAGATGAGCGTCGAACAGCGAGT
>ENA-OWRC01002742-OWRC01002742.1-human-gut-metagenome-genome-assembly--contig:-NODE-2742-length-12855-cov-25.050391_pt1 | contig 12855 bp, 9 predicted proteins | sample MGYA00248268_ERZ651895 | MGnify/ENA primary metagenome ERZ651895 (study PRJEB26924, sample SAMEA4378242) | human gut metagenome | biome: human gut; feature: human-associated habitat; material: faeces...
AATGTCTGTAATTGAGGTTATACAATCAGTAATCCATCTACCGGCTTTTCCTGTAATCCGCTGTAATTTTGCACTATGATAAAGAAAACAATAAAAATTTAAATTACATCGGTTATGAAACGTACAACTATTTTAATGGCTGCTTTCCTCTGCCTCTTCGGCCTGACGGAAAGCCCGGCACAAAACACTCACAAAAATATGGAACAGTTAAATCTGACACAGGAATGGGACAAGACGTTCCCGAAGAGCGACAAGGTGAACCATAGCAAAGTGACTTTCATAAATCGTTACGGCATCACGCTCGCCGCCGACCTGTATGCACCGAAAACGATTTTCGGAGGTAAACTGCCGGCCATTGCTGTCAGCGGTCCGTTTGGAGCTGTAAAGGAACAGTCGTCGGGACTGTATGCCCAGACACTTGCCGAACGAGGATTCCTGACGGTTGCTTTCGATCCTTCGTTTACTGGTGAAAGCGGTGGACAGCCTCGCAGCGTGGCTTCACCGGACATCAACACCGAAGACTTCTCGGCGGCGGTGGATTACCTTGCGACACGTCCGGATGTGGATGCCGAACGAATCGGCATCATTGGCATTTGTGGTTGGGGTGGTTTTGCTATCAATGCGGCTGCCAACGACACACGTATCAAGGCAACGGTAGCTTCCACTATGTACGACATCAGTCGCTGTACAGCAAACGGTTATTTCGATGCCGCAGACAATGCGGATGCACGCTACAAAATACGTCAGGAGTTTAACACCCAGCGCACGGAAGACTACCGTACCGACACTTATCCCCGCACCGTGATGAACCCGGAGCCTACCGGTGATGCGCCACAGTTCATAAAGGATTATTACGATTATTACAAGACCGAACGAGGTTATTATCCCCGTTCCATCAACTCCGGTTTGGGCTGGAACAAAACCTCCAATCTTGCATTTCTCAACGCACCTATCCTTGCGTATGCCGATGAAATCCGCAGTGCCGTGTTGCTCATTCATGGAGAAAAAGCTCACTCCCGCTATTTTAGTGAGGATACTTTCAAGAAGCTGAAAGGCGATAATAAAGAACTGATGATTATTCCCGATGCCGTACATACGGATTTATATGACCGGACAGACATTATTCCATTCGATAAGCTGGAGGAATTTTTCAAAGAATACTTAAAATAGAAGGCTTCAAGAAAAAGGAATTGCCTATATCCTGATTGGCTTCAGTTCGCGGACGCAGCAATGTGAACATGACTTTTAAAATTAATAATGACTGACAACTAAAACAATATATCAAATGAAACTGATTAAAAATGCTGAATTCGGGGGCGAGCGTCCCTTGTTCGAGTCCCACGACCTTCGTCTGGAAAATGTGATTATTCGTACCGGTGAATCGGCCATCAAAGAATGTAGCAATATCGAAGCTGTAGATTGCCGCTTTGAGGGTAACTATCCCTTCTGGCATGTACACGGTTTCAAAATCGACCGTTGCTATTTCGATGTCGGAGGGCGTTCGGCATTGTGGTATTCCGATCACCTGAAGATGACCGACACGATTATCGACGCACCGAAGATGTTCCGTGAAATGGACGAAATAGATATCGAGAACGTAACGATGAACGATGCCGACGAAGTATTCTGGCGTTGTAATGGTATCCGCATCAAGAATCTCAAGCTGCACGGCGGAACTTATCCTTTCATGTTCAGCAACAACATTTATGTGGACGGACTGGAAAGCAACAGCAAGTATGTGTTCCAGTACGTGAAAAATGTAGAGATTCATCATGCAAAGATTACAACGAAGGATGCCTTCTGGGAAGTGGAAAATGTGACCATCTACGATTCCGAACTCAACGGCGAATACCTCGGCTGGCATTCGAAGAATCTACGTTTGGTCAACTGCCACATTACCGGTGAGCAACCGCTTTGCTATGCACACGACCTTATTCTTGAAAACTGTACCTTCGGACCTGACTGCGACCGTACCTTTGAGTACAGCACGTTGCAAGCCGATATTCACGGAGCTATTACAAATATCAAGAACCCGATGTCGGGATGCATTGTGGCTGACGAATTCGGTTCCATAACCATAGATGAGAACATCAAGGCTCCTGCCGATTGTGAAATCCGTCTCCGGGACGAGCGTACCTGTTTTACCGATTAAGATGAAGATATGAAATACAACTTTGACAAACAAATTTCAAGACGGGGAACCGATTCCTACAAATGGGATAGCGCAGAAAGCGAAAATGTATTGCCGATGTGGGTGGCTGACATGGATTTCCGTACAGCTCCCGCTATCGTCGATGCTTTACGCCGACGGGTAGAACACGGCATTTTCGGTTATACCCGTGTGCCCGACAGTTACTACGAGGCTGTTACAGGCTGGTTCGCACGTCGTCACGGTTGGACGATTGACCGTGAATGGATAATTTACACATCGGGCGTAGTCCCAGCCATCTCGGCAGTCATCAAGGCTTTGACCGTTCCGGGAGATAAGGTATTGGTGCAGACCCCGGTCTATAATTGTTTCTTTTCTTCAATCCGTAACAATGGGTGTGAAATGGTATCATCACCGTTGGTCTTTGCAAGTAATACTTTCACCATCGATTATGAAGATTTAGAGCGTAAGACTGCTGATCCGAAAGTGAAGGTGATGCTGCTGTGCAATCCTCACAATCCTGCCGGAAGAGTATGGAAACGTGAAGAATTGGTACGTATTGGTGAAATTTGTATTCGCCACGATGTTATGGTCGTTTCGGATGAGATTCATTGCGAACTGGTTTTTCCAGAGTACCGTTACACACCGTTTGCTTCCATCTCAGAAAATTTCCGTCACCATTCGTCTGTATATCTCCCAGTAAAGCGTTCAATATTGCCGGATTACAGATTGCGAACATTATATGTGCTGATGCTGACCGTCGGGCGAAAATCGATCGGGCCATTAACGATAACGAAGTATGTGATGTCAATCCTTTTGGTGTAATTGCTACTCAAGTAGCTTACAACGAAGAGGAAGAGTGGCTGAACCAACTCATCAAATATTTACAGGCCAATTTTCTCTATATGCAGGAGTTCTGTCGGGAGCATCTGCCCGAGTTTCCTATCACGGCATTGGAGGGAACCTATCTCGTTTGGATGGACTGTCACAGACTCGGCATACACTCGCAGGAACTCGAACAGCGATTGGTTAACGAAGCTGGATTATGGCTCAATGCAGGAGCAATGTACGGGACTGAAGGAAAAGGATTCATGCACTGGAACATCGCCTGCCCACGTACTACACTGGCAGAAGGATTGAAGCGTTTTGCAGGTTTCGTAAGAAATCTTTAAGAGATATATACGGCAAATTCATTTTTAATGGAACGCAGCTATATACTTTACTATACCAAGCATTACGTATAACAAAGTAAATAGCTGCGACTTAATTTTTCATCTCATTTTTTCTTTTCTTCCACAACTGATAACTATTGATGATGTTTTGCCACACCACATAACTACCTGGCCCGACAGATGATAAAGGATTAAGATACGTAACCGCCATCCAAATAGCTAGTACAGTATTTTTTTGCCCCAATGCCTGTCCTGCACTTATACGGTCATTGTATGCACTACCAATTCTTTTACCAAAATAAAATTGTAAACAACAAGTTACTAAACCAGCAAAAGCAATCAACATCTCTACCGTTACATCAGCTGTACTGTTAACCAAAGAACGAGTAGTCTGCCCCATTACAATGGTCAATGCTATCGCCCATAAATAAAAAGCTGAAGTATGATATTCCAGTAAAAACTTATGGAATCGAGGGATATAATAACGGAATAATAAAGCGATAAAAAACGGCGCAAGCAACAATGGGAAAACCTTACTTAAAATCTTAAGAAAAGCAATACCAAAAGTAACATCTGTATGTGGTTCAACCAATGGAAATATCAAAGGAACTGCTATTGCAGCCAAAATATTTGAAAGTAATGTATAAGTAGTCAAACTGGAAGCACTTCCACCTAGTTTTCCCGTAATTACTGCCGCTGCCGTAGCAGTAGGACAAATAAGACAAACCATAGCCGCCTCGAATATCTCCTTATAAGATTCGTCCATCGGACAAAATATCAACAACAACGCAATGATACCACAAGAAATAGCTTGAATAGCCAACAACCAGCCATGCCATACTCTAGGAACCAACTCTTTTGGTTCAATTTTACAGAATGTAAGCAACAATTGGGCAAAAATCAAGGAAGGAGTTAGAAAAGAAATCAACCCATTCATAAATGGCTTTGTCGGCTCCAGAAAAGTGAAGTTGGCAAAAACAAAATAGCCGATAACCCCTGCAAGCATAGCTAAAGGTAACGTCCAATTCTTCATAAACTTAAGCAAATCCATCTTTCAATACTTATTTTGGGATACAAAATAAAAGAATTTAGTCCAAATACTCGTCTATTTTTCGGGTTTTGTGGCAAGTTTCGAATAAAAAACGCAAAACTTAAAGACAAAAGCCGAGTTTTCACTAAAAATCGCTACATTTGCAACTTGATTGATATGAAAACCGATAGACTTAAAATAATATTCCTGTTGTGTAGCCTGTGGCTGGTCCTCCCCTGTTTCTGCCTGGCGGCAAAGGGAAAGGATTTTATAGTCGTCATTGATCCCGGTCATGGCGGACATGATCCTGGCGCCATCGGCAGACGTGGAAAAGAAAAAAATATCAATCTGAACGTAGCTTTAAAAGTAGGACAACTGATCCAAAATAACTGTAATGACGTAAAGGTAATATACACCCGGAAGACAGATGTCTTTATCCCTTTAGACCGTCGTGCACAAATAGCTAATAATGCTAAGGCCGACTTATTCATCTCTATACATACCAATTCTGTAGCCCGTAGCAGAACTGTACGGGGAGCAGAAACTTATACGTTAGGACTTCACCGTACTGAAGAAAATTTGGAAGTTGCTAAAAAGGAGAACTCGGTTATTTTGATAGAGGATAATTATGAACAACGTTATGCCGGATTCAATCCAAATTCTTCCGAAAGCTATATTATTTTTGAATTTGTACAAGACAAAAATATGGAGAAGAGTGTAAAATTAGCCACTCTTATCCAAAAACAATTCAAGAATACAGCCAAACGGATAGACAAAGGAGTACATCAAGCCGGATTTCTAGTTCTACGCGCCACTTCCATGCCTAGTGTTTTGGTTGAATTAGGTTATATCTCAACACCGGATGAAGAACAATATCTTTTATCCGATGCAGGCACTACGGCATTATCTAACAGCATTTATAAAGCATTCCTCAATTACAAGCGCGAACATGATGCCCCCACCGGTCGCAGCAGAGTACAAGGACAAGAATTGCCGGAACCAGAAAACAAACCGAAAGAATCAAGAATAGAAATACAAACTGCGGAACCAGACACTGCAACGGAACCTGACAAAGTTACCAAAAAGCCTGTGCCTGCCACACAAAAAAAGATCACAGGCGACCAAGCCCGAACATCTGCCAAGCCTGTATTTAAAATACAAATATTGGTATCAAACAAAATATTACCCAAAGGAAGCAAACAACTGAAAGGTGTATCACCCGTTAGCTATTACCGTGAAAAAGGACTTTATAAATATACTTACGGAGAAAGTACGGATTATAATAAAATACTACGCATGAAACGTAATATTACTCCTAAATTTAAGGACGCTTTCATTATCGCTTTCAAAAACGGAGAGAAAATGAACGTGAACGAAGCCATCAAAGAATTTAAAAAGAATAGATAATATAAAAGGTACAATTGAAATGACGAAAGAGGTAAAAATAGGATTAATAGGCATCGCTGCATTGGCTATGCTGATCTTTGGTATCAACTACCTGAAAGGAATAAATATGTTCCAATCTGCCAACTACTATTATGTAGAATATACCAATATAAACGGATTAGCCGGATCAAGCCCCGTCTTTGCCAATGGTTACAAAGTAGGTACAGTAAGAAATATCAATTACAACTATGCTAAACCGGGACATGTCACAGTAGAAGTGGAAGTAGACAAGGAAATGCGTATCCCTAAAGGAAGTGCAGGAGAATTGGTTACAGAAATGCTGGGAACAGTAAAGATGAACTTACTCCTTAACTTTAATTCTACAGAATACTATCAACCGGGGGATACACTGCCTGGCAAAACGAATGCGGGACTCATGGGAGCCGCTGAAGAAAAGCTAGTTCCTCAAATAGAGCAGATGCTGCCCAAAATGGATTCTATCCTACATTCATTAAATAAAATATTAGCTGATCCTGCATTGGGTGCAACCTTACACAACGCAGAAAAACTGACAGCCAATCTGGATGTGACAACACGTCAATTAAACATATTAATGCAAAGGGATCTTCCGCAACTTACTGGAAAACTAAACACGATTGCTGATAATTTCATTACTATCAGCGACAACTTGAAAGGTATTGATTATGCATCAACATTCAATAAAATAGATTCCACTTTATATAATGTACAAATGCTGACAGAAAAACTCAATCGCAAGGACAACAGTATCGGCTTACTATTCAATGATCCTACCTTCTACCAAAATCTGAGTGCGACAACAGCAAATGCTGCAACCTTATTGGAGGATTTGAAAGCGCATCCTAAACGTTATGTACATTTCTCTTTGTTTGGGAAGAAAGATAAGTAACAGATTTGTTAATTTAAAAAGATTCTAAATAAGTCTACTTAACCATTTTTCTACCTTTTTTCAGTAAATGACTGCAAATAGGGCAGAAATACCATGTAGACTTATTTCATTTAAAATAAATAAAAGCCTATTTTGACAGATAGTCAGCTATAAATCAGCCAATTATCAAATAACAAAAATATTTCAGAAGCCTTTAGATAGAGTTTTTTATAAGTTACTGAAACTAAATAGATTACTCTTTAAAAATAAAAAGCAAGAAAAAAGCGATTTGTTTTTTCAGAAATTCATTTCGAAATTTGCATTGTAGAAGTTTCGCTTTTTATAATAAATGTTTCATATGATTGAAAACGATCACGTCGTTTTATGGGGTCGTTGTCTGAACATTATCAGAGACAACGTACCTGAAACGACCTTTAAAACGTGGTTTGAGCCTATCGTACCGCTTAAATATGAGGACAAGGCACTGACAATTGGCGTCCCCAGCCCATTCTTCTATGAATTTTTAGAAGAAAAGTTTGTGGACTTGTTGCGCGCTGCCCTATATAAAGAAATTGGGGAGGGAACGCAGCTTATGTATTGTATCTTGACCGATAAAACCAACCATATAACTGTAAACATGGAGGGAAGCAAACGCTCTTCAGCACTACCCACACAAACAGTTATACGAGATGGTAACAAGGCACCTAATCCAATGCAGGCACCAGCTCCGCAGGATTTAGACCCACATTTGAATCCAAATTACAACTTTGAGAATTTCATAAAAGGAAATAGTAATGAGTTCTCACGTACGGTAGGGGAAACTGTAGCTAAAAATCCGGCAAAAACATTCAACCCTTTGTTTTTGTATGGACCGTCCGGCGTGGGTAAAACTCACTTGACTAATGCTATTGGTACTCGTATCAAGGAATTATATCCTGAAAAAAGAGTATTGTACGTATCAGCACATCTGTTTCAGGTGCAATATACCGACTCTGTGCGTACTAATCATTTCAATGATTTCATCAGTTTTTATCAAACCATAGATGTTTTGATTATTGATGATATTCAAGAATTCGCAGGAGTAACCAAAACTCAGAACACGTTCTTCCACATCTTTAACCATCTGCACCAGAACGGTAAGCAACTTATTTTGACTTCTGACCGCGCACCGGTAATGCTACAAGGTATGGAAGAACGTCTCCTGACCCGCTTTAAATGGGGCTTAGTGGCCGAATTGGAAAAACCGGATGTAGAATTGAGAAAGAATATCTTACGCAATAAAATACGTCGTGACGGTTTGAATATACCGGAAACAGTAATTAATTATATTGCTGAAAACGTAAATGAAAGTGTACGTGAACTAGAGGGCATCATTAATTCACTTCTGGCACAATCCATTATCTTCAAGCGTGATGTCGATTTGGATTTGGCTGAAAGAATTGTACGAAAAGCTGTACGCTGTTGTGAAAGCAAGCCTGTCACAGTGGAAGATATCATACAGAAAGTATGCAACCATTACGAGATAGAGGAATCTGCCATCCATACCAAAACTAGAAAAAGAGAAGTGGTACAAGTACGTCAGGTAGCTATGTATCTGGCCAAAAAACATACAGACTCCTCTTCTTCCAAAATTGGTAAATTAATAGGTAATAAAGATCATGCAACCGTATTGCACGCTTGTAAAATAGTAAAAGACCAAGTGGAGGTTGATAAAACATTTAAAGCGGATATTGAGGAAATTGAAGCTTCTCTCAAAAGAAAATAGAAATAAAACTACAGAGGTGCGCAAAGGGTATTTTCTTTATTTCCCTCTGCGCACTTCTGTAGTTTTAAGGTTAATAGTTTCCGGTAACTCATTTTTCAAAGCCCTGTTTCTTCAAGGTTTCTTTCAAAGTTACAGACATGCATTCATTATCCGACTTCTTGTATCTGACCTCAGTAAATACCTGAGCCAATGTTTCTTTATGATTTTCTTTAATAAACTGATGATTTTCCGGAAGTGACTCTTTATATCTATAGATACGATCAATATCTTCTTTGGTATAATCATGATATACTTCTTCATGCAAAATACCCTCTATAGGAAGACGATCGACTTGTGAAGGACATTCGTCCGGATATCCTACTGTAATAGTAGCCACTGGCATAACCAATTCCGGCAACCGAAGAATATCAATAATTTGATCAGGATTATAAATCGTTGTTCCCAAATAACAAATACCTAATCCATTTTCCTCCGCCAATGTACAAAAGTTCTGAGTCACAAGTAATGCATCCGTAGCAGCATTCAGAAAAGAAATGGGATTGTCATAACCCGGTACCGCCTTACGCCCTCTGCACCATTTGCTAAAACGGTTAAAATCCGCACAAAAAGTCAGTACAACCGGAGCACCTGTTACCATCGGTTGATTAAAATGAGCAGGTGCCAATCTCTCTTTCATCTGCTTGTCACGGGTCACAATCACACTATATAATTGCATATTGCCCATTGTAGAAGCACGGAATGCCTTTTCAAGCAAATCATTTAACAAAGAAGCAGAAATATCTTCCTGCTTATATTTACGGATCGTCCGTCTATTATTTATCGATTCCATATATATTTTTCTTGCAAAGATAAAAAAAGAAAAGAGTAATAATTCATTTTTTGCAAAATAATATATGCTAAGAATTTGGTCTTTTCAACTAGTCAATCACTTATTTCCTTCATTGAAATTTTCAAAATAGAAAACTTCCGTAAATAAACCAACACATATATCTTTTGATAATCAATAAATTAACAAATATTTTTGGATAACTTTCAATTTGTTGAAAACTTATCTACTTTTTATTTTGTTAATTGAAAAAACATATATAGCTTTGCCGAAACTTTTGTTATAATGAGTTGCGGCTTCTACACTAAAACAACTTATTGATATTATAGTAAATCTAAAAATAAAAGTGGAAAAACAAACGTACACCTATGACGAAGCTTTTGAAGCATCTTTACAATACTTCAAAGGTGATGAACTTGCTGCAAGGGTTTGGGTAAACAAATATGCAGTAAAAGATTCTTTCGGGAACATTTTCGAAAAGTCTCCCGAAGACATGCATTGGCGCATTGCAAATGAAGTAGCCCGCATTGAAGCAAAATATAAGAACGGGTTAAACGCACAGCAGCTTTACGAGTTATTGGATCACTTTAAGTACATTGTTCCACAAGGTAGTCCCATGACAGGTATCGGGAACGATTTTCAAGTGGCTTCCTTATCGAACTGCTTTGTCATTGGAATTGATGGAGCAGCCGACTCATACGGAGCTATAATCCGCATTGATGAAGAACAAGTACAATTAATGAAACGTCGTGGTGGCGTAGGACATGATTTATCTCATATACGACCTAAAGGTTCCCCAGTTAAAAATTCAGCACTGACCTCAACCGGACTGGTGCCTTTCATGGAACGCTATTCCAATTCAACACGTGAAGTAGCACAAGACGGGCGTCGTGGTGCTTTAATGTTAAGCGTATCCATCAAACATCCAGACTCGGAGGCATTTATTGACGCCAAAATGACCGAAGGCAAAGTAACCGGTGCTAATGTATCCGTGAAACTAGATGATGCATTTATGCAGGCAGCTGTAAATGGCACTCCTTACAAACAGCAATATCCGGTAGATTCCGATCAACCTGTTTTCACGAAAGAAATTGACGCATCTGCTTTATGGAAAAAGATTGTCCATAATGCATGGAAGTCTGCTGAACCCGGTGTATTATTCTGGGACACCATTATACGTGAATCCGTGCCAGACTGTTATGCCGACTTAGGGTATCGTACAGTTTCTACCAATCCTTGTGGTGAAATTCCTCTGTGTCCCTACGATTCTTGTCGTTTATTAGCTATCAACTTATACTCATATGTAGTAAACCCTTATACAAGGGATGCTTACTTTGATTTCGACTTGTTCAAAAAGCATGTAGCATTGGCCCAGCGCATTATGGATGACATTATTGACTTGGAACTAGAAAAAATCGAGAAGATCATAGCTAAAATCGATTCCGATCCTGAAAGTGAGGAAGTAAAAGAAGCAGAGAAACATTTATGGGAAAAGATTTATAAAAAGAGCGGACAGGGCAGACGTACAGGTGTCGGTATCACAGCTGAAGGGGATATGCTTGCCGCTATGGGGTTACGCTACGGAACAGAAGACGCAACAGAGTTTTCTGAACAAGTACATAAAACAATCGCTCTGGAAGCCTATCGTTCATCTGTTAACATGGCGAAAGAACGTGGAGCATTCGCTATCTATGACAGTGAACGAGAAAAAAACAATCCGTTCATCAACCGCTTAAAAGAAGCTGATCCAGAATTATATGAGGAGATGAAAAAATACGGACGACGTAATATTGCCTGCTTGACCATAGCCCCCACTGGAACTACCAGCCTAATGACCCAAACAACTTCTGGCATAGAGCCGGTATTTATGCCGGTATACAAACGTAGAAGAAAAGTCAATCCGAATGATCCTCAGACTCATGTAGATTTTGTAGATGAAACAGGAGATGCATTTGAGGAATATATTGTATTCCACCATAAATTTGTGGAATGGATGACAGTAAACGGTTACGATCCCACCAAGCGTTATACGCAAGAAGAGATTGATGAATTGGTAGAAAAGTCACCTTATTATAAAGCCACATCAAATGATGTAGACTGGCTGATGAAAGTAAAAATGCAAGGACGCATCCAAAAATGGGTTGACCATTCAATCAGTGTAACTATCAATTTGCCCAATGACGTAGATGAAGCATTGGTAAACCGCTTGTATGTAGAGGCATGGCGTTCAGGATGTAAAGGATGTACCGTTTATCGTGATGGCTCTCGCTCTGGAGTTTTACTTTCTACCAAAAAGGACAAGAAAGACAAAAAAGAAGAACTTCCTCCTTGCAAACCACCTACGGTAGTAGAAGTGCGCCCCAAAGTACTGGAAGCGGAAGTAGTACGCTTCCAAAACAACAAAGAAAAATGGGTCGCATTTGTAGGCTTGTTGGATGGACATCCATACGAGATCTTTACCGGTCTGCAAGATGATGAAGAAGGTATTTCATTGCCCAAATCAGTCACTACCGGACGCATCATCAAAAACATTGATGAAGAAGGCAACAAACGATATGATTTCCAGTTCGAAAACAAACGTGGATATAAAACAACCATTGAAGGTTTGTCCGAAAAGTTCAACAAGGAATATTGGAACTATGCAAAATTAATTTCGGGTGTACTTCGTTGGAGGATGCCTATTGATCGTGTTATCAAACTGGTAGATTCTCTGCAACTTGACAGTGAAAACATTAACACATGGAAAAACGGTGTAGAACGAGCACTGAAAAAATATGTAACAGATGGTACTAGTGCTGAAGGACAAAAATGTCCCAATTGCGGCAACGAAACTCTCGTATATCAAGAAGGATGCTTGATCTGCAAGACTTGTGGCACATCAAGATGTGGATAATGGTTTATTATATAATGTAACAACACAAAAGAAAAGCTCCTTCACGAAAGTCATGAAGGAGCTTTTTATATAAACCAAGTAAATTCTTTTTCTATCTTACCCCTACAATACGGTGAAACCGTTCCACAATACGCCTTCCCAAATCCATACGCGTACTATCTACTTTATGAATGGCAGCAGGAGTCACATCATCTTTATATTTAGCTTTACCTACGCGTATTTTCATCTTATCCAGATTACCGGAAATATTCACTCCAGCCTTAAAAGGCAAAGGCGATTTCAAAATGGATATATGATATTTAAAATTCATATCCAACCCTTGCTCTCCCCCTATAGCAGCTTTATAACGATCTATAGACACTTGAAATGGATAAACAAGAACACTACCGTCATTGACAACTATATTAACCGAAATACTATCAAATACATTCTTCTTTTTATTTTTGAACATCAACATCTTTGATATTTCGGCAAAGGTTTCACCATCCATCAATACTAAGCTGTCCCCTTTTATATGCATGGCCGAACGTAAAGTAGGTATACGAATATTCATATTTGAATCCAGACGTGCCTCTGCAGCCACATCAAACTGAACCCTTCCTTTAAAAGATCTCAACATAGGTACAATGGTATCCATTGAAGGTATAAAATCTACCAGCTTAGCTATATTTATATCCCTAATTTTAAAGTCAAAGCCTGTATATCCTCCTCTGACTGAATCCGCACG
>ENA-OWRC01002761-OWRC01002761.1-human-gut-metagenome-genome-assembly--contig:-NODE-2761-length-12757-cov-12.216974_pt1 | contig 12757 bp, 10 predicted proteins | sample MGYA00248268_ERZ651895 | MGnify/ENA primary metagenome ERZ651895 (study PRJEB26924, sample SAMEA4378242) | human gut metagenome | biome: human gut; feature: human-associated habitat; material: faeces...
CCGGGAAGCTCTCGGTGCCGGACAGCTTTTTGCCGGCGGTGATCTTCACGTTCTTGTCGGTGACCACGCAATCCAGCTCCACGTTGGGCTCCACCACGGTATCCTGCATGAGCACGCAGTTCTTGACCACAGCACCCTTCTTGATCTTGACGCCGCGGAACAGCACACAGTTCTCCACGGTGCCCTCAATGAGGCAGCCGTCGGCCAGGATGGAGTTTTCCACCTTGGAGCCGGTGACATAACGGGTGGGGTTGTCGTCACGGATCTTCGTGTAGACCGGGCTGCTCTTCGGGAACAGGGCATCCAGGTTCTTCTCATCGATGAGCTTCAGGTTCTCGTCAAAGTAGCTCTTCATGTCGCAGACATGAGCCACATAGCCGGTGTACTCCAGCGCATGGATGTTCAGGATGTTGACATTGTGTGCCAGGATATCTCGCTCGAAGTAGATCAGGCCGCGGGAAGTTGCGTCCTTGACCAGCTTGATCAGGGTCTCGCGCTCCAGCACATAGATGTTCAGGTCCAGGTTCTGCACGCCGGGGCGGTAGTCATTGAACAGCAGCTCGGTCACATGCCCGTCGGCATCGACGGTCAGGGTATAGTTGTCGTTCTTGCGGCCCTCGGGGATCTCGGTCTTCTGGTAAGCGACGGTCACATCGGCACCGCTTGCCTGATGGGCAGCCAGCAGAGCGTTGAAGTCGTAGTTGATGGCGATGTTGGCATCGCTCATGACCACATACTTCTCCTTCTGATTCTCCAGGAAGTTCAGGATGGAGCCCAGAGCCTCCACACGGCCGGAGTAAATGCGCACGCCCTTTTCTGCAAAGGGAGGCACGATGTTCAGGCCGCCGTGACGGCGGGCCATATCCCATTCACGGCCGGTGCCCAGGTGATCCATCAGGGAGTGGTAGTTCTTACGCACCACGATGGACACGTTGGAGATGCCGCAGTTGGCCATGCTGGACAGCACAAAGTCCACCATGCGGTAACGGCCTGCAAAGGGGATCGAAGCCATTGCACGCTCGGTCACCAGCTCCGGAACGGTATTGTCATAGCTGTTGGGGAAAATGATGCCCAACGCATTGGTGTTCTGTCTCAGCATACTTCCACGCCCTCCTTGACGGATTCAAACACTTTTGCGCCCTCCTTGACGGTGGCGCCTGCACCGACCGTCAGACCGGTGCCCACATGTGCGATGGGGCCGTCGCCGCCGACCTTTGCACCGGCACCGACCACAACGTCCTCTGCCAGGATGCAGCGCTTGACCACGGCACCTGCCTTGACGACCACGCCGTCCATCAGGACAGCGTCCTCAACGGTAGCGCCCTCTTCCACCACGACGCCTGCGCTCAGCACAGAGTGCTTGACGGTGCCGTAGATCTTGCAGCCCTCGGTGACCAGAGAGTCCTGCACGACGGCGCGGGGGCCGATCTTCTGAGCCGGCAGCACGGGGTTGCGGCTGTAGATCTTCCAGGTCTTGTCGAAGATGTCGATGCCGGAGTTCTCGGGATCCAACACTTCCATGTTGGCTTCCCACAGGCTGTCGATGGTGCCCACGTCACGCCAGTAACCGGCAAAGCGGTAGGCGTACATCTTGCGGCCGTCGCGCAGCAGGGCGGGGATGATGTTCATGCCGAAGTCGTTCTTGGAGTTGGGGTCTGCCTCGTCCTCTTCCAGATACTTCTTCAGCACATCCCAGTTGAAGATGTAGATGCCCATGGAAGCCAGATTGGACTTGGGTACCGGGGGCTTCTCCTGGAACTCGGTGATGCGGTCGTTCTCGTCAGCCACCATCAGGCCGAAGCGGGAAGCTTCCTTCCAGTCCACTTCCATAACAGCCACAGAGAACTCTGCGCCCTTTTCCTTGTGGAAGCGCAGGAAGTCGGCATAGTCCTGCTTGCAGATCTGGTCGCCGGACAGGATGATCACATACTCGGGATCGTAGCTGTCGATGAAGCCGATGTTCTGGTAGATGGCGTTTGCAGTGCCCTTGTACCAGTCGGTGCCCTTTGCCTGCTCGTAGGGCGGCAGGGTGTGCACGCCGCCGTGCAGACGATCCAGATCCCAGGGCTGGCCGTTGCCGATGTACTCGTTCAGCTTCTGGGGCTGATACTGGGTCGCGATGCCAACGGTGTCGATGTTGGAGTTCACGCAGTTGGACAGCGGGAAGTCCACGATGCGGTACTTACCGCCGAAGGACACTGCGGGTTTTGCCGTTTTCTGTGTCAGCGCGTACAAGCGCGAGCCACGTCCACCGGCAAGGATCATTGCCACAATTTCTTTTGCCATAGCTTTATTCTCCCCTTTAACATTAACATTTCCGTTGTTCGGAAATGAGCGTCAACATGTGCGGTATGGGTCGGCCGAAGTGCCGGGTCATTCCTTGGGCTCCTTCGGTTTGCGGGTGCGTTTTGCGGGTGCTTTTTCCGCCTTGGGTTCTGCCTCTGCCTTGGGCTTGCGGCCGCGCTTTTTGGGTGCTTCCTCGGCCTTTTCCGGCTCAACCTTTGCCTTGCGGGCGGTCTTTTTCACCGGCTTTTCCTCTGCAGCGGCAGCTTCTGCCTTGGGCTTGCGGCCCGGCTTCTTTACCACTTTTGCTGCAGCTTTCTCCGCAGCGGTCTTTGCCTTTTTGGCTGCGGTCTTTTTTCCCGCCTTATCGGTCTTGTCCGCTGCGGCCTTGCGGGTGCGCTTGGCGGGCACTTCAAAATACAGGGTGCTCATGGGCGGCAGGGTAATGGTGATGCTCTGCTCAAAGCCGTGCATCGGCTTTTTGTGGGTGCGCACGGCCTTGTTGTGGACTGCGCCAGAACCGCCGAACTCTGCATCGTCGCTGTTCAGGATCTCCTTGTAGGAGCCTGCCACCGGTGCGCCCAGCGTGTAGCCCTCGCGCAGGACGGGGTTGAAGTTGCAGACCACCAAGATCTGCTTGCCGGAGGTATCCTTGCGCAGGAAGGCGATGACGCTCTGCTGCGAGTCATCCGGCACGATCCACTGGAAACCCTCCCAGCTGTAATCCACCTGCCAGAAGGCGGGATGCTCCTTGTAGAAGGCGTTCAGGGTCTTGACGTAGGTCTGCAGCTCGGTGTGCATATCGTAGCCCAGCAGCATCCAGTCCAGCGGCTTTGTCTCGTTCCACTCGGCGAACTGGCCGAACTCCTGACCCATGAACAGCAGCTTCTTGCCCGGGTGGGCCATCATGTAGCCAAAGAAGGTGCGCAGGTTTGCAAACTTGGCTTCGTACTCGCCGGGCATCTTGTTGATCAGGCTGCCCTTGCCGTGCACCACCTCATCGTGGCTGATGGGCAGCACAAAGTTCTCGCTGAACGCGTAGAAGAAGCTGAAGGTGACCTTATTGTGGTTGCCGGAACGGAAGAGCGGGTCGGTCTTCATGTAGCTGAGCATGTCGTTCATCCAGCCCATGTTCCACTTGAAGTTGAAACCAAGGCCGCCGTCCGATGCAGGCTTTGTGACCATGGGCCATGCAGTGGATTCTTCCGCGATCATGTACTTGTGGGGGTGACGGCCCAGCACGGTGTCGTTCAGCTTGCGCAGGAAAGCAACAGCCTCCAGATTTTCCTTGCCGCCGTCCTTGTTCGGCTCCCACTCGCCCTGCTTGCGGTTATAGTCCAGATACAGCATGGATGCCACCGCGTCCACGCGCAGACCGTCGATATGGTACTGCTCCAGCCAGTACAGTGCGCTGGAGATCAGGAAGCTCTGCACCTCGCTGCGGCCGAAGTCGAACACCATGGTGCCCCACTCCTTATGTTCGCCGCGCTTCGGATTCGGGTCCTCGTAGCAGGCTTCGCCATCAAAGTTGTACAGGCCGAACTGATCCTTCGGGAAGTGAGCAGGCACCCAGTCCATGATCACACCGATGCCGGCGGCATGGAGCTTATCCACAAAGGCCATCAGGTCCTTGGGGGTGCCGTAGCGGCTGGTGGGTGCAAAATAGCCGGTGACCTGATAGCCCCAGCTGCCGTCAAACGGATATTCCATCACCGGCAGCAGCTCTACATGGGTGTAGCCCATATCCTTGATGTACGGGATCAGCTCGTCCGCCAGCTCGGAGTAGTTGTAGGGCTTGCCGCCCTCCTTCAGCTTCCAGCTGCCGGCGTGCATCTCGTAGATATTCATCGGGCCGTTGATCACGTCCGCCTTTTTCTGTGCGGCCTGCCATGCGGCGTCGTGCCATGCAAAGCCGGACAGGTCGTAGACCTTGCTGCCGTTGGACGGCCGGGTCTCGGCGTGGAAAGCGTAAGGATCGGCCTTGTAGACAAGGTCGCCTGCGCGGGTGGTCACGCAATATTTATAAACATCGTATTCCTTCATGCCGGGAATGAACAATTCCCACACGGAATCGCCATCCACCTTGCGCATGGGATGGCTGCCGGGCTTCCAGCTGTTGAAGTCGCCCACAACGCTGATGGCTGCGGCGTGCGGTGCCCATACACGGAACACAACGCCGGACTCCCCGACCCGTGTTTCCAGATGTGCGCCGAAGTAGCGGTAAGCCTCGCAGTTATTGCCCTGCTTGAACAGGTACACCGGCAGATCCGATGTATTGCTCTGAATCTTTTCTTCGGTCGGTTTCATAGACTGCTCCTCCCCGTGCGGAAGCCGAAAGCGGCTTTCGCAGCTTTGTACTCTTTTATATTAAAAGGTTTTTACCATTTTTGCAAGACTTTTTGTCCGAAAATCAAATACAATTAACACAAATTTTCTGGCATTCTCTGTATGTTGTGGGCATACCATCCAAAATTTGCAGCTCGACATCGTGTAAACTGCTCATTAGACAAACGGTTCCGGCGAAAGCGTTGCGAAAAAAGAAGAAAGAGTTTCGGATGCGACATTTTTGTGAATAAGAAGGTGCTCATAACGGTAAAGCAAACTCCCCCAGGCATCGCTGCGCGATGCCAGATTCCCCTTTTTGTCACCTACGGTGACATCTTCCCCCGACCGGGGGAAGTCGGCCTCTGGGATGGGGCCTCTGACGTAACCGGTGGCTTTTCCGTTGAATGGAAAACTGTCCCGCATTGCCAAAGGCTCCCTCTCCGAGGGAGCTGTCAAAACCGGTAGGTTTTGACTGAGGGAGTTTAAATTCCCGTGAAAATAAAAAAATCGGAGCACCCGCAGGTGCTCCGATTTTTTAGTGGTTATTGTTTTTCGTTTCTCAGTCCACAACATAGACGTTGACCTGAATGGCGCCGTTGATAACGCTTTCGGCGTAGGTCTCGTAGAACAGGTCTACCAGGATCTGCCCTTTCTGGACGGCGATGCCGGTATCGGTGGCTACGGCGTAGCCGTAGACGAACTTGCCGTCGGTGGAAGTGATGTAGAGCTTGGTGCCGTAGGGGATCACGTCCGGATCCACAGCCACGGTGCCGTAGCCCAGTCCCAGACCGGAAGAGCCCTTGCCGCCACGGGAATAGTAGCCGGTGGCCTTGCCGGTGAGCACCTTGCTATAAGAGGTAGGGGCGTTGGTGGTGCCGTCCGCGCCGGTCAAGGGGGACACCGGTGCGCCTGCGCCGTAGGTCTTGATGACGTGGTCGGTGGGCTCCACCGTAGTGGTGGTATCCACAACGGTGCTGTTCTCCAGCTCACCGTCCACATAGCGGTCGCGGGTGGTCACGGTCTGCTGACCGGCTGCGCCGTGCTGCATAGTAGTGGTGCGGCCGGTGTTGCGGAAGTACAGGCTGGTGTAGACATACTGAGTGTCGTAGGGGATAGCCTGCGTCTCCACACGCTCTTCGTAGTCCACGCGGTGGACCACGATCTTGCTGCCGGCTGTCACGATGTGATCCAGCGCCGGCTCGGTGTAGTCGTCCCCTTCAAGGCTGATGCCGGCGCGCTCCAGCGCATCGGCTACGGTGCCGTACACCAGCTTGACCGGGTACTCCTGCCCGTCGGCGGTGATGCTGACGGAGAATGCGCGCTCGATATTCAGGGATGCAAGATTGCCGCTGAACGCGGTGTAGTAGACCTCATCGCCCTCTTCAGAGCGGATGCCGGAAAGGTGCATGACCTGTGCGGGGGAAGCAGCGGCATCGGTCACAAGAACCTGCCGCGCACCATTGGAGTCGGTGACGTAGGTCAGCCGCAGATTTGCAGCGGTGACGCCAAGGGTAGCCACAAGGCATACCACCATGACACAAAATGCCAGCACACGGGGAGATACTGCCTGCTTTGCGGCAGTAACTGCTTTCTTCAATTTAACGGAAGCGATACGAGACAACTCCTCTCTTTGTCGTATTTGGCGCGGCCGCGGGTATTGCATCGGCACCCCGACCGCCCGGACTGCGGCGGCTGGGGATATAAGCGCCGCACAGTCAAATACGATGCTCTCTTTGGGTAAAAGAAGAAGCATCGTATTACAGGTTGGAATCCGCTTTGGGCAGACCACAAAACTGCCCCGGCACGGGCCGCATCTGCCCATGCCGTGCCGTACGCAGGACGGCTTTTTACTTCATCCAGATAGAATTTAAACGCTGCAACGTTCGTTGCACAAACGGTATTTTACCAGACCGTAAAGCATCTGTCAAATCTGTGTCTCGCATTTTGTTAGATTTGTAACATAGTTTTTTGTGCAATTTTCACAGTGTTTTCTTTTATATTTTGGTTTTTAGGTGTTTTCCTTCTGATTTTTGCCTTTTTTCTGCGCATGATTTGTTCATGAATTTTTAACATTTGCACCGGCTTTTTTTCCTGCAAATAAGGCCGCAGATACTGCCGCTGCGCCCAAAACAAGCTGCCCCACATCGCGGGTTTTGCATGGAAAACCTGCGGGGGAATTACCCTGCTCCGGCAGGGGAAAACGGCCTGCCTCTGCGGGGCAGAAACCCCGTTTAGCAAAATGCCGAAGAACAGAAAATTTCACATTTTTTGTACACACTGGATAGTTTTGCGCCCCCGGCGGTACAATCGGGACAGCAAACAGAAAAGGAGGTTTTGCATGGAGATCGAGATCCTTGAACAGCAGTGCGGCGGCACCGAATTTGTGCCCAGCCCGCACCGGCTGCACCTTGGCGCACAGAACGCCGAGGGGGTGGACCGGCTGCAGTTCATCCTGCCCGCAGCGTGGGCGGAGTGCACGCTGGCGCTGTACCTGCGCCGCAGCGACGGGGTGCAGCTGGCCGCCATTCCGCTGGACACCGACGGCAGCGTGACGGTGGACCGCCGCCTGACCGGCAGCGTGCGGGGACAGTGGATGCTGGCCGCCATGGGCAGCGGCGGCTACACTGCCTACACCCGCCCCGGCAGCTACGACGTGTACGCCACCCTGCCCACGGACGGCGGCAGTGAGGAGCTGCCGCCCTCGGTGTACGAGCAGTTCGTGGCGCGCGTGCTGGAAAGCGCCCGCGCCGCAGCGGAGAGCGCCCGCCGCGCCGAGAACGGTGCGGCAGACACGGCCGTGCAGGCGGCGCTGACGCAAAAGGCTGCGGACAAGATCCTTGCCGACCGCACCGATGCCGACGCCTGCGCAAAGCGGGCGGAGGCCGCTGCGCTGCGGGCCGAGAGCTATGCCCCTGCCGATGGACGGGTGCTGAGCGTGAACGGCAAGGGCGGCGCGGTGCGGCTGACCGCACAGGATGTGGCGGCGGTGCCGCGCCCGGCACAGCCTTTGCCCGGCGCGGTGGTACGCATCCTCAGCGTGAACAGTGCCACCGGTGCGGTGCAGACGGACACGACCCCGCTGCCGGATCTGCGCCCCTATGTGCGCAGCGAGACCGTGCCCACAGCGGAAACGTCCGGCGCAGTGCGTGCAGACGGGCAGTACGGTGTTGCGGTGCGGGCAGACGCCACACTGACCACCGTGCCCGCCACAGCGGCACAGCTGGACCGCATGACCGAAGCCTATGCGCCCCTGACCCCGGCGCTGCTGCCCTACGGCGTAAAAAAAGCGCTGACCAGCGCCGCCGGGGCGGCGGGCTGGTCGGCGCAGGAAAAGGCGGCAGCGCTGCTGCAGCTGGGCGCAGATGACCGGTTCTACTCCAAGGCCGAAGCTGACCGGAAATTCGGCACGGCCTACACGCTGCCGTGTGCCACCGCCGCCGTGCTGGGCGGCGTAAAGGCCGGGCGGGGAGTGACTGTGGGCGCAGACGGAACATTGGAGGTGACCAGAGAAAACCTGAACGCGGTACTGGGCTTTAGCCTGACAGAAAAACTGGAACGACTGGAAAGGATGATGAATATGGATGGAAAACTGGTCTACACCGGCGCAGGCGTTGCGGGCAAATCTGCCACGAGCCTGACCGTGCCGGGCACGGTGAATTACATTGTGGTGCGGATGGTGGCACCCACGGCAGAAAACGACGCAAACCCGGTCGCCGCTGCTGCGGACTACGGCAGCACCCGCATCGTGCGGGGCGGCACAGCGGTGGCCATGGTGGGCGGCACGAGCTTTGATCTGAGCAACGGCGTCAAGTGCAGCGGCGCAGCGCCTGTGCGGATGAACTTTGCAGACAGCGGTGTGCTGAGCATAGGCGTTGTGAGAACGGACACGAGTCTCAGCTTTGAGTATCCCTTTAACGTAGAAGGCTACCAGTATGTGTAAGGGTGGTGCGGCATGAACGAGATGACCATCCGGCTGGACAAAAACGGCGCGGCAGCCGTGCCCGGCGGGCAGCTGCTGCTGGGGTATGCGGGCAACCGGGGCAACTACCGGCTGCGTATCGAGCAGCGGGGCGAGTGGAAGGGACTGACCGTGTGCGCCCATTGGCACACCCCCGGTGCAAGTGCAGCCCAGCTTGTGGAAAACGGCGTTCTGGAGGTTCCGGCGGCGGTGACGGCCGTGCCCGGTGCGGGCTGCATCACCTTTGAGGGGTCGGACGGCAGCCGCACCGTGACCAGCGCCGATGTGCGGTGTAAAGTGTGTGCCAACAGCGGCACGGCAGAGGGTGCACTGCCCGCACCGGCTACCTCTGCATGGGAGGCGCTGGTAAGGCTGCTGGGCGCGGGCGGCATTTCCGCAGAGGAAAAACAGGCGCTGCTGGCAGTGCTGCGGCTTCTGGCGGCGGGCAATGACGCAGCCATGACGGCCTATGCCCGTCTGGAAGCGCTGTGGAGCGCCCCGCAGCCGCCGAAGGAGAACGTTTTTGCCGTGCTGGGACGGGCGATCCTTGGAAAAATGAGCTTAGGGAGGAACGAATGAGCTACGAAAAACAAAACTTTGTGGACGGCCAGACCCTGACGGCTGCCCACCTGAACCACATGGAGGAGGGCATTGCAGCAGCCGGCGGCTTTACCGCAGGTGCAAAGGAACTGCTGCTGACCCTGTTTGAAAACGCGGCCTACAAGACCGGCGATGCACAGTCTGCCCTGAATGCCCTGCGCACAGAGTGGGGCGGCAGTGCACAGGACATTCCGGTGCAGAGCGTGAGCCTGAGCGCCGCGATCCTGAACCTGAGCGAGGGCGAGAGCCAGACCCTGACCGCCATGGTGCTGCCCGCGAACGCTGCCAACAAATTGGTGTGGTGGAGCGTTTCGCCCGCCGGTCTTGCTACGGTGGCAGGCGGCACGGTGACTGCCGTGAAGGCCGGCATCTGCACGGTGACAGCTACGGCAGGCGGCAAGAGCGCCAGCTGCACGGTGAATATTGCGCAGGCGGAGACAGCACAGCTGATCTACAGCCTGCCCGCCGAAATGGAGCTGACCAACGGCTTTGACACCGGCCTGAAGCTGCTGGAGCACGCATCCACCGAGTCGCCGCAGTATACCATTCTGGTGGATGCAAAGGCGGGGGATAACTTTGATGCAAGCACATGGCCAGCCTTCCTGCACTGCCTGACCGAGACCGGCAGTACCGCCAACCTGCCCGGCTTCAACTCCACCAGCAGTCCGCTGAATAATAAGACGGAGTTCGCCTACTACAACTACGGCGGCGTTACCCTGTCGGACAGCATCGAGCACCTCAAGACCCGCACGCGGTATGTGGTGCAGCTGGACGGCAGTAAATATCGCGGCGGCAGCACCTACTGCCCGATGACTGAATGGCTGACTACCAACGGCACGATCGTCGATGTGCCCCAGACCTTCCTGATCGGTGCGGCACAGAGCGCGGACGGCAGCAAAAAGCAGCAGTTCTGGCCGGGCACGCTGTATCAGTGCAAGGTGTACAAGGGCCTGCTGAGTGATAACCGGATAAAAGCATATATCAATAAGGGGTGGTAAGATGGAGATATACGACATCAACGGTCAGATCATTGACCCGCTGGCGGGAAAAACACTGTACGTTGCAGGCGACAGCATCGCCTATGGCAAGGGCAGCGCGGGCGGCTACGGCAAGTGCATTGCAGACCGGTACGGAATGCAGCTGATCAACGAAGCGGTGGACGGTGCAACGCTGGCGACACTGGTCCCTGACAATGTGAACGGCGGTTACCGCACCAGTATCGGCATGACCGTGAAAAGCTCTACGGAGCTGGAAAAGGCAGACTACATCCTGCTGGAGGGCGGCGTGAATGATGCATGGAACAATGCCAAGCTAGGCACGCTGAACGGAAGCTTTGCTCCGGCGTTCTATATGGGGGACACGATCGGTACGCTGGAAGCGATGCTGGACTATCTGACCAAAAAACGCAGTGATAAGCGTGTGGCCTATGTGTTCCCGCACGGCGGACTGTTTGCCAGCAGCGAAAACTGGTACAAGACCTACAAGCCCGCGATCCTTGCGGCGCTTAAAAAGTGGGGCGTGCCCTATGTGGATATTGAGGAATGCGCCCCGCCCATGGGTGCCCACGGCGTCAGCGAGCTGAGCGACAAGTACACGCTTGATGGCACACACCCCAACAAGGCCGGCTACGAGCGGTTTTACATGGAGCCCATCGCTGCGCTGCTGAAGCGGCTGTAAGGGGGGACACAATGGCATTGCAGGCATACTCTCTTGCCCGGGACGGCGAAGCGTACCTCTCGCCCCATTTCAGGGTGCAGGAGTTCCGCTGTAAAGACGGCAGCGACCCGGTTTTCGTTGACACAGCGCTGGTGGAACTTCTGGAGCAGCTGCGGGCGTATTTTGGCAAGGCGGTGACCATTACCAGCGGCTACCGCACCCCGGCGCACAACGCCAAAGCGGGCGGGACGAGGTTCAGCCAGCATCTGTACGGACGGGCGGCAGATATCCGGGTGCAGGGCGCAAGCGTAGAGGAGGTAGCCGCCTGTGCCGAGCGCCTGCTGCACGGCTGTGGCGGCGTGGGGAGATACCCGGCAAAGGCGGGCAGAGCCGCCGGCTGGGTGCACGTGGACACCCGGGCAGAAAAAGCCCGGTGGAGGGGGTGAGCGCGATGGAGAGCATCATCTCGGCCATTCTTGCCGGTGCAGTGACCCTGATCGGTGTGCTGATCGCCAACGGCAAAAGTCAGGCGGTGACCGACACCAAGCTGGAGGAGCTGACCCGGGAGGTGCGGGAGCATAACAACTTTGCCCGCCGCGTACCCATTTTAGAAGAACAGATGAAGGTGGCGAACCACCGCATCGCAGATCTGGAGAAAGAGAGGAACTGAAGCTATGAACGATACCCATTGCAAAATTTCTGCCGCCACGCTGGCGCGCACGGCTGCGCTGGCGCTGGCACTGACCAATCAGGTGCTGAGCGCCTGCGGAAAACCCATGCTGCCCATTGAGAGCGCCACCGTGGAGCAGCTGGTGACCACCGGTCTGACCGTGGCCGCCGCCCTTGCAGGCTGGTGGAAGAATAACTCCTTCACCCCGGAGGCCATTGAGGCTGCTGTCAGATTGTCCAGCCGTTATATCAATGACAGAAATCTGCCGGATAAGGCCATCGATCTGATCGATGAAGCTTCGGCAAGCGCAAGACTGAGTGCATTGGATGCCCCGGATAAAGCGAAGGAGATCGCTGACCGTATCCACGAGATGGATCAGGAGATGGAGAGAGCTATCCGCATGGAAGCATTTGACCAGATGGCAGAGATCAAGAAGCAGCAGGATGCGCTGGTGAAAAAATATGACCGCCTGATGAAAAAGCGGGAGAAACAGGAAGCGGGCAATGTTATCAGTATCGGTGAGAATGAGATCGCCGAGGTCGTTGCCCAGTGGACCAAGATCCCCGTACAGAAGCTGGCGGAAAAAGAGAGCGAACGACTGTTAAAACTGGAGAAGACGCTGCATAAGCGTGTCATCGGCCAGGAGGAAGCAGTGACCGCAGTGGCCAGGGCCATGCGCAGAGGCCGTGTGGGTCTGAAGGATCCAAACCGTCCCATCGGCTCCTTCCTGTTCTTAGGTCCTACCGGTGTTGGTAAGACGGAACTGTCCAAGGCATTGGCAGAAGCTATGTTCGGCTCTGAAGATGCCATGATCCGTGTTGATATGTCCGAATACATGGAAGGCCATTCGGTCTCCAAGATGATCGGATCACCGCCGGGATATGTAGGCTTTGAAGAAGGCGGACAGCTGAGCGAGAAGGTTCGCCGTAATCCCTACTCTGTTGTTCTGTTTGACGAGATCGAGAAAGCGCATCCGGATGTATTTAATGTTCTTTTGCAGGTACTGGATGACGGTCATATCACGGACTCCAAGGGACGCAAGGTCAGCTTCAAGAACACTGTGCTGATCATGACTTCCAATGCGGGTGCACAGCGTATCGTGGATCCCAAGAATCTGGGCTTTGCCACAGAGAAGAGCGAGACAAAGGATTACGAGAAGATGAAATCCAATGTCATGGAAGAAGTAAAGCGCAGCTTCAAGCCGGAATTTATCAACCGTATTTTCCGTCCATTTGAGCAGGAGAGTAGTGATACTGCAAGGAAAT
>ENA-OWRC01002770-OWRC01002770.1-human-gut-metagenome-genome-assembly--contig:-NODE-2770-length-12720-cov-4.285669_pt1 | contig 12720 bp, 10 predicted proteins | sample MGYA00248268_ERZ651895 | MGnify/ENA primary metagenome ERZ651895 (study PRJEB26924, sample SAMEA4378242) | human gut metagenome | biome: human gut; feature: human-associated habitat; material: faeces...
TATATCGGTGTTGTAAGAACTTATGAAAAGATAATCAGAAATTTAGTTTATGTTTCTATAGAAAAATATCATTTATCCCAAATACCGGGGATTGGTTCCGATTGCGGCTTTTTACGAATATTTCAATTCTGGAAGATGTGATACGTTAACAGGTCATGAGGGTGCATATAACATATATGAAACAGAAATCAGAATGAATATTATAATAGCGAAACTTGATGATGTGATATATAGGCTTGATGAAATTCGAGATAGACAGTATGCATTATATGATGCGATTGAAAACGCAGATGTAGTAGTTAACAACATGAATAACACGATAAATGGCCTTGTTGGAAATATGAAATCTGTAGTCGATAATCAGAATGTTATTGCATATAATACAAGGATCGCTGCTGAAAATACCGCTTTTTTGTCCTGGATGGAAATGATAAAGTAAATATCATTTTTATATAACAGGACTTTACCATTTTCTTTCTGTCTGGTATACTTAGAACTAAATGCAAATCAAACAGAAAGAGGAATAATCATGGCAAAATATACATTAATGAAAACAGAGGGCCGAGCGAAGCGCGCACAGTTTGAGACTGTACACGGTACGATCCAGACTCCTGTATTCATGAACGTAGGAACGATCGGTGCAATAAAAGGTGCTGTTTCCACACAGGACCTTTATGATATTGGAACACAGGTGGAACTGTCTAATACATATCATTTGCATGTGCGTCCAGGTGACAAAGTAGTGAAGCAGCTTGGCGGACTTCACAAATTTATGAATTGGGAGCGTCCGATTCTGACAGACTCCGGCGGATTCCAGGTCTTTTCCCTTGCGAAACTCCGCAAGATCAAAGAAGAAGGTGTCCATTTCCAGTCACATATTGATGGACACAAGATTTTTATGGGACCGGAAGAAAGCATGCAGATTCAGTCCAATCTCGGTTCTACCATAGCTATGGCATTTGATGAGTGCCCGAGCAGCGTGGCAGACAGAGATTATGTACAGAAATCCGTAGAGCGTACCACACGCTGGCTGGCAAGATGTAAAACAGAGATGGCCCGTCTTAACAGCTTGCCGGATACCATCAATAAAGAACAGCTTTTGTTTGGCATCAACCAGGGGGCTGTTTACGAGGATATCCGTATCGGACATGCAAAAGAAATCGCAAAAATGGATCTCGACGGTTATGCAGTTGGCGGATTGGCAGTCGGTGAGACACATGAGGAAATGTACCGTATTCTTGATGCAGTTGTACCGTATCTTCCACAGGACAAACCAACCTATCTCATGGGAGTCGGAACACCGGCCAATATCCTTGAGGGTGTAGAACGTGGTATTGACTTTTTTGACTGTGTATATCCAAGCCGCAACGGACGTCATGGACATGTATACACCAATCATGGCAAAATGAACATGTTTAATGCGAAATATGAACTGGATACACGTCCGATCGAAGAAGGTTGTGGCTGTCCGGCATGCCGTCATTACAGCAGAGCTTATATCCGTCATCTTCTCAAAGCGAAAGAAATGCTTGGAATGCGTCTCTGTGTTCTGCACAATCTGTATTTCTACAATCATATGATGGAAGAGATTCGTGATGCACTGGATGAAGGCAGATTTGCAGATTACAAAAAGATGCGTCTGGAAGGATTTGCAGCCGGAGAGTAGAAATAATACAACAGTCTCTGAATTATAGACAGAAATAATACAAAATGCTGAAAAACACTTGAAGTAACAGGCATTTTTGTGTATGATAATGTATAGTGTTCCTGAAAAAGGGAATGTAAGTCAGTAAACAGGAGGAATCTTAAATGAACGAAAGTACCGCAAGCATGGGTATGATGATTTTATGGATGGTTGTAATCTTTGGAGTTATGTACTTCCTGATGATCCGTCCGCAGAAGAAAGAGCAGAAGAGACTTCAGGCAATGCTCAACAGCATGGAAGTCGGTGACAGCATTGTTACCACAGGTGGCTTCTATGGAGTGATCATCGACATGACTGAAGAAGATGTGATCGTAGAATTCGGCAATAACAAGAACTGCCGTATCCCAATGAGAAAACAGGCTATTGCAGAAGTGGAGAAGGCAGAGCAGGCATCCGCATAACTGCAAATAAGAAAGTAAGTGCTGCGTCAGATGCAGCACTTCTTTTTTTTGAAGATTTTATTTAAGGAAATGTGCTTATATCAATCTTATATCAATACGTTCTAACTTTTACGTAGTAAAGGGTTGAAAAGTATAAAAAAGTGCGTTATTATAATAACAATATTCGCAACGAAAGGACTCTGCTTAAGTTTCGTGTGATGCAGAGAGAGGAAATGAAGAAATGGAATACAAGATCGCATTGATTCCGGGAGATGGAATTGGACCGGAAATCGTCAGTGAAGCAAAAAAGGTTCTTGATAAAGTATGTGAAAAATATCATCATACATTTACTTATTCAGAGGTGCTCCTCGGTGGAGCTTCTATCGACGTTCACGGTGTCCCGCTCACAGATGAGGCAATTGCCACTGCAAAAGCTTCAGATGCAGTTCTGATGGGCTCCATCGGAGGTGACGCAAAGACATCTCCATGGTACAAACTGGAACCATCCAAACGTCCGGAGGCAGGACTTCTTGCGATTCGTAAGGCATTAAATCTCTTTGCAAACCTTCGTCCGGCATATCTTTATAAGGAACTGGAAGAAGCATGCCCGATCAAGAAAGAAGTGATCGGAGAGAACGGATTTGACATGATCATTGTTCGTGAACTGACTGGTGGTCTTTACTTTGGAGAAAGAAAAACAATCGAAGAAAACGGAGTAAAGAAAGCAATCGATACACTTTCCTATAATGAAAATGAAATTCGCCGTATTGCAATCAAAGCTTTTGACATTGCAATGAAGAGAAGAAAAAAAGTCACAAGTGTAGACAAAGCAAACGTTCTGGATTCTTCCAGACTCTGGAGAAAAGTTGTAGAAGAAGTTGCAAAGGATTATCCGGAAGTCACACTGGAGCATATGCTGGTTGATAACTGTGCAATGCAGCTGGTGCATGATCCGGCACAGTTTGATGTTATCCTGACAGAGAATATGTTCGGTGATATTTTGTCTGATGAAGCAAGTATGGTAACAGGTTCTATCGGAATGCTTTCTTCTGCAAGTCTTAACGAGACGAAATTCGGTCTGTATGAGCCAAGTCATGGATCTGCACCGGACATCGCGGGACAGAATAAAGCAAACCCGATCGCAACAATCCTTTCAGCAGCAATGCTGCTTCGTTATTCTCTGAATCTTGATGAAGAAGCAGATGCAGTAGAAGCAGCCGTACAGAAGGTACTGACAGACGGATACCGCACCGGTGATATTATGTCTGAAGGCTGCAAAAAAGTCGGAACAAAAGAAATGGGGGATCTGATCGCAGCAGCAGTATAATTGCTTTGTACAGAACAATCCGTAAGTATCGTACAGATTAAGTAAAGAGGAGATAAGAAAATGAGAAGTGACGCAGTAAAAACAGGCTCACAACAGGCACCTCATCGTTCCCTGTTTAATGCCCTTGGATTAACAAAAGAAGAAATGGAACGTCCGTTAGTCGGAATCGTAAGTTCTTATAATGAGATCGTACCTGGACATATGAATCTGGACAAGGTCGTAGCAGCTGTAAAACAGGGTGTTGCAATGGCTGGTGGTACACCAATCGTATTCCCGGCAATCGCTGTTTGTGACGGTATTGCAATGGGACATGTCGGAATGAAATATTCTCTGGTAACAAGAGATCTGATCGCAGATTCTACAGAAGCAATGGCAATGGCACATCAGTTTGATGCACTGGTCATGGTTCCGAACTGTGACAAAAACGTACCGGGACTTCTGATGGCAGCTGCCAGAATCAATGTTCCTACTGTATTTGTAAGTGGCGGTCCAATGATGGCAGGTCATATCCATGGACACAAGACAAGTCTTTCCAGTATGTTTGAAGCTGTCGGATCCTATGCAGCAGGCAAGATTTCAGAAGAAGAACTGACAGAATTTGAGAACAAAACATGTCCTACATGTGGATCCTGTTCCGGTATGTACACTGCAAACTCCATGAACTGCCTGACTGAGGTTCTCGGTATGGGACTTCGTGGAAACGGAACCATTCCGGCGGTATATTCCGAACGTATCCGTCTTGCAAAACATGCAGGTATGCAGGTTATGGAAATGTACCGCAGAAACATCCGTCCGAGAGATATTATGACAAAAGAAGCAATCCTGAATGCACTGACTGTAGATATGGCACTTGGATGCTCTACCAACAGTATGCTTCATCTTCCGGCAATTGCGCATGAAGTGGGAATGGATTTTGATATCAGCTTTGCAAATGAGATCAGTGAAAAAACCCCGAATCTCTGTCATCTTGCACCGGCAGGCCCGACATATATGGAAGACCTGAATGAAGCAGGCGGTGTTTATGCAGTAATGAATGAACTGAATAAGAAGGGCCTTCTTCATATAGAATGCATGACTGTAACAGGAAAAACAGTAGGCGAAAATATTAAAAACTGTGTAAATCTCAATCCGGAAGTTATCCGTCCAATCGACAATCCATACAGTCAGACAGGTGGACTTGCAGTACTGAAAGGAAATATCGCACCAGATGGTGGCGTTGTAAAACGTTCCGCAGTTGTAGAAGAAATGATGGTTCATGAGGGACCTGCGAGAGTGTTTGACAGCGAAGACGATGCGATCAAAGCTATCAAAGGTGGTAAGATCGTAGCCGGAGATGTGGTTGTTATCCGTTATGAAGGACCAAAAGGCGGCCCGGGAATGAGAGAGATGCTGAATCCTACTTCTGCAATTGCTGGTATGGGACTTGGTTCATCGGTTGCTCTGATCACAGACGGACGTTTCAGTGGTGCATCCAGAGGTGCCTCTATTGGACATGTCTCACCAGAAGCAGCTGTAGGTGGCCCGATTGCCCTGATCGAAGAAGGAGATATCATCAGTATCAATATTCCGGAACTGAAACTGGAAGTCAAAGTTTCTGATGAAGAGATGGCAGCAAGAAAAGCAAAATGGCAGCCGCGTGAACCAAAGATCACAACCGGATATCTTGCAAGATATGCTGCAATGGTTACCTCAGGCAACAGAGGAGCAATCCTTGAAGTGCCAAAAGCAAAATAAGAGAAAAGCGATTATTTGATAAACATTAGGAGGAAATACGATGCAGCTTACAGGTGCAGAGATCATCATTGAATGCCTGAAAGAACAGAAGGTAGATACTGTTTTTGGCTATCCGGGTGGGGCAATCCTTAACGTTTATGATGCTCTCTATAAACATAGTGATGAGATTCAGCATATTCTGACATCTCATGAACAGGGTGCTTCTCATGCGGCAGACGGTTATGCCCGTGCTACTGGAAAAGTCGGGGTATGCCTGGCAACTTCAGGACCTGGGGCTACGAATCTGGTTACAGGTATTGCTACAGCTTATATGGATTCCGTTCCGGTTGTGGCAATCACGGCGAATGTTGGCAAACCACTTCTTGGAAGAGATTCTTTCCAGGAAGTAGATATTGCAGGAATCGTTATGCCGATTACAAAACACAGCTTTATTGTAAAAGACATCACAATGCTGGCAGACACACTCCGCAAGGCATTTTACATTGCCAAGAGCGGACGTCCGGGTCCGGTACTGGTTGATGTGACAAAAGATGTGACAGCAGCTACTTATGAATATTCCGTACGCCGTCCGGCTACGATCAATCGTGAAGTTGAAACGATTCGTAAGGAAGATCTTGAAACTGCTGCACAGATGATCGAAGAAGCAAAGAAACCATATATTTTCGTCGGTGGTGGTTCTGTTATTTCCGGTGCTTCCAAAGAAATCAGTGAGCTGGCACATAAGATCCAGGCACCGGTTTGCGACAGTCTTATGGGAAAAGGTGCTTTTTCAGGGGAAGATCCATTGTATACCGGAATGCTTGGTATGCATGGAACAAAGACTTCCGACCTTGGTGTAACTCAGTGTGACCTGTTGATCGTATTGGGTGCACGCTTCAGCGACCGTGTTACAGGAAATGCAAAGACATTTGCGAAACAGGCAAAGATCCTGCAGATTGATGTGGATGCGGCCGAAATTAATAAGAATGTTTTGGTAGATGCGTCAGTAATCGGAGATGTAAGAGAAGTTCTTCGCAGACTTCTTGAAATGATCCCGGAAGAACAGCATCCGGAATGGATCGAACATATTCAGGAGATGAAAGCAAAATATCCTCTGACTTATGATCATTCCCAGCTTACCGGACCATATATTATAGAGAAACTCTATGAAATCACCAAAGGTGACGCAATTATTTCAACAGATGTCGGTCAGCATCAGATGTGGTCAGCGCAGTACTTCAAGTACAAAGAACCACGTACATTCCTGACTTCCGGTGGTCTCGGAACAATGGGATACGGACTTGGAGCTGCGATTGGTGCAAAGATGGGGAGACCGGACAAAACAGTTGTCAACATTGCCGGCGATGGCTGTTTCAGAATGAACATGAATGAAATCGCGACAGCAGTACGTTGCCATAAACAGCTTTTACAGATTGTTATGAACAATCATGTGCTGGGTATGGTACGTCAGTGGCAGACCTTATTCTATGACCACAGATATTCACACACCGTTCTTGACGATGCCGTGGATTTTGTGAAAATATCTGAGGGCATGGGAGCGAAAGCATTCCGTGTCACGAAGATGGAAGAAGTAGAGCCGGCGATCCGTAAGGCACTGGCTATGGACGAACCTGTAGTACTGGATTGCTGGATCGATCAGGATCTCAGTGTATTTCCTATGGTACCTGCAGGCGCAAGTCTGAATGAAGTTTTTGATGAGGAGGATATGAAGAACAATGAGCAGAGTGTATAATTTTTCTGCAGGACCGGCTGTACTGCCGGAACCTGTGCTGAAAGAAGTAGCAGACGAGATGATGGATTACCAGGGAACTGGAATGTCCGTCATGGAGATGAGCCACAGAAGCCCGGAGTTTCAGAAGATCATTGATGATGCAGAGCAGGATCTCAGAGATCTGATGAAGATACCGGACAATTACAAGGTATTATTCCTTCAGGGCGGTGCTTCTCAGCAGTTTGCCATGATTCCAATGAACCTGATGAAAAACAGAGTTGCTGACTATATTGTTACCGGTCAGTGGGCAAAAAAAGCATATCAGGAAGCACAGAAGTATGGAAAGGTAAATAAGATTGCATCTTCTGAGGACAAAACTTTCTCTTATATTCCGGATTGCAGCGACCTTCCGATCAGCCCGGATGCAGATTATGTATACATTTGTGAAAATAATACAATTTACGGAACAAAATTCAAAACACTTCCGAATACAAAAGGCAAAACTCTGGTAGCAGATGTTTCCTCCTGTTTCTTATCTGAGCCTGTAGATGTAAGTAAATATGGCATTATCTACGGCGGTGTTCAGAAAAATATCGGACCTGCAGGCATGGTTATTGCAATCATTCGTGAGGATCTTATTACAGAGGATGTTCTTCCGGGAACACCAACCATGCTTACATACAAAACACATGCAGATACAGGATCTCTCTACAATACTCCAAATGCTTACTGCATTTATGTATGCGGCAAAGTTTTCAAATGGCTCAAAGCGATGGGCGGACTGGAAGAAATGCAGAAGAGAAACATCGAGAAAGCAAAGATCCTCTATGATTATCTGGATCAGAGCAAACTCTTCAAAGGTACTGTAGAGCCAAATTCCCGTTCTCTGATGAATGTTCCTTTTGTTACAGGTGACAAGGATATGGATGCAAAATTCGTAAAAGAAGCAAAAGCAGCAGGTTTTGTAAACCTTAAAGGACACAGAACTGTAGGCGGTATGCGTGCAAGTATCTACAATGCAATGCCAAAAGAAGGCGTAGAAGCCCTTGTTGCATTCATGAAAAAATTCGAGGAGGAAAATGTATAATGTTCCAGTATAAATGCCTCAACCCTATATCCCAGACAGGCCTTGGCCTGTTTGGTGAGGAGTACAAACAGACAGAAGAATTAAATGATGCCGATGCAGTTCTGGTAAGAAGTGCAAAGATGCATGATATGGAGCTTCCTGAGAACGTTAAGGTTATTGCCCGTGCAGGCGCAGGTGTTAATAATATTCCGGTTGAGCAGTGTGCAGAAAATGGTATCGTGGTATTTAATACTCCAGGTGCCAATGCAAATGGTGTGAAAGAGCTTGTTCTTGCCGGCATGCTTCTGGCTTCCCGTGATATCGTTGGAGGTATCGAATGGGTTGCTCATGAAGAGGACAAAGAACATATCGACAAACTGGCTGAAAAACAGAAAAAGCAGTTTGCCGGATGTGAGATCAGTGGAAAGAAACTTGGTATCATCGGTCTTGGTGCGATTGGAGCTATGGTTGCAAATTCTGCAACACATCTTGGCATGGAAGTTTACGGATATGACCCGTTTATTTCCATCGATGCAGCGTGGAATCTGTCAAGAACCATCAAACACAGCAAATCTCTGGATGAAATCTACAGCCAGTGTGATTATATCACGATCCATGTACCGCTGACAGATAATACGCGTAAGATGATCGACAAAGAAGCTTTCACAAAGATGAAAGAGGGTGTCGTTCTTCTGAACTTTGCAAGAGACCTTCTTGTTGATGAAGAAGCTTTGATCGAAGCTCTTGACAGTGGTAAGGTTAAGAAATATGTAACAGACTTTGCAAATCCGCTTGTGGCTGGAAGACCAGGAATCCTCGTTACACCACATCTTGGTGCATCCACAGCGGAATCTGAGGAAAACTGTGCAGTAATGGCTGTAAAAGAAGTCAGAGATTTCCTTGAAAACGGAAATATCAAAAACTCTGTAAACTTCCCAAACTGTGACATGGGAACCTGTATAGCAGTTGGACGTATTACCATCTGTCACAAAAACATCCCGAATATGATCAGTCAGTTTACCAAGATCCTTGGAAGTGAAGGACTGAATATTGCAGATATGACAAATAAGAGTCGTGGAAGCTATGCATATACGATCATTGATCTGGAAAGTGCAGCATCTAAAGAAGCACTTGATGAATTAAAAGCAATTGAAGGTGTATCTAAGGTTCGCGTGATCAAATAAAAATCGAAAAAAGTCCCGGATGATTCAGATAAAATCGTCCGGGACCTTTTGTATATTCAGTTAAAAAAGTTTTGAAAAATTATTTGCGGCTTTCAATAAAAGCTTCGACTTCTTCGCGGGTTGGCATAACGCGAAGTGCACCCTTTCGTGTGGTAATGAGAGATGCAGCAGCATTTGCAAAAGTAAGAAGTTCTTTCAGATTTTCTTCTGTGAGATCATTGAGGCCGTGGTCAAGTACATAATTTAAAGTACTTGCACAGAAAGTATCTCCGGCACCGGTAGTCTCTATTGTATTTTCCTGAAGGAATGGAGCTGCTTCTACTCGCATATTTTTATAGTATGCACGGCTTCCATCCTTACCCAGTGTGATAAGGATGAGCGGAATGTTGTATTTCTCCTGGATCATAGCAGCACCTTTATCATAATCTGTTGTACCACACATGAATTCTACTTCATTATCGGAGATTTTGAGAACATCACATTTGGACATGCCGTATTCAATCTCAGCTCTGGCATCATCCAGGGATTTCCAGAGAGGTGGACGCAGGTTAGGGTCAAAGGTAATGATACATCCGGCTTCTTTGGCAAGTTCGATCGCATGGCGGGTAGCTTCACGTACACCTTCGTGAGTAGAAGAGAGTGTTCCGAAATGGAAGATGCGGGAGGATTCAATCAGTTCCTTCTGAACTTCGTCTTTAGTGAGCATCATATCTGCACCTGGATCTCGATAGAAAGAAAAATCACGGTCACCATCCGGATATGTATGAACAAAGGCAAGAGTGGTATGATATTTTTCGTCCAGAATCAGATTGCGTGTGTCGATACCGACCTCTTCAACCGCTGATTTTAACTGATTTCCGAACATATCTTTGCCGACTTTGCCGATAAAAGCAGTTTTTTTTCCAAGACGTTCTAGCATGGCAAGAACATTACATGGGGCTCCACCAGGATTGGCTTCCATAAGAGGGTTGCCCTGGGAACTGAAACCGTTTTCAGTGAAGTCAATAAGAAGCTCGCCAAGAGCTGTTACATCAAATTGTCTTTTTTCCATGTCAATAAAGACCTCCTTGTTTCATATGTTCTTTGATATATTCAATTTATCGTAGAGAACTCTTTTTGTCAAACTAATTTCGGTATATTCTTTATTTTTATACAAAAAAATGATAAACTAAAACAAAGGAATGCAATTTGAGAATTGTATTTCAGAATGGAGGCATGAATTATGGAAAGCAAAGTATATAAATATATGGACTGGCCGGAGATTGAAGCAGTTGTTTATGCAGAAGAAGCATCGCCGAAAGATCTGATGGCGCCTCGGCTTACTGCAGATGGTATTCTGATCCAGGGATTTTTTCCGGATGCAGAGAAGGCAGAAGTTCTTGTAGATAAAAAGGCATATGAGATGGAGAAACAGGATGATGCCGGTTACTTTGCGGCAATGATTCCGGGAAGAAAGATCCCGGCATATCAGTATCGCATTACCAGAGGAAAAGAAACCAGGACATTTGCGGATCCTTATGCATTTCCGGGACAGATTACAGAAGCAGAAGAAAAAGCTTTCTGTGCAGGTGTTTTTTATCATGCATATGAGAAGCTTGGGGCTCATCCGATGGAAATTAATGGTGTGGAAGGAACTGCATTCGCAGTCTGGGCACCAAATGCACTCCGTGTCAGCGTAGTAGGCAATTTTAATAACTGGGATGGTCGCTGCCATATGATGCATCGTATGCCTATGTCTGGTATTTTTGAATTGTTTATTCCAGGTGTGAAAGCCGGTGAAATCTATAAATATGAAATAAAATTAAAAGGCGGTGCAGTACAGCTTAAATCGGATCCATATGCTGCCTGTACGGAGGTTCCTCCGGCATCGGCCTCTGTTGTTACAGATCTTCGTGGGTTTAAATGGGATGATGAAGCCTGGATGAAAGATCGTGAAAGATTCAGCGATCGTAAACAGCCGATTTCTATTTATGAGACCAGTCTTTCCAAATGGAAAAATGCTGCCGAGCTTGTTAAATATCTTAAAAATCTGAAATATACACATGTGGAACTTCATCCGGTAATGGAATATCTTGATGATGAAGCTGGAGAGTACAGTACATTTGCTTATTATGCACCAGACCGCAGATTTGGAACACCGGCAGATTTTCAGAATTTAGTAAATGAACTTCATAAAGAAAATATTGGTGTGATTCTGGATTGGACACCTTCGCATTTTCCAAGAACTGAGGGTGGATTAGAACAGTTTGATGGAACACCTTTATATGAAAATCCGGATCCATCAATGGCTATTCATCCGATGTGGGGAACTCTTTTATTCAATTTTGAAAGTCCGATGGTCAAAGATTTTCTTCTGGCAAATGCTTTTTACTGGCTGGAATTCTATCATGCAGATGGTTTAAGACTGGATGATGTGGATTCTATGCTGTATCTTGACTTTGGCAGAGAATATGGACAGTGGAGACCAAATATTTATGGAACCAATGAAAATCTTGCAGCTGTAGAATTGCTGAAACATCTTAATTCTATTTTGGCAAAGAAGCTTCCAGGAACGATTACGATCGCGCAGGAAGATGGTCTTTGGTCAGAACTTACTGGAAGTGTTGAGGATGACAATATTGGTTTCTCTTATAAATGGAATAACAACTGGGCTGGAGATTTTCTGAATTACCTTTCCAAAGATCCGATCGAGCGTCAGTATGTACATGATCAGTTGACACTTTCTATGCTGTACACTTACTGCGAACACTTTGTTCTTCCGCTTGGAAGCAGAGAAACCGGTGATCAGAAGAGTTTTATGGCAAAACTTCCAGGTGATGAGTTACAGAAACTGAGCCAGATCCGGGCTGCATATTCCTACATGATGCTGCATCCAGGATGCAAAATGATGGCACCGGACAAAGAGCTTACGGATGAAATGAAGAGATTTATCCACGATCTGAATGAGATGTATGTCTCTCAGCCGGCATTGTCACTCATGGATAATGATTATGAAGGATTTGAATGGATCCAGCTTATGAAATATGAAGAAAATGTCCTGACATTCCTTCGCAAAACAGAAAATCCTGAAGAAACACTTCTTGCGGTATGTAATTTTGCTGCAGTTCCATATGAGAATTATCAGATGGGTGTTCCATTCTACGGAAAATACAAAGAAATCTTCAACAGTGACCGCAAAGAATATGGCGGACAGGGAATAGTAAACGTAAGGGCAAAAATCTGCAAACAGGCAGATTGTGATGAAAGAGAATATTCTGTTACCTTTAAGATTCCTGCACTGGGTGTGGCTGTTTTTTCCTGCACACCGGGCAAAAAGCCGGAGAAACTGGCAGTAGCAGCGAAGAAACCGACAACTGCCAAAAAGACCGCCCGCAAGACAGCACCAAAGAAGGAAAGTGCAAAAAAGGTTGCTGCAGAAAAAGTAGCTGTAAAGAAAACAGTAGCGAAGAAAGCCGGTGAAAAAAAGACCGTTTCCAGAAAAACAGTAAAAAAAGATATTGCAGTATAATAGAAATGCCGTCAGAATAGAATCTGGCGGCATTTTTGGGCAAAAAAAGAAAGCTGAAAATGGGACTCGAACCCACGACCCCTTCATTACGAGTGAAGTGCTCTA
>ENA-OWRC01002775-OWRC01002775.1-human-gut-metagenome-genome-assembly--contig:-NODE-2775-length-12700-cov-3.864057_pt1 | contig 12700 bp, 10 predicted proteins | sample MGYA00248268_ERZ651895 | MGnify/ENA primary metagenome ERZ651895 (study PRJEB26924, sample SAMEA4378242) | human gut metagenome | biome: human gut; feature: human-associated habitat; material: faeces...
CTGATGACCGGAGATTTTGTCAAGGTTCTGGTCACCGATTCCAATGAATATGATCTAATAGGAGAGATATACCATGAGTAAGATGAATCTGCCTAACAAGCTGACTATTTTCCGTGTGATCCTGATCGTGCCGTTTATTATCCTGTTGCTGGGAGGCCAGGCCGGATGGTTCGGCGATAATACCTTCGTGACGGATATGATCGCACTGGCTATCTTCATCATCGCCAGTCTGACGGATCTGATCGACGGTAAGATCGCCAGAAAATACAATCTGATCACAGATTTCGGAAAGTTCATGGATCCGCTGGCGGATAAGCTGTTAGTATGTTCCGCCATGATCGCACTGATCGAGATGAACCGTATCCCTTCCTGGGTGGTCATCATCATCATCGCCAGAGAGTTCATCATCAGCGGCTTCCGTCTGATCGCTTCCGACAACGGTGTAGTCATCGCCGCAAGCTACTGGGGCAAGTTCAAGACCACCTTCCAGATGGTTATGATCTGTCTGATGATTGCCAATATCGAAGCACTGTCCGTATTGACCACGATTGTAATGTGGGTGGCGCTGGTGCTGACAGTGGTATCTCTGGTAGATTATCTGATGAAAAACAAAGACGTGCTTAAAGACCAGCACTGATCAGGATAAAAGTACTGCTTTGCCGTAATGTGGCTTTTGCAGAATACTTTTATGAATTTTATGAAAAGACAGGCGCGCAGCGCATGACGCTTTTTATAACAATAGAATGCTCGCAGAGCGTGCATTCTATTGTTTGCGCATGTGCTACGCGCCTGAGCTGTTATATGGAAAATGGAAAATACAGCGCAGGATTTCCGAAAACACAGACGGGAGGAAGATTGAAAAATAAAATTTTTCAATCACGAGATTTGTGTCTGTGCGCACTTGACACAAACTCGACATGCGCAAAAAACGTGCGCAGAAATGAGGAAAAATATGACAGTAGAATTGATTTCAGTCGGAACAGAGATTTTGCTGGGAAATATCGTAAATACGAACGCGGCGTGGCTGTCGGAGCAGTGTGCGCGGCTGGGGCTTTCCTGCTATTATCAGAGCGTAGTCGGCGACAACGCGGTGCGCTTAAAGGAGCAGATACAGCAGGCGCTGAACCGTTCGGATATCGTTATTTTGACAGGCGGACTGGGACCTACGACGGATGACCTGACCAAAGAGACTGCAGCGCAGCTGATGGGGAAAGGTCTGGTGATGGATATGCACAGCCTGGAACGCGTCGAGGCGTATTTTAAGGCGCGCAGGATCGAAATGACCGAAAATAACAAAAAGCAGGCGCTCTGCCCGGAAGGAGCGATGGTGCTCGACAACGATAACGGTACAGCACCGGGACTGATTCTGGAAGAAAACGGAAAGCGTATGATTTTATTGCCCGGTCCTCCGAACGAGCTGCATCCGCTGTTTGAGCAGCAGGTAAAACCGTATTTACAGAAGCTCAGTCCGGAAATTTTCTATTCCCGCACCGTAAAGCTGTGTGGAATCGGCGAGAGCAAGGCTGCAGCGATGATTCAGGATATGATCGATGCGCAGACGAATCCGACGATCGCGCCCTATGCCAAAACCGGCGAGGTACATCTGCGTGTAACTGCCCGTGCAAAAGACGAGCAGGAGGGCAAAAAGCTGGTGAAGCCTGTTATACGCGAGCTGAAAAAACGTTTCGGTGAAATGGTTTACACGACAAAGGAAGAGCGGACGCTGGAAGAAGCGGTTGTGAAGCTGCTAAAGAAAAATAAGATGAGCATTACCTGTGCGGAATCCTGCACCGGAGGCCTTCTGGCTGGCAGAATTGTCAATGTGGCGGGAGCATCCTCCGTGTTCCAGACCGGTTATGTGACCTACGCGAATCAGGCGAAACGACGGCTCCTTGGCGTAAAAAAGAGTACGTTAAGGGAATTCGGTGCGGTCAGCACGCAGACGGCAAAGGAGATGGCCTCCGGCGCGCTTGCGGCGGCGAAGGCAGACGTCGCGGTATCGATCACCGGAATCGCAGGACCAGACGGAGGAACGGCACGCAAGCCAGTCGGACTGGTTTATATCGGCTGCAGCGTGCAGGGACATACGATCGCGCAGGAATATCGATTTTCCGGAAACCGTGAAAAAATTCGCGACAATGCGGTATCCGCAGCGCTGACGCTGACGCGGCGCTGTATTTTGGAGAATTGTTCGAAAAAGGAGTGATCGGGGATGAAGAAGCACCAAAATCACCGTTATTTTACGGCTGTCTGCATCGCTTCGGCAATCTTTGCGGTTCTGTTATGCCTCGCCCTGTTCCTGATTGTGACGGGCGACCGCTCGGAGCTTGACCGCATGGAGGCACAGGCGGCAGTCTTTCTGGAACAGATGGAGCAGGCGGCGGACTCTGCACGGCAGAGCGCTCTTGCAGGTGCACAGGACAATTTTGGAAATTCGATGCCGGGGATGCCAGATGCTTCGTCAGGCATACAGCCTGGCCAGGCGGACTCTGCCTCCGGCAAATCCACGGATGAAACCTATGTTCCGTCTGCGGACGATGAGTATTATGAAAAAATCACGGATGCGATTCGCGATGACCTCCCTTACGGCGTGGAGTGGCAGGAGTGTGATTTGAGCCGCAAGCAGGAGGATGCGTCGTTTTATGCGTTGTATCCGAAGCTGACCGGTGAGATCAGGAATCGGGATTATTTGAATGAAATCATCGAAAAGCAGGCGCTTCTTTATAAAAATTACTGTCAGATGTACGTCGAACAGGCGGGCTTTGATTCCTGTCACATCCAGTGCTTTGGCTATGTCACGAACATGGACAGCGAGCATCTGAGTGTTGTGTTCGATCAGAAGTTTTATCTGAATAACCAGAGCATGCCGGGACTGTCTGCGATCAATATCGATGTGGAGACAGGGACAATCCTGAAAAAAGAACAACAGTTTAACTATTCGACGCGACTGGCAGAACGATTCCGCAAACAGTGCCAAAAACAGAACGGTCTGGAACTGTCAGAAAACGAGTGGCCGACGGAGATGCTCCGGAAGCTTCTTTCCTCGGATGGAGGTATTTTCTTCTATACGCCGGTCGGCCTGGAAATCGGGTTTAACTATAATGGCGTGAACAATCAGTTTGGATGGATGACGGCGACGATAAAGGACTACGAGGACTATCTGAAAAAAATGTAAAGCGGCAGGGGATCGCCCGGTTCCGTTATGGAGCGTGGGCGATCCCCTGCGTTGACGATTTATAGCATTGCACCGAAATCGGTCACGATCACCTGTCCCGTGATGGCGCGGGATTCGTCACTTGCGAAGAAAAGGATCACGTTGGCAACATCCTCTGCGGTGCAGGACGGTGTCTTTAAATTGCTGTGAGCAGCCATTGCGCCGATCATATCCGGGTCGAGCACGGCAGGATCAGTTCCGGTCGTCATCGGTGTGATGATATTCCCGGGGCAGATCGCATTGCAGCGGATGCCGGTCTGCTGGAAACGGAGCGCAGTGTGCTTGGTCACACCGATCACGGCAGCCTTGGAAGCGACATAAGCGGCCCCACCGCAGCCTTTTACGCCTGCTACGGAAGCGACGTTGACGATCGAAGCGCCCGACTGCATTCGTCTGGCAGCAGCACGCATACAGCGCATGGTTCCTTTCTGGTTCGTCTCAACAATGCGGTCGAGATCTTCATCCAAAAAGCGGTCGATTGGTTTTAAGCCGGTTTCCAGAATTCCGGCATTGTTGATGAGAATATCAATTTTACCGTATTTTTTCAGGACCAGCTCCATGAGCCGTTCGGGATCCTCCGGTTTGGAAATATCGGTGGAGACAGCAAAAGCTTCGCCGCCGGCGGCTTTAATTTCCTCGGCAACCTTCGTCAGGGCGGCCTCCCTGCGGGCGGTGATGACAACAACAGCCCCCTCTTTTGCAAACAATTTGGCGGTCGCTTCCCCGACACCGGAATTTCCGCCGGTGATGACAGCTACTTTTCCTTTCAAACGATCCATACAGTACCCTCCTTGTCTGTTTGATAATTTTATTATACTATTTTCAGACAGGGGAGGCAATCCTGAACTGTACCGCAAAAGATACCGGGGAAAGGCTGTTCAGACCGGTGTTTTTATGATATGCTGAAAAAACAGACTGCTATTCATACGAAGAATTTCTGGGGAAATGCATGCCGCGCATGAACCGTAACTTCTGTTGTTGACAAAATCGAACAAATGTTTTATGATAATACCAGAACATCCGTTCTTATGTAGAAGGAGACAGCATGGAAAGAGAAGAAAAATTAAAAGCGCTCGACGCAGCGATTGCAAAGCTTGAAAAAGAATATGGCAAGGGAGCAGTGATGAAGCTCGGCGACCCTGCCTCTCAGATGAATGTGGAGACGATCCCGACCGGTTCCCTGAGCCTGGATATTGCACTGGGACTGGGTGGAATCCCTAAGGGACGTGTTATCGAGATCTACGGACCGGAATCCAGTGGTAAGACGACGGTTACCCTGCATATGATCGCAGAAGTACAGAAAAACGGCGGAATCGCCGGATTTATCGACGCAGAGCATGCGCTCGACCCTGTTTATGCGAAGAATATCGGTGTAGATATCGATAACCTTTATATTTCCCAGCCGGACAATGGTGAACAGGCACTGGAAATCGCGGAGACGATGGTTCGCTCCGGCGCGATCGATATCGTTGTTGTGGACTCTGTTGCGGCTCTGGTACCTAAGGCGGAGATCGAGGGCGACATGGGCGACAGCCATGTAGGCTTGCAGGCGCGTCTGATGTCCCAGGCACTGAGAAAGCTGACCGGTGTCATCAGCAAGTCCAACTGTACCGTGGTATTTATCAACCAGCTGCGTGAGAAGGTCGGCGTTATGTTCGGTAACCCTGAGACAACGACTGGCGGACGTGCGTTGAAATTCTACGCTTCGATCCGTATGGATGTGCGCAGAATCGAATCCTTAAAGCAGGGCGGTGAAGTGGTCGGCAACCGTACCCGTGTCAAAGTTGTTAAAAACAAGATTGCGCCTCCGTTCAAGGAAGCGGAATTCGATATCATGTTCGGAGAAGGTATTTCCGTTGTCGGGGATATCCTGGATCTGGCAGCGAACATCAACGTCGTGAACAAGAGCGGCGCATGGTATGCTTACGAGGGCAATAAGATCGGTCAGGGACGTGAGAATGCCAAAAGCTACTTAAAGGACCATCCGGACATCTGCGAGGAGATCGAGGAGAAGGTACGCGAGCATTACGGCCTGAAGAGAAAAACACCTGCAGACGCAGCAGCAAAGTCTGAGAAAGCTGCGACAGGCAAAGTAGAGAAGTCTGGTGCAGACGCAAAAGAACAGAGCCTGACAGAAAAGGAGTAAGACGTACATGACAGTGACCCGGATAGAAGAATTGTCCCGGTCCCGCTGCAAAATATATTTAGAGGACAGTTTCGCCTTTGTATTATACAAAGGCGAACTTCGTTTATTCGGGGTGCGGGAACAGGAAGAGCTTTCAGAAGAATCCTATCGGGAGATCATGCAGGAGGTGCTGCCCAAACGGGCGACGCTGCGTTGTATGAACCTTTTGCAGAGCAGGGCGTATACGGAAAGCAAACTGCGCAGCAAATTAAAAGAGGGCGGTTATCCGCAGGAAAGCATCGACAGCGCGCTCGCTTATGTAAAATCCTATCATTATGTGGATGATCTGCAGTTTGCAAAGGATTACATCGTTAATCAGGCGGGAAAAAAGAGCAAACGCGTGTTGGAACAGGATCTGATCGCAAGAGGCGTTTCGAGGGATGAAATAGAAGCAGCATTTGCAGAAGCGGCAGAAAAGGGGGATGGACCGGACGAACTTGCGCTCGCGCAGATGTGGCTTGCCAAAAAGCGTTACGATCCTGCGCAGGCAGACTTTGCAGAGAAGCGGAAGGTGGCGGCTTTTCTGTCTCGCAAGGGCATTCGCGCGGAAACCATCAGAAAAGCCATGGAGCTGGCGGGTGAACTGTAACTACAGGGGCACCGATTTGTGCAGAATGGCACGGAATTACTTGACATCTGTGGTGGAATTGTATAAAATTGAGATGTTGTAAAATTGTTTATAAGAATGGGAATAAACATTCTATAACTGATATTGCACAATGAAAATTAAATAAGGAGGTGCTCCTGGAATGATGGTGCCAATCGTTATAACAGCAATTGTTACCCTGCTGATTGCTGTTCCGGTTACCGCACTGATCGCCTCTGCGCAATGTAAAAAGGGAATTGAGCAGAAGATCGGCAATGCGGATGACAAAGCCAGAGAAATCATTGATGAAGCGTTAAAGACTGCAGAAGCGAAGAAACGGGAAGGACTGCTGGAGGTGAAGGAGGAATCCATTCGTACCAAGAACGAATTGGATCGCGAGATCAAGGAACGCAGAGCCGAGGTTACCCGGTACGAACGCCGCGTGCAGCAGAAGGAAGAGAACATCGACAAGAAGACCGATGCGATCGAGAAGAAAGAAGCTTATCTGGCGAAGCGGGAAGAGGAGATGCGGAAGCAGAAGGAAGAGATTTCCCGATTGAACGAGCAGCGTGTCCAGGAACTGGAAAGAATCTCTGGTTTGACCTCCGACCAGGCAAAGGAATATTTGCTGAAAATTGTTGAAGATGATGTGAAGCATGAATCGGCCAAGATGATCAAGGAAATGGAACATCGGGCCAAAGAGGAAGCTGACAAGAAAGCGAAGGAATATGTGGTCAATGCGATTCAGAAATGTGCTGCAGATCATGTATCCGAAGCGACGATTTCTGTCGTACAGCTTCCCAGCGATGAAATGAAAGGGCGTATCATCGGACGGGAAGGACGTAATATCCGTACCCTTGAAACCCTGACCGGCGTTGATCTGATTATCGACGACACACCGGAAGCAGTTGTGCTTTCCGGCTTCGATCCGATCCGCAGAGAGGTTGCGCGGATTGCACTGGAGAAGCTGATTGTAGATGGACGTATCCATCCTGCCAGAATCGAAGAGATGGTAGAAAAGGCACAGCGTGAAGTAGAGACAATGATTAAAGAAGAGGGCGAGGCCGCTGTACTGGAAGTCGGCGTACACGGTATTCATCCGGAACTTGTCAGACTGTTAGGTAAGATGAAATTCAGGACGAGCTACGGTCAGAACGCATTGAAGCATTCGATCGAGGTAGCACATCTGTCCGGTCTGCTTGCTGCAGAGCTGGGACTGGATGTCCGTCTTGCAAAACGTGCAGGTCTGCTGCATGATATCGGTAAGGCAGTGGATCACGAAATGGAAGGCTCTCATATTCAGCTGGGCGCTGAGCTCTGTCGGAAATACAAAGAGTCCGCGACAGTCATCAATGCGGTGGAATCCCACCACGGCGATGTAGAGCCGAACTCTCTGATTGCCTGTATCGTACAGGCTGCTGATACAATTTCTGCAGCTCGTCCGGGTGCAAGAAGAGAGACGCTGGAAACCTATACCAGCAGACTGAAACAATTAGAAGACATTTCCAACAATTTCAAAGGTGTAGATAAATCCTTTGCCATTCAGGCGGGCAGAGAGGTTCGGGTTATGGTAGTTCCTGAGCAGATTTCCGATGCGGATATGGTACTCCTGGCACGGGATATTTCCAAGCAGATCGAAGCAGAGCTGGAATATCCGGGACAGATCAAGGTCAACGTGATCAGAGAGAGCCGCGTAACGGATTACGCGAAATAAGTAACGCGAAAAGGCGCGAAACCTATGTAAATATATTATTTACAAGGCTTCGCGTTTTTTTTATTATATTGATATAGAATAATACCAGGCATCAAAGTCGGAGCTTTTGCCCGACCTCATAGGATCAAAAAGGGTGATGTGTTATGAAAAAACTGGGAAAGCTTCTCCGGAATCTATTGATTATCTGCGGCGTGCTGTTTATCATCGTTCTGCTTTTGCCGGATGACGAAGAAATGCCTGCAGATCAGGAACAGACGAGCGTAGAGACGGCGTCAGGTATAGGGACACAGACGGGCACTGAGACTGCATCAGGCGCAGAAACGCTGGTGGGTGCAGAGCATGTGACGGGTGCAGCGGAAAATTCCTTTCCGGAAGATATGGTAAAGGAGAAACAGACAGAGATAAAAGGCGATGGAAAGGACCAAGCGACCGTATTTGTCTATATGAATGGTTCGGATCTGGAATCGGAGGACGGAGCGGCGACGGAGGATCTTTGTGAGATGCTTGCGGCGAACATCAGCAGCCAGGTCAATGTCCTCGTGGAGACGATCGGCACAAAAAGCTGGTCAAAAAGGCTTGGGATTGCCTCCGACCACACGCAGCGCTATAAGGTGGAAGCCGGGAACCTGGTGCTTGTGGATGACAGCCTCGGACAGCTGGATTGTACATCGCCTGACACGCTTGCTGATTTTATTTCCTGGGGCGCAGAAAATTATCCGGCAAACCGTTATATCCTGATTTTCTGGGATCACGGTGCAGGACCGGTATACGGCTTTGGATATGACGAACACCAGTCGGAGGATTCGGTGCTTACGATCGATGAGATCCAGACGGCAATCCGCCAGAGCGGGATTACCTTTGATATCATCGGCATGGACAGCTGCATTATGTCTTCGTTAGAGCTTTGCTGTGCCATGTACAATTATTGCGATTACATGATTCTGTCGGAGGATTTTGAATCCGGCTACGGCTGGTCGTACACGGGATGGCTGAACGCCCTGTCGGAGAACACCAGCATTTCCTCTGAGGAGCTTGGGAAAATCATCGTGGATGACATGATCGCAGATAATGAAGAAAACGGCGAGGGGTCTTCCACGCTGGCGCTGATCGACGAATCCTACATGAAGGTGCTCTATACCGCGTGGGCTGATTTTGCCTATGCAAACGAGCCTGCGCTGCTGGGGGAAAATTACAGTATGCACGTCCGGGGCGGCAGGCGTGCTCATCCTGTTTTGCGGGAAAAAGGGCTGTTTGATTTTCTGTTTGACGAGGATGGAGATTATTCCATGTCAGACTATTATATAACGGATATCATGGCAGTAGCGCAGAATATCGAATCCAAAGAGACAGAGGCACTGGCGGCTGCGGTAAACCTTTCCATCTGCTATTTTAATTGTACGGACGACGAGGTTGGAATGACTGGACTGTCTGTCACGCTGCCTTATGGGGATTCTGAGTTTTATGGATATCTCTATCCGGTTTTTACCGGTGTGGGGATGGACGCCGACTATGTCGGCTGGCTGGAAAAATTCGTCTATGCAGAGGGTTATAACGATTACTATGATTATGAATCCTGGTATGAGGACGACTGGGAAGGCTGGGACGACTATGAAGACGACTGGGATTGGATCGACTGGCTGTTCTTTGAGGATGACGACTATTGGGAGGATGACAGCTGGGACGAATGGGGAAGCGATCAGTCCTGGGCAGAGTTTGGAAACGGCAGGTCAGATTGCATGAGAAAGCAGATTGCATGCTAAAAGAATAAACAGCTAAAAGAATAAAAAGGAGGAGCTATCATGGGAATTTTTTCAAACATGGACAACAAAAAAAGGTATTGCGTGTTCTGTGGAAAGGAGCTGGCGGATGGAAAATGCACAGCCTGTGGGCGGGAAGCAAAAGAGGTGGTTTCACTTTCTTCCCTGAACTGGCAGAAGGTGCCGATGGAAGTGGCAGACGCCCTCGGGGAGCAGAAAAAACAGCTGTTCGGGAATCCTTTGTACACCGTAAAGGAAATGATCACAAACGGGGATCTTTTTATCGCAGATATTCATTTTGACGCGGTATATGAGGAAGAATTTGACCGTTCCGACGATGACGAAGGTAAGAGCGAGTATTCGTACTATGTACAGTTTTCTACCCCGGAGCTTGCCCCGTGCGACAGAGACTGCGAGACGTCGGCCGGTCAGTATGACAGGGTGGAGGAGCTGTTGAAAAACGGGCAGCACGAAGGAAAAATCCTGTGGGGACGAAAAAAGAAGTCCAACTATTATTACGCATTTGCTCCAAAGAATGGGGACATCACGGCGATGCTGGGAAAACGGCTGCTGGAAAACTTTATCTGTTACGGAGAGAGCACGGAAAAACGCAAGCTGGCACCCAAGGGCGGCGCTGGAAATACCACCTATGATAAGGTATTCGACGCGATCTGGGACAATACGATCGGAAAGCTTTAAAGGTTGATTTCTAAAATATCACGGCATATAATCAAATCAGCAGTAAGTCAGACAGAAAGGCTGATTTGTCCCGCAGGCATCGCAAAGCAGCGATGGATCGCATGTGTCTCCTTTAGCGCAAAGCGCCTGCGGAATGGAGGTTTCAATGGCAGAGGAATTTAAACGGCTGGATCGAAAGCTGGTCTATCACGGAACGATCATCGATTATTACAGGGACACCATTCAGGTTCCGAACGGGAACATCGCAGAATGGGATTTTATCGGGCATAAGGGCGCGGCTGCGGTCGTTCCTGTACGAGAGGATGGAAAGCTTCTGATGGTGCGTCAGTGGCGCAATGCTCTCGACCGTTATACGCTGGAAATCCCGGCGGGCGGATTAAACGGCGCAGACGAGCCGCCGATGCTGGCTGCCGCGCGTGAGCTGGAAGAGGAGACGGGATATCATTCTGAAAATCTGACGCATCTTTTAAGTCTGCGGACGACCGTTGCGTTCTGCAATGAAAAGATCGAAATCTATGTTGCGCAGGATTTAAAGCCGACCCATCAGCATTTGGACGAGGATGAATTTATCGATGTCTATGCATATTCGGTCGATGAGCTGTGTGAAATGATCTATTCCGGAAAAATCGAGGACGGCAAGACAATCGCGGCAATCATGAGCTATAAGGCGAAATACGAAAAATAGCGCAGCACGGTACTGCATAGAAGCGCCAAGGGGTGCGTGATACCTTTCACAGTACCAATTGAAAAAAATGCAAAATTCCCCCAGCAGCCGCATAGATTACAACGAGCGGATGCGCAGACAGCGTCACGGTAGGTGCAGCAGTTCATGCCGTGACGCTGTTGCTATCTGTCGGCTTATGCCGGCGCTGTTAAAAATATAAAAACGGGGAATGCGATGTCTTTTTGGAAACGGTTCGGGCAGCAGGAAAAGAGATTGGGGGCGGTGCTTCTTCTGGCGGGATTTCTGGCGGGAATCGCCTGCGTGTGCTTTTTTCCGGGGCTGTTTGTGCAAAATCCGGGCTTTCTGGATACGGATACGCTGTCGGGAATTTCAGAATGGAATAGGAACCGGACGGGATTGTTTTTATACTGCCTGCAAAAAAGGCTTGGAATGGCGCTACTGCTCGTGCTGCTTGCACTCTCTGGGGCAGGGATGATCTGTCTGATTGTGCTTGCAGCGGGGAGCGGACTGGCGGCAGGGATGATCCTGACGGTGCTGTCGCTGCGCTATGGAATCCGGGGGAGCTTCTTTTTCCTGGCGGCGCTGGTTCCACAACAGGCGGTGCTGGTTCCGGGCTACTGTATGCTGCTGGAATGGTGCCTGCACAAAAAAGCTGCTTCGGGAGTGTGGATTTCCCTGGCGGTGATTGGAATCGGCTGTGCGGCGGAAGGGTATGTCAATCCATTCATTTTAAAAGCCGTGATGCGTCTGTTTTGGGGATAGGAGACACAAAATGCCAAATCAAGATATGGTGGAACTGGTATTTCCCGTACCGCTATCTGGTATTACCTGAAAATATGCCGAAAAATCGCCTGAAAATGCGGAAATTTCAACATTGCTTTTCTGAAATTCATTGTATATAATGATTCCACACGACCGATACGGTCAAAAGAAGGGAAAGCAGAGGGATGGAAGCACAGATTGAGTCATTTATTGAATATTGCCATAATGTAAAAGGAACCTCCCGGAATACGGAGCTTTCCTATCGGCGAGATCTGTATCAGCTGGCAGATTTTCTGCGTGCCCAATATCAGATGACCAGGGTAGAGGATCTGACTGCGACGGCATTGTATGGTTATACCCGTTTTCTGGAAAAAAAGCAGAGAAAAGCTGCGACGATTTCCCGCAATATCGCATCGATTCGGGCATTTTGCCATTATCTGGTGCGGGAGGGCGTGCTGATGATGGATGTGTCGGAGACGCTTAAAGCCCCTCGGGTGGAAAAGAAGCTGCCCGGCGTGCTGAGTCCGGAAGAGGTGGAACGACTGATGGATGCGGTGCAGGGAACGAGTCCGAAGGAGCTTCGGGACAAAGCAATGCTGGAGCTTTTGTATGCAACCGGTATCCGCGTATCGGAGCTGATCGGTCTGAAGCTTTCGGATGTAAATTTAACACTGTCCTTTTTGTTCTGTACGGAACAAAACCGCCAGCGTACGGTTTTGTTTGGAAATAAAGCGAAAGCAGCGCTGGAAGCGTATCTGCAGCATGGCAGACAGGCTCTGGTAGAGGAGGAAACGCAGCAGGCACTGTTTGTCAACTGCGCAGGAAAGCCGATGAGCCGTCAGGGCTTCTGGAAGCTGCTAAAAGGCTATGCGCAGCGCGCGGGAATCACGGAAGAGGTCACGCCGCATACTCTGCGCCACTGCTTTGCGGCACATCTGGTTGCAAACGGCACAAACCTGCAGAGCGTGCAGGAAATGCTCGGACATGCCGACATCTCCACAACGCAGATTTATATCAATATGAATCAGGAACAAATCCGGGAAGAAAAAAGGGCGTGTGAAAAAATGAGAAATCATTTTTTACACGCTCTTTTAGACT
>ENA-OWRC01002784-OWRC01002784.1-human-gut-metagenome-genome-assembly--contig:-NODE-2784-length-12668-cov-2.325854_pt1 | contig 12668 bp, 9 predicted proteins | sample MGYA00248268_ERZ651895 | MGnify/ENA primary metagenome ERZ651895 (study PRJEB26924, sample SAMEA4378242) | human gut metagenome | biome: human gut; feature: human-associated habitat; material: faeces...
TAGGGTTAGAAATTTAGTTATGATTAAAATTTAGAAAAAAGTGAATAATAAGGATACACAACAGGAGGTATCCTTATTATGAGAAAATATCAGGGAATACTGTTTGCGGCGCTTTTTTGTTTTGCAATGCTTCTGCTTCTGGCGGCAGGGCTCTGGTGGTACCGTCCACGGCGGGCGGAACCGGTACCGGGGCGCGTGTATGAGTCAGAGCGGATGCCGGAGAATAATGCGGTTCTGAACCCGGAACCGGAAGTGGCGGAGAAACAATCCGGCTATTGTCTGACGGCGGAGGATGGGATGCTGCTTATCTTTGACGGAACAAGCGGAGAAGTCTGTTTCCAGACCCATATGCCGCTCTCAGAATTTTCCGTGGAAGAACAGGAAAAACTGCTGGAAGGAGTCTGGTTCGACACAATGACGGATGTGTTTCACTATCTGGAGTCTTTCAGCAGTTAGATGTGATTATAATACAGTCAAAAAACAAAGAAGAAAGTCCGCGTATGAACGGTACGAAGCAAACGGTCAGGAAGGGAAATAGGGATGAGTCAGAATAAAGTAATCATAGTGGGAGCGGGAGCAGCCGGAATGACGGCTGCCATTTTTGCTGCCAGGGAGGGCGCTCAGGTGGTTCTGCTGGAACATAAAGACCGGGTCGGCAAGAAGATCCTGTCTACCGGCAATGGACGCTGTAACCTTTCAAACCGTTTGCAGGAGCCGTTCTGCTACCGCAGTGGTCAGCCGGATTTTCCATGGAAGGCGCTTGGGGCGTTTACGCTTCCGATGACACTGGAATATTTTGAGGATCTCGGCGTTTTGACGCGGGAACGGGACGGATATCTGTATCCATATTCCGGGCAGGCAAGCGCTGTTTTAGATGCACTCCGTCTGGGACTTGCGCGGGAGTCGGTTCAGGTGGTGACGGAATGTGAAGTTTTCTCGATCACGCCGCGCGAAGATGCGAAACACCGGTTTGAAGTGAAGACGTCCCAGGGGAGCTTTTCGGGCGAGGCGCTGATTCTGGCGTGCGGCAGCAAGGCGGCACCGGGTACAGGTTCGGATGGAAGCGGATATAAGCTGGCGAAACGGCTGGGACACCATATCATCAAGCCGCTTCCGGCACTGGTTCAGCTTCGTTGCCCGGAAAAGTTCTTTAAACAGCTCGCCGGAGTACGCGCGGATGCCTCTGTGATACTCTACAGCGATGGCAGAAAGCTGGCGGAGGACAAGGGCGAGGTGCAGCTTACGGATTATGGTATTTCGGGGATTCCGGTTTTCCAGGTCAGCCGCTTTGCGGCGCGCGCGCTCGATGAGGGACGGGATGTACGGGCGGTACTCAATTTTTATCCGGAATGCCCGGAAACGGAGACACGCCGGATATTAAAAGAGCGGAGTGAGCGCCTGAAAGAACGGCAGGTGGAGGACTTTTTTTCCGGCTGGATACATAAAAAACTGGCAGCTCTGTTTTTAAAACAGGCAGGAATCCGGCCAGATCGGACGGTTGGCAGCCTGACAGAGGCACAGATTCAGACGCTGGGGGATCTGCTCTGCCGGTTTGAGGTCAGCGTGAACGGTACAAATTCCTTTGAACAGGCACAGATCTGCTGCGGCGGCGTCGATGTGCGGGAGGTTGACGCACAGACGATGGAATCGAAGAAGGTAAAAGGGTTATATTTTGCCGGGGAGATTCTGGATGTCGATGGCATCTGCGGCGGTTATAATCTCCAGTGGGCGTGGAGCAGCGGCGCAGCAGCTGGAAAATGTGCTGGAAGGGAGTCAGATAAATGATACGAGTAAATCAGGTAAAACTGCCGGTCAGCCACAGTGAGGCGGATCTTCGCAAGAAAACTGCCAAAATGATGGGAGTATCGGCAGATCAGATACAGTCGGTGGAGCTGGTGCGCCAGTCTCTGGATGCGCGCAAAAAGCCAGATCTGTACTATTTATATGCATTAGATGTTGCAGTGGCAGGGAAAGAGGCGGCGATTGTCAAACGTGCGCGCAGTGTAAATGTGCAGATCCGAAAGGAAGAGGCGTACCGCCTGCCTGATCCGGGAATAGAGCCGCTTCGGGAACGACCGGTAATCGTGGGCTTTGGTCCGGCAGGTATGTTTTGTGGTCTGATGTTGGCGCGTGCCGGATATCGCCCGCTTATTCTGGAACGGGGGCTGGATGCGGACAGCCGTGCAAAGGCGGTTGCACGCTATTGGACAGATGGAACGCTGGATCCGGAGTGCAATGTGCAGTTCGGCGAGGGCGGTGCCGGTACGTTTTCAGATGGAAAGCTGAATACGCTGGTCAAGGATCCGTCTGGGCGGAATAAGGAAGTGCTGAAAATCTTGGCGCAGGCGGGCGCGGATCCGGCGATTACCTATGTGAACAAGCCGCACGTTGGAACGGATGTTCTGCGGACGGTGGTAAAGAATATTCGAAGTGAGATAGAGAGTCTGGGCGGTGAGGTACGGTTTGGCTGCCGTCTGGAGGACTTTGAGACACAGAATGGTCATTTGTGTTCCATCCGCGTCAGTGCCCGTAAAGGCACGTCGGAGGCAGGACGGACGGTGGAGGAGATTCCGGCATCGGCACTGGTGTTGGCGATCGGGCATAGCGCCCGCGATACGTTTGCGATGCTGGCAGAGAAACCGCTCGACATGCAGGCAAAGGCATTTGCGGTGGGACTGCGGATCCAGCACCCACAGACGCAGATCAACTTAAGCCAGTACGGACGGGAAGAAGCCGGGAATCTGGGGGCTGCCAGCTATAAGCTGACGGCACAGACCTCCGGAGGCAGGGGCGTGTATTCTTTCTGTATGTGTCCGGGCGGCTTTGTTGTGGATGCATCCTCAGAGCCGGGACGGCTGGCAATCAACGGCATGAGCAACCATGATCGTGCCGGTGCAAACGCAAACAGCGCTCTGATTGTGACCGTTACACCGGAGGATTTTCCACAGCCGGGCACACTTGGCGGCGTGACGTTCCAGCGTCAGCTGGAGGAAGCGGCATACCGCTGCGGCGGCGGAAAAATCCCGGTACAGCTTTATGGAGATTTCCGGGAAAACCGGATTTCAACGGGATTTGGAGCAGTGACACCACAGTTTGAAGGGCAGTTTGCATTTGGAAATCTGCGGGAAGTGCTGCCGGAAGCGCTTTCGGCAGCGATGTTAGAGGGAATGGAACATTTTGGACATGTGATTCATGGCTTTGACCGCGAGGATGCGGTTTTTGCCGGAGTAGAGAGCCGGACCTCCTCGCCGCTGCGGATTCCGCGTGACCACGCGACGATGGAGAGCAGCACGATCGCGGGCATCTACCCATGCGGCGAAGGCGCTGGATATGCGGGCGGCATTACCTCGGCGGCGATGGATGGGATGAAGACGGCAGAGGCAATTATCGCGAAGTATGCTATCCCAAAAATTAAATTGTGAGAGAGAATGGTTCAGCGGCTTTAGGCTTTATAGTAAGGATGTCTGCCTGTAGCTGCGAAGAAACAAGCATTATAAGAGGAGAAATGATAGATGAAACAGGAAAGAATTGACCATATTAATACATTATATCATAAGAGCCAGGCAGTTGGATTGACCGAAGAAGAGAAAAAAGAGCAGGCAGCGCTTCGGAAGGAGTACATTGAGTCAATCCGTGGAAATATGCGAGGACAGTTAAATTCGATACTGATTAAAGAGAAAGACGGTTCTATTACGGATCTGGGTAAGAAATACGGCGGCGTTATGGATACGAAGAATTAATTGAAGGGTAGAAGAGATGGTTATTCATTCATCTGGATCGCAGATATCAAAACAGGAGATTCGCGCATATGTCCTTCAAAAACGCCGGACTCTGCTGCCAGAAGAAAAACAACGATGGGATGAGGCGTTGTTAGAACGTCTCCACCCCCTCTTTCCATCAGCCGGGACGGCTGTGTATGCCTATACGAGTGTGCGCGGTGAGGCAAGTACAGAATATTTGATTGACGAGCTGTTAAAGCGCGGCTGCCGGGTAGCGCTGCCGCGGGTGTTTGGGCGTGAGATGCGTTTTTTCTATGTCACAGATCGGAGCCAGCTTGTGGCGGGGGCATATGGCATCCCGGAACCGGCGGACGGATGTCAGGAGGCAGATGCGCCGAAAGCGCTGGTGATCACGCCTGGCGTGGGGTTTTCCAAGGACGGAAACCGCATCGGTTATGGGGCGGGGTATTATGACCGCTTTTTTGCGGCAGAACCGGACCATATGGCGGTGGGACTCTGCTATGGATTCCAGTTGTTTCCGGCATTTGAAACCGAAAAGCACGATAAAAAAATGGCATATATTGTGACACCGGAGCAGACAATTAAAGTTTTGTAATGTCTGGCGCACTCGCGCGAAGCAGAAACATATCGCAAGCGACCACGCTCGGCGCGAGAATGTGCCAAGGCACATTCTTTTTCAAAGCCGAAAAGGCATACAGGAACAGAGCAGCCGTGTGGTAAACTCTGTTTTTGCTTCCAGATACATGAACCGGAATATTTTGTAAGAAACTGGAAAGGATTCTGGCAGGAATGGGACTTGCGAAAATGAGCGCCATATAGTAATATTATCTAATGTATGAAATATTAGGATTATTAGGATAATGAAAGAATAGTAAGGAGCAATACAATTTATGGATTTACGTACAAACGATTCGTCCGAATCCGCAGCAGGCGTGTTTGTGTCTGACAAATGTCAGATTCCGGTGGGCGGTATACCGCAGCAGGAACCGGATCGCCAGCAGTATTATATGGCACTCTGCCGCCAGAAGGTACAGGAGATTTCGGACAAACTGGGGCGTCCGCTGACCTGCTTTATCTCGACGTTCGGATGTCAGATGAATGCACACGATTCAGAAAAGCTTCTCGGTATTCTGCTGGAAGCAGGATTTGTGGAAGGAACCAGTGAGGAATCGGATTTCGTCCTCTACAATACATGTACAGTCCGTGAAAATGCGAACCTGCGCGTGTATGGACGTTTAGGGTATCTTCACAGCCTCAAGAAAAAGAATCCGCACATGATGATCGCACTTTGCGGCTGCATGATGCAGGAGCCGGAGGTTGTAGAGAAATTAAAGAAGAGCTACCGCTTTGTGGACTTGATTTTCGGCACGCACAATGTATATAAACTGGCAGAGCTGCTGGAACAGCGCTTTGAGACGGGGAAGATGGTCATCGATATCTGGAAAGGAACTGATAAGATCGTTGAGGATCTGCCGTCGGAGCGCAAATATACATTTAAGTCTGGCGTTAATATCATGTTTGGCTGCAACAATTTCTGCAGCTATTGCATCGTCCCGTATGTGCGCGGACGCGAGCGCAGCCGTGCGCCGGAGGACATCATCCGTGAGATTGAAGAGCTGGTTAAGAACGGCGTCGTGGAGATCATGCTGTTAGGGCAGAATGTCAATTCCTACGGAAAGAACCTGGAATCTCCAATTACCTTTGCAGAACTTCTGCGCCGGGTAGAGCGGATTGAGGGGCTTAAACGGATCCGTTTCATGACCTCCCATCCGAAGGATCTGTCGGATGAGCTGATCGAAGTGATGGCATCTTCCAAGAAGATCTGCCGCCATCTGCATCTGCCGCTTCAGTCGGGCAGCAGCGAGATCCTAAAGAAGATGAACCGCCATTACACGAAGGAGCAGTATCTGGAACTGACAGAGCGCATCCGCAAGGCGGTACCGGATATTTCCCTGACGACGGATATCATCGTTGGATTTCCGGGAGAGACGGAGGAAGATTTCGAGGAGACACTGGAGGTTGTGCGGAAAGTCCGCTACGACAGTGCATTTACCTTTATTTATTCGAAGCGCACCGGAACTCCGGCGGCAGCGATGGAAAATCAGGTTCCAGAAGAAGTTGTCAAAGAACGTTTCGACCGTCTGCTCGCAGAGGTACAGGCGATTTCCGCACAGGTCTGTGGACGAGATGTCCATACGGTGCAGGAGGTTCTGGTGGAGGAACCGGACAGTCACGTGGAGGGACTGGTAACCGGACGTATGTCCAATAACACAATCGTTCATTTCCCAGGTGGAAAAGAGCTGATTGGTAAAATTGTTAAAGTATATCTGAAGGAATCCAAGGGATTTTACTATATGGGATCCCTGGTAGATTAAGGAGGATAAATTTATGAAAAAGCATTATAAAGGATTGACGGTTCTGCTGTCAGCCTTCATGCTGGCAGGAAGTGCTTCCGTCGCATATGCAGGACCGGCAGATGACATTGCAAACGGTACAGTCGGTATGCCAAACACCGGTTCGTCAACATCGGCAGAGCAGTTCAACCAGGGAACCGGGCAGCAGGATGAGAACACGGCACTTCATGTCGGCGTCAATTATCTGTATAATGCGGAAGGCGATATTTCTGCATTTGCGATGGATTTGAAAAACTTTGAGGGGATCGGCGGCGTGTCCTACCGTGCATATACCAACACAGGCGGTTATCTGTGGTGGTACCATGACGGCATCCAGACCGGTGTGGTTGGTTCTGGAAGCTGGGTAGAGGCGATCCAGATTCAGCTTTCCGGTCAGGCTGAGAGGATGTACGATGTTTACTATAGCGTTACATCCAGCGGTCAGGGCAAGATGGGATATGCGAAGAATGGCGAAGTGGCTGGTACCGTGGATATCGGCGAGAAGATCCTTTCTATTGAAGTCGTATTAGTTCCGAAGGGAAGCGCAGGTCCGCAGAGTGCAGCACCGCGCTACAAATCAGCTGCTTCCAGCAGACTGAGCGTAGCAGAAAATGCAACGGTTATGTTCAATGAGGACGGAAGCGTATATAACGGCTGGCTTTCCGATGACTTTGTACGTTATTATTTTGAAAATGGCTACGCAAAGACCGGCTGGCAGTATATCGATGGTTACAAGTTCTACTTTGACTCCTGCGGTCGTCTGGTTCAGGACGTAGACAGCCTGATTGGCAAGCAGTCCGATTATCTCCTGAAGGTAAATAAGACACTGAACTGCCTGACGGTTTATGCAAAAGACGGCAATAACGGATATATTATTCCAGTGAAAGCGATGCTGACCTCCGTCGGTGATGATACACCGATTGGAACTTTCAAGACACCGGAGAAATATCGCTGGAGACTGATGGTAAATGATACTTACACCCAGTATGCAACCCGTATCACACAGGGATTCCTGTTCCATTCGATTACATACGCAACCCCGAATGAGAATAACCTTCTGACCGTCGGCTATAATGGTCTGGGTGTTTCCCGTTCTTTAGGCTGTGTACGCCTGAACTGTAGAAACTCCAAGTGGGTATATGATAACTGCCATCTGGGAACGACTGTACAGGTATACGAGGATGCCAATGTAGCATCTCCATTTGATAAGCCGGAGCTGGTACCGATCTCCGATCAGCAGACCTGGGATCCGACGGATCCGAAATTCAACTAAAATAAAACGACAGCGGTCTGTCCGGTCTGGCATTCAGATGAGTGAAGTGCCGGAAAACGGGTGGATCGCGATGAAGAGAGGTAAATTGTGGCACTTTCACCAATGATGACTCATTATCTGGAGACGAAAAAACAGTATCCGGACTGTATTCTGTTTTATCGTCTTGGCGATTTCTATGAGATGTTTTTTGAGGACGCCCAGACTGTTTCGAAAGAATTGGAACTTACCCTGACTGGAAAAGACTGCGGACTGGAGGAACGCGCGCCTATGTGCGGCGTTCCTTATCATGCCGTAGAGGGTTATTTGAGCCGTCTCGTCCAGAAAGGATATAAGGTCGCCATCGCAGAGCAGATGGAGGATCCGAAACAGGCAAAGGGACTTGTGAAGCGGGAGGTAATCCGGGTGGTGACGCCGGGAACCCTGACAAATTCACAGGTTCTGGAGGAATCAAAAAACAATTACCTGATGGGAATTGTATACATAGACGGTGTATTCGGCGTTTCGACGGTTGATGTCAGCACGGGCGACTATCTTGTGACGGAGGTTCGCAACGAGCGCAGTCTGTTAGATGAAATTTATAAATTTTCGCCGTCGGAGCTTATCTGCAACGAGGCTTTTTACATGTCAGGAATCGATTTAGAGGACTTGAAAGTACGGTTAAACGCCGTGATCTCAGCACTTGAAAATCGGTTCTTTTCTGATGATTCCTGCCGGAGAATCCTGCGGGAACATTTTCATGTAGAGCACCTGGAAGCATTGGGACTGGCGGACTATGAGACGGGCGCGATCGCGGCGGGTGCTGTCCTGCAGTATCTGTATGAGACGCAGAAAAATACACTGGAACACCTGACGCGCCTGACTGTCTATACGACCGGACAGTTTATGATGCTGGATACGTCCACGCGCCGGAACCTGGAGCTTACTGAGACGCTCCGGGAAAAGCAGAAGCGGGGCACACTTCTCTGGGTGCTTGATAAGACGAAAACGGCGATGGGCGCCCGTATGCTGCGGACACTTGTGGAGCAGCCGCTCATCAGCCGGGAGGAGATCCTGCGCCGCCAGAATGCGATCGAAGAGCTGAACATGAACTATATCAGCCGCGAGGAGCTGTGCGAATATCTGAATCCGATCTACGATCTCGAACGTCTGATCGGACGCATCAGTTACCGGACGGCAAATCCGCGCGATCTCATCGCGTTTGGTAATTCACTGGCGATGCTTCCGTATATCAAACAGATTTTGAAGGAGTTTTCAGGCGAGCTGCTTAAAAACCTGGAAGCCGCTCTGGATCCGCTGGCAGATTTGAAGGAACTGATTGACAAGGCGATCGTGGAAGAGCCGCCGATCACGGTGCGCGAGGGCGGCATCATCAAGGAAGGCTACCATGAGGAGGCAGACCGTCTGCGTCATGCAAAGACAGAAGGAAAAGACTGGCTGGCACAGTTAGAGCAGAGCGAGCGCGAAAAGACAGGCATCAAAAACCTGAAAGTCAAGTTCAATAAGGTATTTGGCTACTATTTTGAGGTGACTAATTCCTTTAAAGATCTGGTGCCGGATTATTTCATCCGTAAACAGACCCTGACAAACGCAGAGCGCTATACGACCGACCGGCTGAAAGAGCTGGAAGATATCATTCTCGGCGCCGAGGACAAGCTGGTTTCTCTGGAATATGATCTGTTCTGCCAGGTGCGCGACCAGATCGCGGGCGAGGTAAACCGGATTCAGAGTACCGCCCGTGCGATCGCGATGACGGATGTGCTGGCGTCTCTGTCGGTGGTGGCGACGCGTTACAATTACGTGAAACCTCATATCAACGAAAAGGGCATCATCCGCATCAAAAACGGACGTCATCCGGTCGTAGAGCGCATGATGGGCGGCGAGATGTTTGTCGCCAATGACACATATTTAGACAACGGAAAGAACCGGATTTCGATCATTACCGGTCCGAACATGGCTGGTAAGTCGACTTATATGCGTCAGACGGCGCTGATCACGCTGATGGCGCAGATCGGAAGCTTCGTCCCGGCGGATGAGGCGGATATTGGTCTCTGCGACCGTATTTTTACCCGTGTGGGCGCTTCGGACGATCTGGCATCCGGTCAGAGTACCTTCATGGTGGAGATGACCGAGGTTGCGAATATCTTGCGGAATGCGACGAAAAACAGCCTTCTGATTCTCGACGAGATCGGGCGCGGTACGAGTACCTTCGACGGCCTTTCGATCGCCTGGGCGGTTGTGGAGTATATTAGTAATACGAAGATTCTGGGGGCTAAGACGCTGTTTGCGACACATTACCATGAACTGACAGAGCTGGAAGGAACCTTAAGCGGTGTCAACAACTACTGTATCGCGGTCAAGGAACAGGGCGACGATATCGTCTTCCTGCGTAAAATCGTGAAGGGTGGCGCTGATAAGAGCTACGGCATCCAGGTGGCGAAGCTTGCAGGCGTTCCGGCTCCGGTCATCGATCGGGCAAAAGAACTGGTGGAAGAGTTGAGCGATGCCGACATTACAGCGCGTGCGAAGGAGATTGCAGAAAATGGTCCGGGAACCCAGACGCGCAAAAAGGTGGCAAAACCGGACGAGGTAGATCTGCAGCAGATGTCGATCTTTGACACGGTCAATGAGGACGATATCATCAAGGAGATCATGGAATTGGAAGTAAACCGGATGTCTCCGCTGGATGCGCTCAATACATTAGATAAGCTGCAGGCGAAGCTGAAAAACCGGTGGATGCACCAGTAAAAAAGAGTTTAGGAAGGATGTGGAGGAGATAGATGGCTGCGATTCAGGTCTTGGATTCCAATACAATCAATCAGATTGCAGCCGGCGAGGTCATTGAACGGCCGGCGTCGGTTGTCAAGGAGCTTTTGGAGAATGCGATCGATTCGAAGGCGACGGCGATCACGGTGGAGATTCAGGGCGGCGGTCTGCAGACGATCCGGGTGACGGATAACGGAAGCGGCATTGTGCGCGAGGAGATCCCACTGGCATTTAAGCGCCATGCGACCAGCAAGATCCGGACGGCGTCGGATTTGTTTCAGGTGGCATCGTTAGGGTTCCGCGGCGAGGCGCTGGCGTCGATTGCGTCGGTGGCGAAGGTGGAACTGATCACGAAAACAAATGATTCGATCAGCGGTTCCCGTTACCGCATCGAGGGCGGCGAGGAACTGGGACTGGAGGAGGTCGGTGCGCCGGAAGGTACGACCTTTATCGCCAGAGATCTGTTCTACAATACACCGGTACGCCGGAAGTTTTTAAAGACGCCGGCGACAGAAGGGTCCCATGTGGCAGATTTAGTCGAAAAGATTGCCCTGTCGCATCCGGAAATCTCCATCCGTTTCATCAATAACAACCAGAGCCGTCTCCATACCTCTGGAAATCATAACTTAAAAGATATAATTTATGCGGTCTTTGGACGCGAGATCACGGCAAACCTGATTGAGGTGGATGCCGGAGCTGATCCGATTCGGGTAGGCGGCTTCATCGGTAAGCCGCTGATCGCGCGCGGCAACCGCACGTATGAAAATTATTTCATCAACGGACGCTATATCAAGAGCAGTATCATCGGAAAGGCGATCGAGGACGCATATAAACCGTTCATGATGCAGCACAAGTATCCATTTACGATGCTGCAATTTACGATCGATCCGTCGTATATTGACGTCAACGTCCATCCGGCGAAGATGGAGATCCGTTTCAGGGACGGCGAACAGATCTACCGGACGGTCTACCATACGATCGCGATGGCACTCGCTAACCGGGAACTGATTCCTGCGGTTTCGCTGGAGAATGAGAAGAATGCAGAGAAAGAGCTGAAGATTCCGGGGCTGGAAAAGGGAGTGCTGCCGGAGCTTCCAACCAGAAAGATGGAAAGCAACCAGGGCAGCCGTCCGTCCTTAAAACCGGTCCGTATCCGTGAGGAACATCCGGAACCGTTTGAGACGAAACGTCTGGGGGCGTCGCAGGCAGAAATGATGTCGGTCTCGGAAGATATGCCGGGATATGGGGCTGAAAACGGCAGCGGATCAAATGTGGCTGTGTCAGGAACGGGGCGGTTCGATGAAGTGTTTGGAAGAACCGACACAACCGGCAGAGTTGAAAATGTTTCAATTAATACAGAGTCAGATCTGCCAGAGCCGACCACGTCAGCGCCTTCCAGCGAATCCGTCTCAGCTTCAGCGGGGCAAACTGTATCTCCTGCATCTGTTTCAACGGGAGTGACCCAGTCCGCCCCATCTGAAAAGCCCCGTCAGATGGATCTGTTTGAAGATAAACTCCTGACCAAACCGGCGCGTGCGAACCACCGCCTGATCGGACAGCTGTTTGACACATACTGGCTGGTGGAGTATCATGATAATCTGTACATCATTGATCAGCATGCGGCGCATGAGAAAATCCTCTATGAGCGGACGATGGCATCCCTTCAAAAGAGGGAGTACACCTCCCAGATGATCGATCCGCCGATCATTTTGAGTCTCAGCAGCAGTGAGCAGCTCAAATTAGAGCAGTATATGGAACATTTTACCTCGATCGGATTTGAGATTGAGCCGTTTGGCGGCAAGGAGTACGCGGTGCGTGCCGTTCCGGCGAACCTCTTTTCCGTCGCAAAACGCGAGCTTCTGATGGAGATGATCGACGATCTGGCGGAGGGCAATGGAAGCGGAACCCCGGATCTCATCAATGAGCGTGTGGCGACGATGTCGTGTAAGGCGGCGGTCAAGGGCAATCACACATTATCATTTGCCGAAGCGGACAAGCTGATCGATGAGCTTCTGGAACTCAAAAATCCGTATGCGTGCCCACATGGACGCCCAACGATCATATCGATGAGCAAATATGAGTTGGAGAAGAAATTCAAACGGATTGTATAACCCATTAAAAGGAGAGAAAGTCTTATGGGAAATCTGGAACAAGCGGCTGAAAAAAAGCCCCTGATTGTCCTGACCGGACCGACAGCAGTCGGAAAAACGGCGCTGTCCATTCAGGCGGATACTTTTGCGTTCTTTACCCGGAATCCTCGGGGGAGCAAGGCGGATCGGCGGCGAGATCATCAGCGCGGATTCGATGCAGGTGTACCGCCACATGGATATCGGTACGGCAAAGATACGCCTGGAAGAGATGGACGGTGTGCCGCACCATCTGATCGATATTTTAGAGCCGACTGAGGATTTCAATGTCGTGCGGTTTCAGGCGCTTGCCCGCGCGGCGGCGGAAGATATTTACAGCCGCGGAAAAATTCCGATCGTGGCAGGTGGAACC
>ENA-OWRC01002795-OWRC01002795.1-human-gut-metagenome-genome-assembly--contig:-NODE-2795-length-12634-cov-2.623261_pt1 | contig 12634 bp, 8 predicted proteins | sample MGYA00248268_ERZ651895 | MGnify/ENA primary metagenome ERZ651895 (study PRJEB26924, sample SAMEA4378242) | human gut metagenome | biome: human gut; feature: human-associated habitat; material: faeces...
GCGCAAGGCATCCGCCATGCGCCGTCGCCGCAATGAGCCGCGCGCAGGCGGCTTAATAAACGAAAAGGTCACCATGCAACCATGGTGACCTGAAGTTTTTCGTAAGCGCAAGCCAAATCGACCTATGTGGTTCTAGCTTGCCAAGTTATCCACAACGCTTCAAACCCGTGCAACAGACAGTGCCCGTAGTGCCAATATCCGCGGCATACCGCCGTCGACACCGTCGTTTACAGAGGAAAAGCGGGTGTACAGACCTTACTTGCCGGATTTGTCGGTGCGGTAGAAGCCGTGACCCTTGAACTCAATCGGCACGGCGGAATACACCTTGCGCACCTGCTCCTGCGAGCACTTGGGGCACACGGTAATCGGGTCGTCATTGAACGACTGCTGTTCGGTGAAGTCATAGCCGCAGTTCTTGCAACGGTAATGATAGGTAGGCAACGGATTCCTCCAACAAAGTCATATTTCTCGCGGATGGCCCAAACGCCATGCCACGCAACCGTTCATATCCTAGTCGCCGCCCTGACACATTGGCGTTACGGTCTTACTAGCCAGCTTGCTGTTGCCACTCTGGTTCCATCGGCCAGTGTGCGTGGCTGGTTGGTCAGTCTGGCTTGCGCCGAGTATCTTGGCCGGCCGGCCAGCTCAACAGGCCCGATGAGCTAAGCCGCCGGTATCCCTCCGGCGTCAGCACTCCGTCGGCCGGCACATCATGTGGTTCGGCCGGCAAATCAATGTCCAACACCTCCCACGGCCAGCACACCGCAATCAGGGGACATGCGGGCTTGCGGCGAGCCAAGGCCCGGTCATACCAGCCGGCTCCACGCCCCAGACGATTGCCCTGCGGGTCCACTGCCAAAGCCGGAGCGATGACCAGATCGGCCTTCTCCAACGCTTCGGGCGGTAGAACTGCGCCAGTTGGCTCATCGGGTCTGTGATGGACGGTGCTGGGAGAGCTGCAGCTACCGGCATTGTTCGCGCCACCCACTGCATCCATCGAGCGCAATGATTCCAATGAATCCAGCACACTCCAGCCAATTTCCAACCCAGACCCCAACCTTGGCACCAACACGTGGCAGCCATGAGCCCGCAGCCATCGCAACAGTGGCCGGGTTTCGATTTCCGAACCCATCGACACATATGCCGCCACTGTGGGACCATCCTGAATCATGTGTGCTGGGAACCGTCGCACCAGCAATTCACCGGCCGCTCCGCGTTCTTCCGCTGGAACGCGCTTGCGCCGAGACAGTATATGGTGGCGCAGCGTCGCTTTATCCATCTTTTCTGTTTTCTCCGTGCCGCTGTGGTCGCTGCCGATATTCATGCCATTGTCCGCTTCGCTCATACCGCACAATCTAGTGTTTCCATCGTAAAACGAAAGTGGCCACGGTAGCGGCGCAAGACCTTCATATGGCTACAATAAAGGCCGTGTCAGTTTTCCAGTCGATTAAAGAGGCGTTCAAGCTGGACCACCAGATCCGCCCGCCACGTCTCACCCATCCCGGTTTTCCGATAGTCCTGCGCCCCCTGACCATGGATGATGAGGACGGCTGGAACGAAGTGCGCTGGCGCAACAACGACTGGCTGGCACCTTGGGAATCCGGCGACCCGATGCATGGCGGCTCCATCACATTCAATCAATGGGTGCAGCGGCAGCGCCGTAACGAGCAGCATGGCGTCGGCGTGATCTTCGCCATCGAATACCAGATGCGTATCGTCGGCCAGATTTCGTTGGGAGCCATCGTGTATGGTGCCATGCGTACCGGCGTGGTTGGTTATTGGGTCGATCAACGGTGCGCCGGCCGCGGATTCGCGCCAATGGCACTGGCCATGCTTGCCGATTGGGCGCTCGGAGACCCATTCGGGCCCGCGTTGCATCGGCTGGAAATCGCCATTCTGCCGGATAATGCGCGTTCTTTGGCTGTGGTGCGTAAGGTCGGAGCCCATCATGAGGGACTGCGCGAGCGGTATATGTATGTCAATGGCCAGTGGCGTGACCACGTAACGTTTGCGCTGTTGGCTGAAGATATGGGGCAAGGGTTCGCCGCTAGACTCGCCGCCGCCGGTTCCAGATAAGCGTCGACCGGAAGAATTCCGCTCCGACACGCCCGGACGGAAAGCCCCAGTTCGTCGGCACGTCTCCTATCCTTGACTCTATGGGTTATGAGTCACTGAGCACTGTCGTCGTGCTGGTGATTGTGGCGATTATTATCGTTGTATGGCTGCCCGTACGTACGGCCAACGGCATGAAACGTGTGGACGAGCACCGGCAGGATCGTTATTCGCCTTCCCTGCATATCGTTGATGCAGAGAACGGCAGACGATTCGGAGACATCAAGCCGCATAAGGCGAAAGGGGCAGCAATGCCAGCATCAACACCGTCAGCGAGGCTGACATCTGAGCACATCGCCCATGTGCGGGAACTGCGCCGCGCGGCCATCCGCCGCCGGCAGATTCTCGCCGTATGCCTGCTTGCCATAACCGTGTTGGTGTTTGCCGTATCGTTCCCCCTGCATTTCAGTCCGCTGCTTGCTCTTATTCCGTTCGTGCTGTTGCTGCTGGTGCTGGTGCTGGGAGCCAATGCCTCACGCCAGGCCCGGCAATGGGAGCGCAAGGTGGTCCGCTACGAGCGGGCTCATAGCGGTACGGGCTGGTCCAAGAAACCGTCTGCCGAGTCCAAGGACAGCAAGCGTGTGAATAAGGCCGAACCGGTTGCGGCCGTAACTGCGCCTGCCAAGGAGCTTTCCGAGCATGTTGAGGATGCTGCCACCGAGGTCATGGAACAGCGGCAGATTCGCCGCGCGTTACGCGATGCCGAGATTGAGCAGGCCAAGGCCAAGGCGTTGCGTCAGTCCGCCGCCGCATATCAGGCCGCGGAAGAGCACGCCAAACAGTCTGAGAAGTCTGATATTGCACAGTCCGCCGCCGATAAGCCTGCCGCCGAGCCGTCTGCTATGGTCGATGAATCCGCCGACCGTAAGTCCGCTGCCGAAACCAGCGAATCTTCCGCCACACCTGATGCCTCCGTTCGCACAGACAAGTCGATTGAGTCGGACAAGTCCGTCGCCCCTCGAGTTGAACCATCGCTTACGGTGCGTGACGAGCGCGATGAGCGCGACGATGCCGCTGCCGCTGCCGATGCCACGTCGGAACTGGTCAGCGTACGCCCTGCCCGAGCACTGGACGTCTTCGATATGTCCACCTCGCAGGATCTCATCTCCTTCACTTTGGGTGGGGAACATAACGCCGACAACGCTCCGGAAAGCTTGGAGATCAAGTCGACCCGTCAGGTGTCCAAGGCGGAACCTGTCGAACCCGCAGTGGCGGAAAAGTTGATTGACGAGGCCCGAGCCGTCAAGGCCGCGGACGACGCCAAGGCTGTCAGCGCCGGAAACGCTGTAGACACTGAGCCGGAGCAGCGCGATGATGCCGATACGGACGCCGATGACGAGGCTGCAAACGCCGCCCAGCGAGCCGCATTCCACGAATCCGAGGAGCGTGCCGACGTCGAAGCGCCAGCGGCGACCACCGATTCGTTGGGCGCAGGCCTGGACTCCATTCTTGCCCGCCGCGGCAACTGAGCGTTGCGATTCGACGATTTTCTCTCACAGCGTTAGCACTCGAGTTGGCAGAGTGCTAATAATCGCGCTACGATGTGTCCTAGCGCAAAGGGACAACGCAAGTGATCGTCAGCCTCTTGAGGCGTTCTGGCGCGGCATTATCGAACTACAAGTAGATACGAGGTGACCCACAGTGTCGATTAAGCTCACACCGTTGGAAGACAAGATCATCGTCAAGCAGGCCGAGGCCCAGACCCAGACCGCTTCCGGTCTGTACATTCCGGACAATGCCAAGGAGAAGCCTCAGCAGGGTGAAGTCCTGGCCGTTGGCCCGGGCCGTCGTGACGACAAGGGCGAGCGCATCCCGATGGATGTCAAGGTCGGCGACAAGGTGCTGTACTCCAAGTACGGCGGCACCGAAGTCCACTACGAGGGTGAGGACTACCTCATCGTCGGCGCCCGCGACATTCTCGCCATCCTCGGCTGATTAGTCGCCTAGCGAACTTCAACAACCCCGACTGTTCCCGCGGATAGTCGGGGTTTTCTCTTGCTAGGCGGAAAGGGGCTCCCCCTCAGAGAGGGGAGCCGAAAGCTGCTCCCACCAAACGCCCAGCCATGCCTGCTATGCATAAAGGTGCATGCGCGCAACGTAGTTGAGTTCGGCGTTGCACCGCATCTACACTGGGTAACGGATTGGGGTCCCTATGGAAGAGGCTCAGTTGGCGACTTGGCCGAGCGGCTTAAGACATTTTGCACAAGACGGCAGTAGGTCGACGGTATGTTGTTTTTTTCCGTGTCGCAGGTTCGTGGTGTCGTCGCTGTGCCAATGGTTGTCTCTCTACCGACGCTGAGTGCCGTGGCATGAGGCCAGCGTCGGCAGTGGGCCACGAAATGGCGATGCGCCGATGCTGAGCCGCGTTGGCGTCGTTATAGGGCCAGTTTTTGGACCATTGCCGACGGCAAATCGGCGTTTTGTGTCGGCGACGGTCCAATACCTGGCGGTCTGCTGACGATAAGTGCCGTCATCGTCGGCAGACCGCCAGGTATTGTCCCCGTGCCGACGTAAAAAGCCCTGCCATCGTCGTCACCGAGCCATTTTGTGACTCACTGACGGCGGCAGCAGGGCGGAAGAGGCCGAAATCATGCGCGCGGTGCGGTCTCACACCTCGAATCCGGCCTCCGCCAGCGCGTGATCGATGTCGCGAATCAAATCGTCCGTATCCTCCAGACCCACGGCCAGACGGAAGAAGCCGCGGTGGAACTCAGGCGGGTACAGGTACTGGCGCTCGTCATCCTCGCCGAGGAACACGATCAGCGATTCGTCATGGCCGAGCGAGACGGCCGACGTAATCACATTGAGCTTGGAAACGAACCGGTTGTGCCCGTCATGATTGGTGTCGAGGCCGAACGACAGCACGCCGCCGAACCCGGAGTCCGGGCGGGCCAGCTGGCTGGCCGCCACCTCGTGGTGCGGGTGCGATTCCAGACCGGGGTACGCCACGAAACGCACCACATCCAGCGATTCGAGATGCTTGGCAATCGCCAAGGCCGAGGCGTCGTAGGGCAGCGCGTAGGTGTTCGCCAGCGTGATGGGGCGACGGATCGCGCCGGTTTCGGCGTCGACCCCGTTACCGGGGTGAATGGCCAGCGTGCCGAATCCGAGCGGCTGGTCGTCGAATGATTGTCCGTGATGTACAAGATCAGAAGCCATGCGCCCAGCATGCCAGCATGCGCCGTGCCGCGCAAACAGGCGACATCGCTCGAAAACCGCGCCATTGCAAGGTTCTAGAGCACCATATAAGAAAAAATGATTGGGTGAAGTGCGGGGTGCAGCCTTGGTCGGGGCTGTTTGCAGGGCCGAAGCGGACCCTGAAACCACGTTGTGAGACACGCCGATAAAACCGCAGAATTCCGCGGTAAAACAAGGTTCACGTAGAGGTCGATTTGCGTACTTGGAAAATATGTGATTATATAGCCAAGTTGCCTGTTGAGGTCAAACACCGCGGCGGGAAACAGACTGGCGGATTTCCCAAGCGGTCAAAGGGAGCTGACTGTAAATCAGCCGCTTCGTGCTTCAGTGGTTCGAATCCACTATCCGCCACGCCCCGATAGCTCAGTGGTAGAGCACTTCCTTGGTAAGGAAGAGGTCGTGAGTCCAATTCTCACTCGGGGCTCTCAATCACCACTCGATGCCGTACTCGGCATACATATACATATCGTACTGGTACTCACTGCTGTAGTTCAGGTCGTTCTGATGTGCTTCATGATGGCTGTTATCTGACTGCATAATCATTCCTTTTCCTAGCCTCATCGGTATTACAGTCAGATATAACGTCAGCATGTAACCGGGGCATGCTCACCCAACGAACCGAGGGTGAATTCATGGCGAACTGTTGCGCCCTATGCTTGCGGCCAGTGAGGCTGAACTGCAGCGACTCAAGCGCGACGATCCGGAACTCGTCAGCGAGTACCAATCCACCAAAGGATTCACTGCGAATTACGAATCATTCGATGACCGCACATATTTGCGATTCATCGCCTAGCAGCGACATCGCGTGCGTATTCCGATGTCTGCCGGGTGACTGGAGAACACTGATACATACGAAAGCGGCCGGCGCTAGGCATTGCTGCCCGGCGCCGGCCGAGAGGATAAGGATTATTCCTTATTTATTACTGCTTAGGCTATAACCTCGCTTTCACAGTTGCTCGCGATTGCGACGGTAGGCGATGGCGGCGCCAGCACCTGCCAGCAGCAGTCCAGCCAGAGCGATCGTGGCGACATCGGAGCCCGTGTTGGAAACAACGTTGCCATCACCATTGGCAGCGGGACGCTTCACCAAGCCGGCAATTGCCTTCTCGAGAGCCTCACGAGCTGCGTCGACCTGCTTCTGCGTGGCGTTGCTGTTGTCGGAGACCTCACGGGCCTTCTTCAGCGCGGCGCGCAGAGCGTTGGCGGAGTCGTCGGTGTAGAGACCCAGGTTGATGGCGGCGGCCTTGTTGATGGTCGCGTTCAGAGCAGCCTTGTCCACCACGCCCGGTTCCGGATTCGGCTTCGGCTCGGTGGCAGCTTCCAGCTTGGAGATGGCGTCCTGAAGAGCGCTCAGTGCGGTATCCACATCCTGCTGGGTGGCGTTCTTGTTGTCGAGCACCTGCTGTGCAGCCTTCAGTGCCTCGGCGAAAGCTTCCCACGAGTTGGTCGTGTAATCGGCCTTCTCGAGCTTGCTTGCCTTGTTCACTGCAGTCTGCAGGTCGGTCTTGTTCACCTCAACCGGGCCTGGGCCAGGCTCCTCACCGGTCTTCTCGAGACCAGCGATAGCGGATTCGAGGTTCGTCAGCGCCAGAGCCACATCGTAAGCGGTGGCCTTATCGTTATCCGCCACGGCCTGTGCAGCTTCGCGGGCCTTGACCAGAGCAGTCCAGCTTTCAGCCGTGTAGTCGGATTCCTTAAGACCGTTAGCCTTGGCGATGGTGTCGTTGAGGTCGGTCTTGTCCGGAGCGACAGTCTCTTCCTCAACCTCGCGGTCCGTGGTCAAACGCAGTTCGGCAGCGGATGCGAACTTGTTGGCCTGGGAGTCGCTCTGGCCTGCGGAAGACAGGACGGTCAAGCGTACGGCGGTCACATTCTCGACGGCGTCGAAGCTGGCCTTCTGCCACATGGTGGTGGTGGAGAACTCAGCATCGGTGACGACATCCTTGGTGGTGCCATCCGCCAGAGTGAGCGTGATCTTGTAGCCCTTGATCTTGCCGTTGGCGTTCATACCTCCGGAGCGCGGCAGGTAGCGCAGGCCGTTGATGGTGGTCGGTTTGTTGAGGTTGAACTGATACCATGCGGTGCCGTTGCCGACTGCGTTCTTGCTCCAGCTGGTGTGCCAGTGGGTGCTGTCGTTGCCATCCTGTGCCAGATCGGCCGGGCCTTCGCTCGGCAGGCCTGCGGTAGGCTCTTCGCTGCCCGTGGCCACGGTGTAGCCACCCAGCTCATCGGAGCCGTCAGCTGCCACGTCGTACTTGTCGCTGCTCTCGTTGCCGGGAGCGGTCTTCATGTACTCGTCGAGGGCCACGAGAATGTCGTATGCCTTGGTGAAGTCCTCAGCGGTTGCGCCATTCTTGTTGATGAGCACGCGAGCCTTGACCAAGGTGTCCTGATACTGCTGCCATGCGGCATCGGAGAGCTCAGCACGCTTGGAATCGTACTTGCCGCGGATTTCCTTGACCTTGTCCTGCGCTTCGGCCTTGGTGCGGGTCTGGGACTCGATGCGCTCGATCTTCAGGTTGTCGAGCACGAAGTCCTTGTATCCGCCGAAGTCCTGTGCATTGCCGGTGGAACCCTGCAGATCAGGTGCGGTTGCGGTCGAGTAAATACCGAACCAGGAATCGCCGTTGACGCCACCGGTCAGCTCGAACTCGGCCTTGCCGGTCTTACCCAGAGCCTTCTTCAGGTTGGTCAGCTTCACGCTGCCGGCAGAGTATTCACCCTGGCCCACAGCGATGGCGTAGATGTCATCGGAACCGGACTGGTAGTCGAAGCTCACCTTGTACTTGGCACCCGCCTCGAACTTCACGTTCTGCGGGATCGTCTGGTAGACCAGCGTGCCCTTCTGGGTCAGGCCGTTAACCTTCACAGACCAAGTGCCATCGAGCACATCGTCCATCTTCTTGACATCCCAACCGGCCTGCGTGAACGGAGCATGCAGCTCGGAGAGGTGGATGCGGTTGTCCTCAACGCCTTCGGAACCGGAGACCACGAACGGCCAGATGCCCTGGGCGTTGTTTTCGAATCCGTTGGTGAGGGACTTCAGCGTGCCGTCCTTCTCATAGGTGATGCCGGAGTACTGGTTCTCCACGATGCGCACATCGTCGAAGTAGGTGTGTGCTCCGTCGGTGCTCTTGTGAGACAGGGTTACCGTGGCATCGCCGTTCTCAGGCGCGGTGAAGAACACGTACATGTTCTGGAAGTAGCTGGAGCCATTTTCCGTATCGCTGTTCGTGTTGTGGCCGTATGCCTTGATGTAGTTCTTGGCGATGGACTTACCGGTGGAGTTGGTGGCCAGCACCTTACCGCCGCTGGTTACGGTGACGGATGCGTCGCCGGTGCTGCGGTTGTCAACGCCAACATACAGCGCGTACTTCTGGCCAGCCTTGAGATCGGTCAGACGCTGGGAGACATCGACCTTGCCGGTCAGGCGCAGCATGGCGTTGTTGTCGCCTTCAACTTCGGCCTTGCCGGTTCCGGCGACGGTCCAGTTGTCGGTGAGGGTGTTGGAGCCGCCGTTGAAGCCGGCGTCTACCACATGCATGCCTTCGCTCCAGTTGACCTGGATCTGCTTGGCTTCGCCCTTGTACACCACGTACGGGGTTTCGGCATCAGCGGTAAGCGTCACCTTGCCGCCGGAGACGGCAACGGTCTGCTCGTTGGTCTTGCCCTGATCGGTGAGCTGGTACACCTTTACGCTGGAGAGGTTCTTCCAGCTGTCCGGCAGCGTCCAGGTGGTGGTGCCGCCCTTGGTGTTCCAGTGGTAGAGCTTCTGCTCGGAATCCTTGACCAGCTTGCCGGTGAAGGAATCCCACATCCACGGCAGCAGGTAGGACTCGTCGCCAGTGGCGCTGCCATCGCCTGCGGAGACCACACCGGATGCGACCTTCACGCCGTTGAAGGTGATGGTGCGCTGGCGGTAGGCTGCGCTAGAGGGGTCGTTGGAACCACGGGAGACTACTACAACGTTGCCGTTGGAATCCTTCAGGGTAATCTGCTCGTTGCCGTTGTTCGTGTTCGGGTCGGACACGGCAGCGGCATTGCCATTGTCGGCGGTCAGCAGCGGGTTGTTGACCCAGCGGGTCACCTTGAAGTGCTGGATGAACTTAGTGGACACATCATGGGTGTACAGGTTCTTGATGTAGGCGGCATAGTCGTTGCGGCCCTGCCAGCCTTCGAAGTCCTTCATGCTGTAGCCGCCGAGCAGCGGGGCGTTCGCGGCCTGGCCGTACGACGGGTAGTCGCCGACCCAGCTGTCCTTCTGGTGGTTGCGCAGGAAGCGCATCACTTCGGAGTTCTCGCCCTTGGAGGTGTAGCCGCCGTAGGTCAGATCAGCTGCCCAGTGCTGGAAGGTGGAGTCGTACTCGTTGCCGGAACCCCATTCGGTGGTCATACGCCAGCCGTTGTCGTTGATCATCTTGCTCATCTTGCGGGTTTCCCAAGAATCTTCCGAACCGGAAGAAGTCAGGTTGCCCCACACATCGAGGTAGATGAAGTCCATGTTGTCGCCGACTTCCTTGCTGAGGTCAGCGAAACGGCTTACACGAGAACCGGATGCCAGATCGTAGATGCCGTCGATGCCGACACCCTGATCAAGCCAGTTCCAGCCGTAGCTCAGGCCGCCTGCAGAGTTGCGGCGCACCATGTCCTCGCTGAAGGCCTTGGCTTCCGGATACATTTCGGAGGCGTTGACGTGCACACCGAAGCGAGCGCCATACTTGGAGCCCTCTTCCATCATGGTGTTCATGTCGTCGGCGCCGCCGAGACGCTGGCCGATATCGCCGTAGTCCGGGTGGCCGGAGTCGTGGCCTTCGTTGCCGTAGCCCTTGAGCAGCACGGACTGGCCGAGGCCGTCGGTGTTGAGGGCGACCTTCTTGACGTTGTCAAGCGTGGTCAGGAACGGGTTCTGCGCCTGGGAGCCGAAGTTCATGGCGATGCGCCATGCGACCAGCTCGGGCACTTCCTCGGACTTGTATGGGTTGTTCATGATGTCGCGGTATGCGATCGCGCCATCTTCCCAGTTGACCGTGCCGTCCTCGTTCTCGTCGCCGGCGATGGCGACGGCCATCTTCGGCATGTCGGTCTCTTCGACGGTGTAGGTGCGCTTCTTCGTGTCGGTCACGACGCGGTGGTAGTACCACGGCGCAGTGCCCAGACCGAAGGAGGTGGCCTTGCCGACCTTCTGGGTGGAGGTGAGCACGCGGGTGTTCCTCGCACCGCCGGCGACGGTGTTGCCGACGGTGGTGCCGTCGTGCTCGGAGTTGGACCACAGGCCGGCGCTCAGGCCATTGCCCGAGACGAAGCCGTAGGTGTAGTCGTTCGCATTGCTGACCGTGGTGTCGGCGGTGATGCCGAAGTTGGTGTCACCGGGCCTGGCAGTGTCGGACGACATGCGGGCGCCGGTGAACTGGGCGCCGTCCTGACCGGAGCGCACGGAGATGAGGCTCTGGTTCGGGAACGCAATCGTCTGGACCGGGTTCTCCTCGGCCTCGGTCTTGGCGTCATCCGCCTTGTTCACGATCTTGGTGACGTTGAGCTTGAGCGTATTGTCGACGACCTTGATCTGCACGGTGACGACCGCGTTGATCTTGTCGCCGCTCTTGACGTTCAGCGTGTACTGGGCCTCGGTCGCGCTGACCTTCTTGAAGGTCACGTCGGAGTCCTTCAGCGTCACGTCGGTGCCGTTGATGGTGATGACGCGCACGTCCTTCGGCTGGCCGTACATGATCTTGCCGTCGAGCTTCTTCATCGTGTAGTCGTACACGGACGGGAAGTTCTTCTTCACGCGCACGTCCATGGCGGCGGTGGAGAGCGTCTCAGTGGCGACTTCGGCCGACTTGTTCAGCGTGATGTTGCCGACTGAGGCATTGCCATCGGCGACGGTGACAGTCTTGGTGGCGTCATCGTAGCCTTCGGCGGACACGGTCAGCGTGTAGTCGCCGGCGGCGAGGCCGGTGAGGGTGAAGGTGCCGTCCGCCGCGGTGGTGGCGGAGTTCTTGCCGGTGACGACTGCGGCGCCGGCGATGGCGGCGCCGCTGGCGTCGACGACCTTGCCGGTCACGTTGTGCTTGGCGACTTCACCCACGGTGAAGTCTTTGAAGTAGACATCAGTGACTTCGCTGGTGCCGGAGAAAGAGCCGGCCTTCATGGCGAGCTTGTCGGTCAGCGCGGTCATCGAGGAGTAATCCACATCGAACGCCTTCTGTCCGTCAATAGTCAGCGTGGCAACCTTGGCGGCAGTCCAGGAGACGTTGACGGTGATTTCAGCGTTCGCGGCAGGGGCAGCGACACGTGTGCCGCTGTAGTAAGCGCCATTGCCGCCGACATACTTCTGCCAGAACCAGCCCCCCTTGTCATAGCCCAGGAACAGGGCGTTGCCCGGATCCTTGTAGAAGCCGAAACGGTTCGCGGAACCAGCCTGCGGGGACTTGACCTTGATGGAGAACTCTCCAGCCTGAGTCAGGTCAATCGTCTTGCCGCTAATGGCGACAGCCGGATAGCCACTGCTGCTGGTGGCATTGCCGTTGGCGGAGGTGGACTTGAAATGAGTCCATCCCGCATAATCGCCAGTGCCGGCTGCAAGAATTTCGCCGCCTTTGGCGGTGTTGCTGTCAATCGTCCAGCCGTTCACGGCAGCATCGTCCGCGACGGTGGCGACATCGTTGGCGTTCGCGTCATTGGAGCTAGCCGCTGAACGGAGCGCGAGAGTCTGCAAATCACTTGCAGAAAGCGGCGCGGCGGACGCTGTGCTGCCCACCCCCAGTGGGGCGACAGCGAGCGCAACCGCAAGGGCCACTGAAACCACTCGTTTTCTCATATTTCCTTACCTTCATCATGGAGCACTAAGGCTCAACCTTGAGCGGATACGCATGACGGAAGCCCGACACGCGCGTCTCAGTTTTCTATGATAACACTCTTAACAAAATACAAAAACGTGTGTTGTTAACATTATTAATTTCCAAGGAAAATAGAAATTTTCGCCATATACCAATGGGTATGCATGAAAAAAAACCTGCGCAAATCCCCTCAAAGGACAGTGATTTTTCCCCGTCGCGACAACACTGTCTCGCGGAAGTCTTCCGCTATTTGTTAACTTACCTTACTTATTGGAGCGCTGGAAGAGCCAACTGGCCGATGCGATGCTCACTGAAGGTGATTTGCGTTCATATGTTCGCGCCGGAACGACGACCCTGCGCACTTACGGACGCAAATGGGTCTGTTTGCGTCCGTAAGTGCGCGCACTTGTCGTTTCGGCGCGCACTTACGGACGCTAATGCCCCCAGTCGCTTCGCGACGGGGGCACGCACTATATAAAAGGACTATA